>OGPC01001957.1_pt1 | contig 11218 bp, 10 predicted proteins | sample 1552911 | NCBI WGS metagenome assembly OGPC01 (sample SAMEA2580248, study PRJEB22360) | human gut metagenome | biome: human gut; feature: human-associated habitat; material: faeces | place: Denmark | collected 2008/2010 | reverse complement strand
CAGCTCAATACATGTATTATATATATCATAGACACATCATATATATTATATATAACACATATATTTGCTTGATTATTCGTTTTTTCTTTATCTTTGTAGCCTTAAATAAGAAAGTTCATAAAAAGTATAGATATGCTTACCATTAAACAAATTACAGAAAACACAGAGGCGGTACTCCGCGGACTGGAAAAGAAGCATTTCAAAAATGCAAAGGAAACGATCGACCAAGTGATCGCTCTTAACGACAAGAGACGTAGCACACAAAATGAATTAGATAAGAATCTGGCAGAGGTTAACTCGCTTTCACGCACCATCGGTCAACTGATGAAAGAAGGCAAGAAAGAGGAAGCTGAAACTGCACGTGCCCGCGTTGCCGAACTAAAAGAAGGTAACAAAGAACTAGACGCCGCTATGACACAGGCTGCAACAGATATGCAGAATGTACTTTACACCATCCCCAACATTCCTTACGACAGCGTACCCGAAGGTGTAGGCGCTGAAGATAACGTAGTGGAAAAAATGGGAGGTATGGAAACTGAACTTCCTAAAGATGCACTCCCCCACTGGGAACTGGCTAAGAAATATGATTTAATAGACTTCGACCTGGGTGTAAAAATCACAGGTGCAGGTTTCCCTGTATATAAAGGTAAAGGCGCACAACTTCAACGCGCTCTTATCAACTTCTTCCTGGACGAAGCACGCAAATCCGGATATACTGAAATCATGCCACCGACAGTAGTTAACGCTGCTTCCGGCTATGGCACAGGACAGCTTCCTGACAAAGAAGGACAAATGTATCATTGCGAAGTAGATGATTTATATCTGATCCCGACAGCAGAAGTACCTGTAACCAACATCTACCGTGATGTAATTTTGGAAGAAAAACAGTTGCCAATCATGAATTGCGCCTATACACAATGTTTCCGTCGTGAAGCTGGTTCCTATGGTAAAGATGTGCGCGGACTGAATCGTCTGCACGAATTCTCCAAAGTAGAATTGGTTCGCATTGACAAACCGGAACACTCCAAACAATCTCATCAGGAAATGCTAGACCACGTAGAAGGTCTGTTGCAAAAACTGGAACTTCCATATCGTATCCTCCGCCTCTGTGGTGGTGATATGAGTTTCACTGCTGCCCTTTGTTTCGACTTCGAAGTATATTCAGAGGCACAGAAACGCTGGTTGGAAGTAAGTTCCGTATCCAATTTCGACACCTATCAGGCCAATCGTCTGAAATGCCGTTACCGTAATGCAGAAAAGAAAACCGAACTCTGCCATACATTGAACGGCTCAGCATTAGCATTGCCACGTATCGTTGCCGCCCTACTTGAAAACAACCAAACTCCGGAAGGTATTAGAATTCCGAAAGCATTGGTTCCGTATTGCGGCTTCGACATGATAGACTAAGGAAAAGAAATTTTCGCTCTTGTAAGAACCAGGCAATGTCTCCTCTTACAAGAGTTTTTTTTATAATCTTAACACTTTTACCCCCATGACAAAAAACACTAAGAATTTCGTACTGCCATTGACATTCATTGGCATTATGTTTTTCGCCATTGGCTTCGCATTAGGAATCAATTCGTTATTAGTTCCCGTATTGCAAAATTCACTGGGAATTTCTAACACCGCTTCTTATCTTATTATCGCTGCAACCTTTATCCCGTTTCTTGTATTCGGCTACCCTGCCGGACTCACTATCAAGGCGATAGGTTACAAACGAACCATGTCACTATCTTTCTTTATCTTTGCTGCGGCATTCTATCTGTTCATTTTATCTGCAGATCAGAAAAGCTTCACGTTATTCCTGTTGGCTTCTTTCATTAGTGGAGCCGCTAATGCATACCTGCAAGCATCTGTAAACCCTTACATTACCATTCTTGGTCATTGGATAGTGCTGCAAAACGCATCAGTATAATGGGTATCTGCAATAAGCTGGCATGGCCTATCCCTGCCATCTTTATCGTGTGGCTGTTAGGCAAAGATGTCAACCTGATCGGCATCGAAGACTTAAACAAACCGTTTATTATCATTATCTGCGCTTTTGTTGCTCTCGGCGTTATGGCATTCTTTGCACCATTGCCCGAAGTTAAAGCTGCGGGAGAAGACGAAAACGAGAATACGGCTGATGCTAACTCTTACGCTACCAGAAAAACCTCTGTTTTTCAGTTCCCTCACCTACTGTTGGGCTGCCTGGCATTGTTCCTTTATGTAGGCGTTGAAACAGTTTCATTGGGCACGCTGGTCGATTATGCCAAAGAACTTGGGCTGGAGGGTGCCGCCAATTATGCATGGATCGCCCCTATCGGTATTGTAATCGGCTACATCTGTGGTATTATCTTTATCCCTAAATATCTCAATCAGGCAACAGCCCTGAAGATTTGTTCCATTTTGGCAATTATCGGTTCACTACTGGTAGTACTTACTCCAAGTCATGTTTCTATCTATTTCATTTCATTCATGGCTTTGGGATGTTCCTTGATGTGGCCGGCTCTGTGGCCGCTTGCTATAGCAGATCTTGGCAAGTTTACAAAAGCTGGTTCATCCTTACTCATCATGGCAATGTTCGGTGGAGCCGTTATTCCAACCCTTTATGGTTGGTTAAAAGACGTAGCCACTCCCCAACAAGCCTATTGGTTATGTCTCCCCTGCTTCCTATTTATCCTATATTATGGAGTAGCCGGATACAAAATCAGAACGAAATAAGCGAAGATATTCAACTGTATATAAAGAGCCACTCATCAAAAGAGTGGCTTTTCTTTTATATTTCGCGAATAAGCTGTATCTTTGCCAAAATTTATATCATTCTGATAGCAGTTACGTAATAAAAACAACAAATTAATTAGATAATGAACAAAATCATTAGCAAGGAACGCTTTTCTGAAAAAGTATTCAAATTTGAAATTGAAGCTCCTTTAATTGCTAAATCTCGTAAGGCCGGACACTTCGTCATCGTACGTGTAGGCGAAAAAGGAGAACGTATGCCATTGACTATCGCAGGTTCCGACCTGAAAAAGGGTACCATTACTCTGGTAGTGCAGGAAGTCGGGCTTTCTTCTACCCGTCTCTGCGAGCTGAATGAAGGCGAATCTATCACTGACGTAGTAGGCCCACTCGGACAAGCTACCCATATAGAAAAATTCGGAACAGTAATCTGCGCTGGTGGTGGTGTAGGTGTGGCTCCGATGCTTCCTATCGTACAGGCTTTGAAGGCTGCCGGTAACCGTGTTATCACTGTATTGGCTGGACGCAATAAAGATCTTATCATCTTGGAAAAAGAAATGCGTGAAAGCTCTGACGAAGTAATTATCATGACGGATGACGGTTCTTACGGCCGTAAAGGTCTGGTGACAGAAGGTGTAGAAGAAGTTATCAAACGTGAGAAAGTAGACAAATGTTTCGCTATTGGCCCTGCCATCATGATGAAATTCGTTTGCTTGCTGACTAAAAAATATGAAATTCCGACAGATGTTTCGCTAAATACGATCATGGTGGACGGAACAGGTATGTGCGGTGCTTGCCGTATCACTGTAGGAGGAAAGACTAAATTCGTTTGTGTAGATGGTCCGGAATTCGACGGTCACCAAGTGAATTTCGACGAAATGCTGAAACGTATGGGTGCGTTCAAGAATATCGAACGCGAAGAAATGCATAAGCTGGAATCGGAATGTGAAGCAACCAAAGAAATCGATGAAAAAAGTCGTAATGCTGCTTGGAGACAGGAATTACGTAAATCCATGAAGCCAAAAGAACGTACGGCTATTCCTCGTGTAGAGATGAATGAACTCGATGCTGAATACCGTTCACACAGCCGTAAAGAGGAAGTTAATCAAGGATTAACAGCGGAACAGGCTGTTACAGAAGCGAAACGCTGTCTCGACTGTGCTAATCCGGGATGTATGGAAGGTTGTCCGGTAGGCATTGATATTCCCCGCTTCATTAAGAATATCGAACGTGGCGAATTCCTCGAAGCTGCTAAAACATTGAAAGAAACAAGTGCGCTCCCTGCAGTTTGCGGTCGTGTGTGCCCGCAAGAAAAACAGTGCGAATCAAAATGTATTCATCTGAAAATGAATGAAAAGCCGGTAGCTATCGGTTATTTGGAACGTTTTGCAGCTGATTATGAACGTGAAAGCGGACAAATCTCCGTACCTGTCATTGCAGAGAAAAACGGCATCAAAATAGCTGTTATCGGTTCAGGACCTGCAGGATTGGCATTTGCCGGAGATATGGCTAAATATGGATATGATGTAACTGTATTTGAAGCGCTGCATGAAATTGGCGGTGTATTGAAATACGGTATCCCCGAATTCCGTTTACCAAACAAGATTGTAGACGTAGAAATCGACAATCTCGGTAAGATGGGCGTTAATTTCATCAAAGACTGTATTGTAGGAAAGACTATCGGTGTAGAAGACTTGAAAGCGGAAGGTTTCAAAGGAATATTCGTGGCTTCCGGTGCCGGACTGCCAAACTTTATGAATATCCCGGGAGAGAACTCTATCAATATCATGTCTTCAAATGAATACCTCACCCGTGTCAATTTGATGGATGCCGCCAGCGAAGATTCGGACACTCCGGTAGCATTCGGTAAGAATGTGGCAGTAATCGGTGGTGGTAACACAGCTATGGACTCCGTCCGTACGGCAAAACGTCTTGGCGCTGAACGTGCTATTATTATCTATCGTCGTTCGGAAGAAGAAATGCCTGCACGTATCGAAGAAGTAAAACACGCCAAAGAAGAAGGAGTTGAATTCCTCACTCTGCATAATCCTATCGAATATATTGCTGATGAACAAGGTTGCGTAAAACAGGTTATTCTGCAAAAGATGGAATTAGGCGAACCGGATGCTTCTGGACGTCGTAGTCCTGTAGCCATCCCGGGAGCAACAGAAACAATTGACATAGATCTGGCCATTGTCAGCGTTGGGGTATCTCCTAACCCGATTGTTCCAAGCTCTATCAAAGGACTGGAATTAGGACGGAAAGGAACTATCGCAGTAAATGACAACATGGAATCTTCTATCCCGATGATTTACGCAGGTGGCGACATCGTTCGCGGTGGAGCTACCGTAATCCTGGCGATGGGTGATGGCCGTAAAGCTGCCGCTGCTATGAATGAGCAACTGAAAACAAACGCCGGCAACTAACTGCCGCTTATTAACACCCGGGCTAAAACCAACTCACACGTGGGTAGAACATCGATCACCCCCGGCATAAAAAAGTAGAATAAGAAAGCCCCGTTTGCGAACTGTAAACGGGGCTTTTCTCATTTCAAATATCAAAGATACTTTCTACTTTACCACTTTGTTCGTCGCAGGATCAGGGAAAATTACAGCCGGTTTAAACGACTTGGCTTCCTCAAAATCCATCAAAGCATAGGACATGATTATCACAATATCATCGGGTTGCACCTTGCGGGCAGCAGCACCATTCAGACAAATTTTGCCCGAACCGCGTTCACCTTTGATAATGTAGGTTTCAAAGCGTTCACCGTTGTTATTATCAGCGATATACACTTTCTCTCCCGGAATCATGTTTGCAGCATCCAGCAGGTCTTCATCAATCGTGATACTACCCATGTAGTTCAGATTTGCCTCCGTGACACGTGCACAATGAATTTTCGACTTCAACACTTCAATCATCATAAGGTTTCGTCTTTTTAGTTATTCTTTATATTTAATGTTATCGATCAGCCGGACCTCTCCACAGAACACTGTGATGCATCCTACTGCATAGGAAGTATCTTCCCAATTGCTAATTTTCTGCAATGTGTTTCCGTCTACAATCTCAAAATACTCCATACGCAAACCCGGAGCGGCTTCAATCGCATCTTCAACCATCTTTTGCGTCTCGCTCACTGTATGAGTGGCTGCAAAGTTACGACTTTTAAATAAGGTGCGAGAAATATTTAAAGCATTTTCACGTTCTTCTGCAGATAAACGTTTGTTCCGGCTACTCAATGCCAGTCCGTCTTCCTCACGTACAATTGAACAACCTACAATTTCAAGGTTATATTTCAATTGTCGAACCATCTCACGAATAATCGCTAACTGCTGGAAGTCTTTCTCTCCGAAATATGCACGATCCGGCTGTACAGCATCAAACAGCTTGCTAACAATTTGGCAAACACCGTTAAAATGTCCTGGACGGAAAGCACCTTCCATCACCGTATCCAATGGTGCATAGCTAAATTGACGGGTATCCGGTTCCGGATACATTTCGCTAACTGAAGGAGCAAAAGCGAAATCCGCCCCGCATTCTTCCAACAAACGGCAATCTGCATCCAATGTACGCGGATATTTCTCCAAGTCGTTTTTATCGTTAAACTGTGTGGGATTCACAAAAACACTCACAACAGTTACACCATTCTCACTTACGCTGCGCTTTACCAGAGATGCATGTCCCGCATGTAAAGCACCCATTGTAGGAACCAGTCCCACCTTTTTACCTTGGGCTCTTAGGGCAGACAATTCTGCCTGTAAGTCCTTGATAGTGTGCACTACTTTCATTTTCGTCAATTGGTTTATGTTTTACTCGTTTGCAAAAACTCTGCAAAATAAACTAATATTTGCCACATAAAGAAAGAATATGGTATTTAAAGTTCCTTTTTTTTGCTATCTTTGCAGAATATTATAGTGAACTATTGTTATTATGACAAAGGCGAATAAAGTTTTATTTATTACTCAAGAGATTACACCTTACGTTTCAGAATCCGAAATGGCCAATATAGGTAGAAACCTTCCACAGGCGATACAAGAAAAAGGCCGTGAAATCAGAACCTTTATGCCTAAATGGGGAAATATCAATGAGCGCAGAAATCAACTGCACGAAGTGATCCGCCTCTCTGGTATGAACCTGATTATCGACGATACTGACCACCCCTTGATTATAAAAGTTGCTTCTATCCAATCCGCACGTATGCAGGTATATTTCATCGATAACGATGATTATTTCCAGAATCGTATGCAGACAACGGATGAAAATGGTATAGAATATGATGATAACGATAGCCGTGCCGTTTTCTATGCACGCGGTGTATTGGAAACAGTGAAAAAGCTTCGCTGGTGTCCTGATGTCATTCACTGTCATGGCTGGATGACAGCTTTAGCTCCTCTTTATATTAAGAAAGCCTATAAAGACGAACCTTCCTTCCGCGACGCTAAAGTGGTATTCTCTGTTTATGAAGATGATTTCAAGAGTACACTTAGCGACGATTTCGCAGCCAAATTGATGCTGAAAGGTATTTCCAAAAAAGATTTAGGTGATTTGAAAGAGCCGGTAGACTATGCTGCTCTGTGCAAACTCGCTGTTGACTATTCGGACGGAGTAATACAAAACAGCGAAAAGGTAGACGAGTCTATTATTGAATATGCCCGCCAATCTGGCAAATTGGTACTTGACTACCAGAACCCGGAAAACTATGCAGATGCCTGCAACGAGTTCTACGATCAAGTATGGGAAGCCACTGCAAACGAAGAAGAATAAAAAATCAAGATACGACGATCATGAAAGCAAAATACGCCTTAATAGCTTTACTGGCAATCACCTTTTGGGGTTGTGATGACAACACTGCCGGACTGGGATTGGGAATGTTTCCGGGAAGCGACCAAAATATCAATGGAAAGCTATCTACATTTGATGTAACTACCGAATCCGTTCATGCCGGTAAGATATATGCAATGACCAATGTCGGTTATGTAGGGAAGTTCACAGATGAAACATTCGGAACTTATCAGGCAGGGTTCTTGGCTCAACTTAACTGTCCGACTGGAATGACATTCCCCGGAGTATATGATGGTACTGCTTTGGACGAAAAGAAGAAAGCTACCCACGTAATGGTAGATGAAGAAGGACTGGGAAATGACGTGGAGGGAATATACAATACAGATAATGAAAGTGATCCAAATAGAAAACTCATAGGAAACATTCATACTATCGAACTTTATTTATGGTATAGCAGCTACTTTGGAGATTCGTTAACAGCTTGTCGTTTAAGTGTCTATGAATTAGGAGGTCCAGATAAGAAAGAATTAAATGCAGACAATGCTTATTATACAGATATCGAACCGGAAGACTTTTACGACTATGCAAACCCAGACAAAAGTTTATTAGGAACCAAAGCTTATACTGCAGTTGATCTTTCTGTAAAAGATTCCATCCGTAATCTTAGTACATACGTCCCGAGTGTACATGTACCTTTTAAAGAGGAAGCCGCTAGAAATATTGGCAAAAAGATAATACGGAAGGCCAATGAATTAGGTGTCAACTTTGACAATAAAGCGTTTAAAGAAATTTTCAAAGGGATTTATGTAAAAAGTGATTACGGTGACGGTACGGTACTTTACATAAATCAAGCTCAAATGAACGTAGTATATAAATGCTATGCTGTCGATACAATTACTGGTCTTAAATTGCAAAAGAAAGTAGCAGAAGAAAATGGAGAGTATAAAGACTCTACTTACTATGGATATCGTACCTTTGCTACCACTCGTGAAGTTATCCAAGCAAACCGATTGGAGAACGATACAAAAAAGATTCAAGAATGTATAAATGAGCCAAAATGGACTTACCTAAAGAGCCCAGCAGGGATTTTTACTCAAATAACCCTCCCTATCAGTCAATTAGCAGAAAAACTCCAAGGAGACACTTTGAATGCAGTAAAATTAGGAATTCCTATCTATAATGAAACCAGTGATAAGAAGTTTGGCATGTCTACTCCTAAAAATGTTTTGCTAATACGTAAAAAATATAAAGATAGTTTCTTCAAAGGTAATCAACTTAGCGATGGTATAACTTCATCTCTATTTAATCCTACTACAACTAACTTTACTCAATATACATTCAACAACATTACTCAAATGATTAATGATTGTTTAGCAGATGGAGAACGAGAAGCTGCAGAAAAGAAATTTAATAATAATGAAACTATTACTCTCCAAATAACTGATGCAGAAGGAAACGCCAAAGAAGAGACTGTTAATAATATCATAGACTGGGAAAGATTAAGCGATTGGAATAAATTTATACTAATTCCAGTACTTGTAACCACAGATTCTTCTTCAAGTAATAGTTACTATGGTTCTTCGAGTAATGTTATCAGTATACAACATGACTTAAAACCTGGTTATGTACGCTTAAAAGGAGGTACAAATGCCACAAATACTTCTTTACCTAAAGAAGAACAAGATAAATACAAATTGAAACTTGAAGTTGTTTCTACAAACTTTGGAACAAAATCAAAATAAGAAATAGTTGAAATATTATAAAACAATAGCGCAGGTTAGATTGAGTAATCTGCGCTATTGTTTTATAATTATATTTATAGAAAAATCAGATAGAATAATTTCATAATAATAACGGTATATGCTTGGGGTATTAACGGTATCGTTATCAAATAGCGTTACTATTTTATCGGATGGTGTTACTATCTTGCAGAAGAATATCCGCCAACAAGGGTCTCGACTTAATCCACACAAAAAACCGTGAGTTTGATTTTATCTCACTCACGGTTCCAATATAATAAACATAATAATTTCTTATTCTTCTACTTAGCAACCTTTTTAGCTTTACCTGTAGTCTTCTTCGGTTCCGCAGCTGCTTTCTTAACTTCAGCTTTCTTTGCAGCAGGTTTTGATTTAGCAACAGCTTTTTCTTTTATTACCGGTTCTTTAGCATCAGCAGCCTTTTTGACTGTCGTTTTCTTTGCCGCTTCTGCTTTTGCCTGCCATTTAGCCACTTCTTTTTCTAACTCGGTAATCTCATCCCCCTGGTTCTTAATTGTAGTCAACAAAGAATTTAATTCTTCGCTGTCTACATCAGCAGGATATAGTGCATCTACCCGTTTGATAAAGTCACCTAGAATATTCATATAGTTGGTGAAAGCATCATAAGGAGAATCATAGATTCCGCGATTCAACCACATACCATTATTCTTCGTTGTCATGAAACGGAAGTTATTGCTAGCCTGCAAATAATCCCAATCCTGTTTGATACGACGGTCGTCACACAAATGAACACGTTCAGCTACACTATACAATTTATTGAAAGCCTCGCGTTGCATAACATTACCTAGCCAACAACTAGTATCTCTTTCCTCATCAACCCATGACATCGGATATGCGACATCAAGCTGTGACACCGATTTCAGTTTCGTTACAATTTCTGTCGGTGTAGAGAAAGTGATTCCCTTAGCCTTTGCACATTCCGGCAACGCTTTCAAGAATTCAAGAATATTAGAAGACAATGGTTGAGCCATGCCAAGCGAGCTCAATTCCATGAAGATATTAATCACTTGTTCCTCTTGCGGCAATACATCAATCCAATTAATATACTTATCGGCAAACAAAGGATATTCAGCCCAATCCGAATTGGAGAAGCGCAAGCTGATGTCGTCAGAAAGTTTGAAATCCCTCAACAAAAGCTTAAGACTGGGAGCTTGATTACAGTGATAAACATAATGCGGACTCTTCCATCCCAAGATATGTTTAGCCCCTTCCGTCAACATCCCCTTGAAGCCCATAGAAGCTACCAAGCCACCAATTTCATCAGAATAAATCAGACTAGAGTTGCGGAATACTTTCGGTTCTTTACCAAACATCTGTTTCATCTTATCACGTTGACGAAGCACTTCTTCGCGGAAGCAATCCTCGTTGGCAAGTGAAGACAAACCATGTGAATAAGGTTCACACAAAAACTCACAACATCCTGTTTCATTCAACTGGTGCAATAAATCAATGACTGCCGGAGCATGAATTTCCAATTGTTCCAAGGCTACTCCCGAGATAGAAAGTGCTACTTTAAAAGCACCACCCGAGTTTTTCGCCATCTCGATCAACGCATTGAGAGCAGGAATATACGAACGTTCAGCGACCTCATTCATACCCGTTTCGTTGGCATAATCATCATAATAATAATGGTCATTACCAATATCGAAGAAACGATAACGTTTCAAATGGATAATTTGATGTATTTCAAAATAAAGACAGATAGTTCTCATTTTATTTATTGTTTTGTTATTTACCATAGTTTCTTAACACAGACTCGTAGAGAGCACGGATTCTCAAGCCAACTTTTTCCCACGTAATCCCATCTACTTCCTTCTTTCCCTCTTCTTTGAGATATTCGAAAAGAGACGGATTAGTACACAGAGAATGGATAGCGTCAGCCATTGCATGAATATCCCAATAGTCAGTTTTTATCACCTTATCAAGAATCTCGC
>OGPC01001955.1_pt1 | contig 11248 bp, 9 predicted proteins | sample 1552911 | NCBI WGS metagenome assembly OGPC01 (sample SAMEA2580248, study PRJEB22360) | human gut metagenome | biome: human gut; feature: human-associated habitat; material: faeces | place: Denmark | collected 2008/2010 | reverse complement strand
GCAAATTGCACTCGGCCTCGCGGGCGTGTGCCTCAAAGGGCTTGTACATCGTGCCACGGTGCATAGCCTCACCAAAATCGACCTCAAAGCCGTCAAAGTCGGGGCCGTCCACGCAGGCAAACTTGGTCTGGCCGCCCACGGTCAGGCGGCAGCCGCCGCACATGCCGGTGCCATCGACCATGATGGGGTTCATCGACACAACAGTCTTGACGCCATGGGGCTTGGTCGTCTTGACGACAAATTTCATCATGATCAGCGGTCCGATCGTGATGACCTCGTCAAAGTTGGCACCCTCGACGATCTTCTGTTCCAGCGGGGCGGTGACAACGCCCTTCTCGCCGTAGGAGCCGTCATCGGTCATAATGATGAACTCATCGCAGCAGGCGCGGAACTCGTCCTCGAGAATGACAAGATCCTTGTTGCGGAAGCCGACAATGCCGGTGACCTTGGTGCCCTGCTCATGCAGTGCCTGTGCCACGGGCAGCGCAATGGCGCAGCCCACGCCGCCGCCGACCACGCAGACATTTTTCAGGCCTTCGATCTCGGTGGCCTTGCCCAGCGGGCCAACGAAGTCATGCACAGCTTCGCCCTCTTTGAGGGAGTTGAGCTGCATGGTACCTGCGCCGACAACCTGAAAGATGATGGAGACGGTACCCGCTTCGCGGTCAAAGCCTGCGATGGTCAGAGGGATACGTTCGGAATCCTCCTTCGCGCGGACAATGATAAACTGGCCGGCCTTCGCCTTTTTGGCGATGAGCGGCGCATGGATCCAGAGCTCGGTTACGGTAAGGTTCAGCTCCCGCCGTTTGATGATAGTAAACAAAGTTCCCACTCCTTTTACAAAAGCGCAGCTCTTCACGAAGCTGCGCTTGCTTTAGTATATGTTGCCGGTTTCACGGTAGCTGCGCCAGACGTTTTCAAAAAAGTCGTCATCCTCGGGGATGGGGCGCGGGGCGCGCCAGCCGGTGCGGCAGGGACCATCCTCGAACCACAGCTCCTGAATCAGCGGGGCTTCGGTTTCGTCCAGGGCAAAGGTGAAGGTGTCCGGCAGCTGGGCAAACGGCTTAACGCCGCCCGTCAGGTCGGTGTACAGGGCGCTGCCGCGGCTTTTGCCGCCGTGGACGGTATAGTCCGCCATGGCGGTCAGGTAAGCGCGCTGGCTCAGCAGCATATCGCGCAGGCGGTAGACCATCGCCAGCTCGATGCGGCTGCCCGCCTTGACCGTTTGGGCAAAGCCGGCAAGCTGCGCTTCCACCTGCTTGCCGTAGGCGCGTATCTGCGCGGGGTCGCGTATGGCGGCACCGCAGCGGCTCATTTCCTCGGCGGCGTGCTGCCACAGGGCGCGCACATTGCCGGTATCGGCGCGGCAGGCATCTGCCAGCGCAGCCATCTCGGTCAGGGCAGCGGCGGCCTCTGTGTCAAAGCAGGCGGGGGCATCGCCCTGACAGCGGGGGGCGATGTACTGTGCCGCGCGGGTGCTGCCCACCTGCCCGGCGTTCAGCGCCGTGCCGCCCGGGCGGTAGACGCCGTGGCTGGCAGCGGCTTCACCCACGGCAAACAGGCCTTTCACGTCGGTCTGCCACCAGCAGTCGATGCCAATGCCGCCGTTGTTATGCTGGGCGCAGAGGGCGATCTCCAACGGCTGGGTGTACAAATCCACACCCTTATCACGGTAAAAATCGATGGCTGGCTGGTTCATATGCGCCAGCCGCTCGATGGGCGTGCCGAAGCAGGCACCCGCCCGCTCCAGATACTCCCGCGCTTCGGGCAGCAAGGCGTCATAGCTAAACTCGCCGCCCGCGGGGTTTGTGCGGTAATCAAGATAGACTTTGCGTCCTTTGCAGGTTTCCAGATACACCAGAATGTCGATGATGGAGCTGCCGTCGGCAACCTTGCGCACATCAAAGGGCCACTGGTAGCCCTTCAAAAACAGCTTGCTGAGCATATCGTGCGCGTCGGTGAAAAAGTCCATCAAAAACTCGCGCTCGTCGCTTCCGTCCGCCGCTGCGGAGTAGACCCGCGGCAACACCTGCATATAGGTGCCGGAAACATTCCAGCGCGGCGCAACGGAGGCAAGCCCGTACTGCCATTCGGTCAGGTTTTTGCCCTTGGCGCCTGCTTCCAGCGCAAGGCCGGTGGCCCCATACTGGCTGAAGGGATAGACGCTGTCGGCGTACATCCCGGCGGGGCCGCCGGTAGCCCAGATAACGTTTTTACATCGAATCAGCGTAAAGCGGTCGGCGGCGTCCTGCGCAACCGTGTTCAGGCAAAGCAGGCCGCAAACCGTACCGCCGTCCGTCAGAATTTTGATGACTTGGGTCTTGTCCAGCATCGGCACGCCTTTGGCCTGCACGGCAGCTTCCAGACATTCGGTCATCTGCTTGCTGGTGTAGGGTCCCACGCTGGTGGCGCGGCGGCGCGGGTCGTGGTCGGTCTTGTAGCCGATGTACTCGCCGTAGCGGTTGCGGGGGAACGGCACGCCCAGCTCGACCAGCTTCAGAAAGCACTGGGTCGAGAGCGCAGCCTCGCACAGGGCAATATCACCATCCACGCAGCGGCCCGCAAACAGTGTGTCGGCCATCTCGCGCACGCTGTCGGGGTCGCCCCCGGACAGGGTCAGCTTATAGTAGGTCTGCTTGTCGCTGCCGGTGTTGCGGCTGGTGCCGCCGACGCGGTTTTCTGTGACCAGCACAATATCCCGCTGGCCCAGCTGCCACAGGCGGTCGGCGGCGTTGAAGCCCGCCGCGCCGCTGCCCACGATGGCCGTGTTGCGGCGGACGACCTTGGCGGTGTAATTTCCGGCGCGGAAAATTTCGTTTTCCATCTCGTTGCTCCCTTACAGGCGCTGGATATGGAAGCCGCCGTCCACATCAATGTAGTTGCCGGTGGTGTAGCGCAGACGGTCGCTGCACAACAGGCTGACGGCCCCGGCCACATCCTCCGGCGTGCCCCAACGGGCGATGGGGAAGGTGCCCTTTTCAATCAAGGCATCATACTTGCCCTGCACCTTGCTGGTCATATCGGTGGCGATAACGCCGGGGCGCACCTCGTTGACAAGGATGCCCTCAGCAGCCAGACGGTCTGCGTACAGGGTCGTCAGCATCGAGATGCCCGCCTTGGAGACACAGTATTCACCGCGGTTGGTGGAGGACACCACCGAACTGCAGCTGGACACATTGACGATGACACCCTTGCGGCCATCGACAGGTTCCTGCGAAATCATCTGCTTGGCCACCAGCTGCGTCAGGAACATATTGCCCTTGGTGTTGATGCCGACAACATAGTCAAAGCTTTCCTCGCTCATATCCAGCAAATCGGCGCGGACTTTGGGAGCAACGCCTGCATTATTAACCAGCACATCCACGCGGCCAAAGGCGGCCAGTGCGCCGTCCAGAATCTTCTTGCGGTCGTCGGTGGCGCCGATGTTTGCCTGCACATAGGCGCAGTCAATGCCCATCGCTTTCAGCTCATCCAGCGCATGCTGGTTTTTCTCCTGTGGGCCGGTGGCGACCATGACGATATTGTATCCATCCAGCCCCAGCTGCTTGGCAATGGCAAAGCCGATGCCGCGGCTGGACCCGGTGACGATGGCAGTTTTTTTCATAAGTACACCCTCTCCATCAGCCGCGGAAGTTCGCAGGCTGGGTCTTTTTGATCTCCAAGAATTCCTTGTAGAACGGCATAAACGTCTTACTGTCGCGGATGACACAGCCCGTGGGCTTGTGCGCGCGGATCAAATCGCCGCACTTGCCGCAGGTCAGGCAGACCCGCTTGGGGTCGATGCGGCCATTTTTGACGATCTCGTTGGCAAAATCCGGGTCAGCAAAGGCCATGCGGCCGAACAGCATACCATCGCACAGGCCCTGCTCGACCGCGCCTGCGCTGAACAGATCAGCATAGGCTCGCAGGTAAGTAGGTGCAGATGCCCAAACCGTCATTTCCGGCACCGCCTTTTTCACTGCGCCAATGCCGTGGATCATGCGGGACAGGCCGACAAACGGATGTTCGTCCGGTTCATACTTGCCAAAATCGAAGGGGCGGGTCACATGGGTGGTGGCGTAGGGGTTGCCCATCGTCAGGTTGACCATATTCAGACCCAGTTCGTTGTGCAAATCGCGCACCAGGCGGATGGGTTCAGTCAAATCGGGCGTCATGCCGCTCTCCGGGCTAACGCCGAAGCCCCACGGGTAGGCGTAGCCGTCGTAGATGCCAACGCGCGCCGTGACCATAAAGCTGTCGTCCTCGTACACCTTGGCGGCGCGGATGCCGTTTTTCAAAAGGCGGAAGCGGTTTTCAAAGCTGCCGCCGTACTCGCCGGGGCGGTTGTAGGCGGATGCCAGCTCTGCCAGCAGGTAGCCGTGGCAGCTCTTGATGTCGATGGCGTCAAAGCCTGCCTCTTTGGCAAGCTTCGTCGCCTCGCCGAACTTTTCTTCCAGCCCTTTCAGGTAGTCGTCCGTCACGATGCAGGAGTCATCCGCCGCGCGGTACTGCTCCAGAATCGGGTGTCGGTAGGCGATCATCGGGGCAGGCTTGTTGCCGGGGTTAGAGTAGCGGCCGCTGTGGTTGGCCTGCATAATCAAATACGGCGCATAGCCGTTGGCCTTGAGGCCCGCCTCCTTGACGGCGGTGGTCATCTTCTTGAACTCGTCCAGCGTGTCGCGGGTCAGCAGCAGCTGCGTCTGGGAGGAACGCCCCTCCTCCACAATGGAGATTGCCTCGAACCAGATGACCGAGCTGCCGCCGATAGCCTCGTTGACATAGCGGCGGGTCGTATACTCGGTGGGTGCGCCTTCGGGCGTCGAGTCCGCGCCCTCCATGGGCGCGATGCCCAGACGGTTCGGGAAGGTAATATTACGCACGGTCAGCGGCTGCGCCAGCGCGTGGGTGTCGGCTGCAAAGGGCAGGTCAACACCCAGCTCTGCGGCACGCTGCTTGACTTCTTCTAACGATTTATAGTGGAATTTTTCTTGTGGCATTGTATTACCTCTTTTGTTCTTCGTCCTCATCCGCATGGGTCTTGCGGTAGGCGCTGGGTGTCAGGCTGGTGGACTTTTTGAACTGGCGGGGAAAATAGGTGAAATCGTCGTACCCGCACTCCGCCGCCACCTGGGTGATGCTCTTGTCCGTCTTGGTCAGCAGCACCTTGGCACGGTTGATGCGCAGGGCGATGGCATAGCCGATCAGGCTGTACCCGGTCTCCTCTTTGAATACATGGGCGATATAGTTTTTGTTCAGGTACAATTCCGCCGCAATTTTGTCTACGGTGATTTCCTCGGCAAAATGGTGGTTGATATAATTCATGATGTTGTAGGCTACCGTAACGCTGTGGCCTATCTTCATCGTCATAACGTCCGCGCACTCACGATAAATGGTAATGAACATTCTGCGCAGGTCCGCACCCACGTACAGCTCCCAGTATTTTTTCTTGGCGTTGTATTCTCGCTCCATTTCCAGAACGATATCATACAGATAGTTCCAGACCGGTTCCGGCACCGTAAGCAGGTGGGAGAAGTTCGGTGGCCGCTTGATAAAGGCCGCAATGACCTCGGGATATTTTACCTCATTCTGGAAAAAGTCCGGCTGAACACGGACCATGTAGCGTTCATACGGGTATTCCAGCACTTCCAGGTCATGTTCCTCCAGCGTGTTCAGCACAAGTATCCCGCCGCGGCCGGTCTCGTAGGTTTTGCTGCCTACGCGGTAGCGGATACGGCCATTGGTGATGAGCAGCATCTGGTAGACATTTTCGTGGTGGTTTCCCAGCTTGAAGTCGGACGCGTTGTATCTGTGTTCAATCCGGACGTCTTCCATAATTCAGTTCTCCTTGTGTAAAGGGTAGTTTTCCCTATTATACAATATTGAAGAACAAGGTTGCCAGCAAAACATTTGCCAGGATGGCAAAGGGCTGTGCTGCGCCGTAACCGGCGGTGGGTTCCTCAGAGCCGGTGGCACTGATGGCAGCGCCCAGACCCGGGGCGGAGGTGCAGCCGCCGGCGATTGCACCGCTGAGGATGATCCAGTTGATTTTGAATACCTTGTGGCCGATGATAAAGGCGATGAGGACCGCGATGGCCTCGACAAAGACGGCGGCGATGGCCAGCTGCAGGCCGGAGCCCATCAGGGAGTTGACGACGTCATAGCCGTAACGCAGGCCGACAACGGCCATAAAGAAGGTCAGGCCGGTCTGATACAGGATGCCCAGCGCCTTCTGATCCATGCGGAAGTTGATGGGGCCGATTTTGCCGATGTAGCTGAAAATCAGTGCGGAGACGAGGATGCCGCCCGCAGCGCCGAGAGAGAACTCACCAAAGCCGCCCAAGGGGATTTTGATGTTGCCAATCAGGATACCGACAGCCGCGACCAAGCCCAGCACCATAAAGTCGAGAGGACCGTCCTTGAGCTTCTTCTCGTTGGTGGCGCTCTCCTGCAGCTCTTTTTCGTAGGCTGCCTTTTCAGCGGCCACGTCTATGCCGAACAGTTTAGGCAGGGCAGAGATTATCACGACGATGACCATCACACCGATGGGGAAGGCCACGGTGTAGCCCAGACTGATGGCGGAGGATGCAGCCTCCAGCGCGTCACTGGCAACGACATTGCCGACAGCGTCCAGCGCGGTGCCGTAAGCCGGGGTGGAGGTCATAGCACCGGCGAACATACCAATGGTCTCAAATTCGCCGACTGCGGGGCTGTTCTTGAACACGAGATGGTAGGCGACCAGCGCGACGGCCATCGAGATGACCGGGATCATCACACCGATGACGACGAACTTAGCGCCGTATTTTTTAAAGATAGCACCGATGCTGCCGCCGACCTTCATGCCGATGGAGACAAGGAACAGCATCAGGAAGAACACAAAGAACAAATTGCTGACAACGCCGGTCTTGAGCACCGAAGCCGCGCTGGCGTAGCCCAGCTCGCCCTCCTGCACACCCTTGGCCCAGGCCTGTGCAATATAGCCCAGCACAATGCCGGAGAAGATACCGCCGGAAACGCCCAGCGAGAAGTTGCCGATTTTCACTTTGCCCAGCAGCAGGCCCAGTGCGATAGCGAGAAAAATCAGAAAGAACTGGTTCGTCAGAACCGAAATCAGAGTAGCCATAATATCCCCCTTATACATGGAACAGCCGTTGCGCGTTGCCGTGCAGAATGGCTGCCTTATCATCCTCGTTCAAGCCCAGGTTGTCAATGCACTTGAGCGTGCGGTCGATGTAGCCCGGCCCCTGCTCGGGGTCAAACGGCATATCGGTTGCGAAAACGATGTGATCCCTGCCGAAGAAATCGATGCCCGCGCGGATGGCGGAGGTCGAACCGAAGGACGCCGTGTCCGCATAGAACTTGCGGATGGTATCGATGGGTGCGCCCTTCATCTTCGTCTTGGTCAGCTCATCGCGCAGTTCGGGCGCGGTGCGGCCGCCGTACATCTTCAGGCCGTTTTCAATGCGGCCTTCCAGCATCGGGATCATAGCGCCGACATGGTGAGTGATGATTTTGATATTGGGGAAATCCTCAAAAATACCGGAGAAGGCAAGTCGCATCATAGCGACCGTAGTCTGATACGGCCAGCCGATGGTGAACCACAGCTCGTACTTGGAGCGATCCTCCTTCGGGAATTCCGGCACCATCTGCCCGCCCACCGGGTGGATGAGGATGGGCAGATCGTACTTTTCGCAGGCCTCGTAGATGGGCCAGTACTTCTCGGTGTCGATGGCCTCGCCGTTCATGTGGGTGTAGATCTGGATGCCCTTGGCACCCATATCCTTGGCGCGCTTGATTTCCTCGACCGAGGCTTTCACATTGTTGAACGGGATGCCGGCAATAAAGCCTTCGTAAAATTGGGGGTTGGCCTCAACGATTTTTTTGATCTCGTCGTTGCCGATGGCAGCCAGACGGGGGGATTTGTCCGGCCCGGCAAAGGTTTCGACCGGCGGGGAAACGATGTTGGGGATCTGCTTGTACCCGGGGAAGGCTTTCAACACCTCGTTGCGGGCGTCCATGTTGGACATGGACGCCACATTGAGCGCCCGGACAAACATATGGGATTTGTTGGGGGCTTCTGCCATGCAGATTTTCGCGTATTCCGGTGGCATCAGATGGCAAAACACATCAATCGATTTCATGGGCTTTCCTTTCGTGATTTGGATTATCCTGTATGATTCTGTATTCAGGGGGGCGCTCTCCGGATAGCGTCCCCTTTGTTTCTGCATCTTCATCTTATCACAGGAAAGCCCGGGTTCTCTCTGACTATTCTCTCACAAATTTGTACAATTTTGTAGTTCGTTTCTCCTTTTCTCTCTCCGTTGGCGGAATTTGCCAAAATTTACAGCGCGTTTTCGTGTATTTTTTACAGTATAAAGAGCGATCTCTGTCTTTGCGGCAGGATTTTTTGGTTAGCTGCACAAAACAGCACCTTTATGTTTGTGCAGCTTTACAGTGCCGTACACGCAGGGTTTTGCACCCGGGCGGCGCGGATTGACCTATTCTGCCCCTGTTTTGGACAATTCTGTTTCTTGCAGGGGTCAAGGCTCACCCCAGCTTAATGCCCAGCTCGCCGGGCAATGCCCAGTGTCTGGCGCAGTCGGCCAGCGTTTCTTCCAGGTTTTTGACAAAATAGAAGCAGTCGCCGTCCTGCTCCACCTGCTCGACCAGTTCGGGGCGGATGGGGGTGATGGGGTTCTGCTGCACAAGGCGCACGGCGTGGATATGGGGCAGGTCAGCCTCAACGCCGCAGATGGGCGGCTCGCCGGTGACGGTGGCCGTGATGGCGTCCACCAGCTTTTGCATATCGCCGCCGGGGGCCACAGCGTCATAGTCAAAGGGCGTGCCATCGGCCATCACGCCATGGAACACCGGCTTTTCCCCAGTGTAGGTGATGGTCGCCTTTTCAAACTCCATCACGCCCACCGGACCCCAGCACTCGGTGCGGATGGGGTGGGCAGTGTAGTACAAAATCGGCGTATCGCCGGCAATTTTGAACCGCAGTGCCGCCACATCGTAGTTTTCCACGTTCGGGTTGCCGCGGTACAGTTCGGCCTGTACGCCGGTGATATCGCAGGCTGTGCGCATCGTCGGTCCCAGTAAAAACGTAAGCATCTGGAAATGGTGGGCGCAGGCGTTGGTAAAGGGGCTGTCAAAGACTTCGCGTCCATGGCAGGTGATGTGCCCGGCCCAGTCGTTGCGGGCGTAGTAGTTTGCGCCGCGGCGGAACCCGTGGTAGACGGCAATGCGCTTGGGTGCGCCGAACCGCCCGGCCAAGATATCCTGCTTCAGAGCCAGCACATCGCGGCGGTAGTCGATCTGGTAGCCGATGGAGAGGAACCGCCCGGCTTTTTGGGCGGCTGTGCGCATCGTCTCGGCCTCCTGAGTAGTCAGGCAGAGGGGCTTCTCGCACAGAACGTTCAGCCCATGCGCCAGACAGAGCAGCACCATATCGGTGTGGAAATGCACCGGCGAGACGAGTACCGCAAGGTCGGCGGTATCGTTCGCAAAAAAGGCTTCGAGACTAGGGTAGACCGGGATACTCTGTTCCCGGATGATGGGTATACGGTCGGCAAGATGAGGGTCGATATCGCAGATGGCCGTCAGGTCCGCGCCGTAATCGCGCTTGGTCATCGTCTCGACATACAGCCGCCCATACCCGCCCGCCCCCACAAGCACAATACGCAGGCGTTGGTTGGACATAAAGATTCCTCCAGTCATTTATAATTTCACGCGATATGTCTGCACCTCAAACGGCTTGACGTGCAGCTGGGCATCCGCGGCAGCGGCCTCGCCGATAGGGTTTTCCATCAAATCACAGGGTACAAGTGCCTGCACCGGCAGTCCGGATTGGATATGATAGAACGTGTCGGCCTTTTTGCTCTCGTAGACGCGCAGAATGATATCCCCGCTGCTGTCATCGGCGGGCTTGACTGTATCCAGGATAACATTTTTCGCGTCGGTGGTAAAGGCCGAGAATGCGTGCAGCGCACTGATGCAGCAAAACTGGCGGCCTCTACAATTTCAAATGTTTTTGCCGTGGAGATCCAGGAATCCTGCTCGCGTTACCCGCTGGCCACCGGCCAGGTTTACGCTGCCCGCAAACCCATTGGCCGCACGGCCAGCCACCCGCCGTACTACCTGTACCCTGCCGGTACGGATGTGTGGGATCCGCGCTACCAGATGCCGGTGGAAGAGTGCGGTAATATGCTGATCATGCTGGAGGCCGCCCGCGCCTTTGGCGCGGACAAGGCACTGGCCGATCAGTACCGCTCGCTGCTGGACAACTGGGTCAAGTATCTGGTACAATATGGTGAGGACCCTGCCGAGCAGCTGTGCACCGACGACTTTGCCGGGCACCTGGCACACAATGTCAATCTGGCCGCCAAGGCCATTGTGGGCGTGGCCTGCTATGCCCGCCTGACCGGCGACGAGAGCTGCACCGCTCAGGCCAAGACGATGGCCGCCCACTTGCTGGAAAAAATCGGCGATAAGGGCAACACCCCGCTGACACTGGACGGCCAGGGCTGGAGCATGAAGTACAATCTGCTGTGGGACAAGGTGCTGCACCTCGGCCTGTTGCCCGACAGCTTCTACGCTGCCGAGACCGCCAGCTATCTGCCGCGCATCAACACCTACGGCCTGCCGCTGGATTCCCGCGCGGACTACACCAAGTCCGACTGGATCTGCTGGACCGCCCGCATGGCGGACGACCCGGCTGTGCGTGCCGCGCTGATTGCGCCGGTTGCCAAAGAGCTACACGAGACAACGTCCCGCGTACCGTTCTCTGACTGGTACGACACGAAAACAACTCGGTTCGTGGCCTTTATCGGCCGCAGCGTGCAGGGTGGACTGTTTGCACTGATGCTGTGATTTTCCCCTAGCCGCGCAGGGCAGACGTCCCGCGCGGCTGTTCGTGATTTGCAAGCGGCTTTACTCCGTAGCGGCGCACCTATGTGTACGCCCGCAGCCCGTTTGCCACGCAAGGCGGGCGCACACGCAGGTGCGCCCCTACATATACCGAACAGGAGGTTTCCCATGAGAATTTACGCGTTTGCTGATGAAGCATCCCCCGCCATCGACGGCCAGATTGCTGCGATGCGCCGCAATGGGCTGAACGGTCTGGAAATCCGCGGGGTAGACGGCGAGAATGTCTCCGCCATTTCCCTGAAAAAGGCCAAAGAGGTGCGCCGCAAGCTGGACGACGCAGGGCTGTGTATCTGGTCCATCGGCTCCCCCCCCCCGCAGAACGGAATTTGAGACAACGCTTTGT
>OGPC01001953.1_pt1 | contig 11257 bp, 6 predicted proteins | sample 1552911 | NCBI WGS metagenome assembly OGPC01 (sample SAMEA2580248, study PRJEB22360) | human gut metagenome | biome: human gut; feature: human-associated habitat; material: faeces | place: Denmark | collected 2008/2010 | reverse complement strand
CCCCCCCGTAAACGTCCAGTCCCGCCGCTTGCAGCCCGCCACGGATGGTCGAGGCGTTTTCCATGTAATAGCCCACATTGTCGCGTACATCCTGCCGCCCTTCGGGTGAATAGACGGCTTCGGCGGCGCGCTGAACGATGTAGGGGCAACCGTTGTACTTGGTCGTCTGGCGGCGGTTCCACAGCGGCTTGAGGGGCAGCATCCGGCCATCGGCGGCGCGCGCCTTTACGGTTTCGGGGACCACCACATACCCGCAACGCAGCCCGGTAAACCCGGCGGGCTTGGAGAAGCTGCGGAATTCCACGGCAACCTCTTTGGCTCCCTCCAGCTCATAAATGCTGTGGGGGATGCCGTCCTCCCGAATATAGGCCTCATAGGCCGCGTCGAACAGGATAAGGCACTGATTGCCGCGTGCGTAATCCACCCAGCGTTGCAGCTCGGGGCGGCTCAGGGCCGTGCCTGTGGGATTGTTCGGCAGGCACAGGTAGATGACGTCGGGCCGCTTCAGAGGCAGGGCCGGAACAAAGCCGTTTTCAGCCGAGCAGGGCAGATAGACGATGCCCGACCAGCTCCCTTTTCCATCAAATGTTCCGGCGCGGCCTCCCATCACATTGGAATCCACATACACTGGGTATACAGGATCGGTCACGGCGATGGCATTCCCGCGCCCGAACAATTCCTGAAAATTGCCGAGATCACACTTCGCCCCGTCGCTGACGAAAATGTCATCGGGATCGATCTCCACGCCACGAGACGCGAAATCCCCTTGCGCGATGGCCTCGCGCAGGAAGCGGTAACCTTGTTCCGGACCATAGCCCCGAAAGCCCTCCGCGGTCGCCTGTTCATCCACGGCCTTATGCAGCGCCTTGATGACGGACGGCGGCAGAGGACGGGTCACGTCACCGATCCCGAGGCGGATGAGCTCCATTTCAGGGTGATTTTCCTTAAACGCATTCACCTTGTGCGCGATATCGGCAAAAAGATAGCTGCCCGGCAACTTGAGATAGTCATCGTTGATCTGTGCCATCTGGTATTCTCCTGAATAAACTAAAAAACTTCCACAAGGACATCGCCGCCAAAGCCCCTCCTCCCGCATCTCCCCAATAGAAAAAACGAAAGTCTTTGGAGAGGGTGGGGGGAGGTTTGGAGGGGCGCTTGTCCCCTTCATGGGGATTCTTCAGAAAGGCCGGCCCCCTCCAATCTTTATACCCCTATTCCTTCACGCCGCCCCCAAGGGCCTTGTAGAGCATGATAAGGTTCTGCTCGCGGGCGACGCGAACAGAGATGAGGTTAAGCTGCGAACTGTACATCGCACGCTGGGAATCGAGCACGGCCAGATAGCTGTCGATACCCTGATTGTAGCGCTCCCCGGACAGGCGGTACGTCTCGGAAGTCGCATGAACAAGCGATTTCTGCGCCTCAAGCTGTCCGGCAAGGGATACGCGGTCGATCAGCGCGTCGGACACTTCCCGGAACGCGGACTGAATGGCCTTCTCATAATTCGCCACAGCTATCTTCTTGTCGGCTTCGGAAACACGCAGGTTGGCGACGTTCCGCCCACCCTCGAAGATCGGCAGGCTGACCTGCGGCAGGAAAGTCCAGATGCCCGTGCCGCCATCAAAGAGATGGGACAGCTCGTTCGAGGCCGTGCCGATGTTCGCGGTCAACGAAATGCGGGGGAAGAAATTCGCCCGCGCCGCGCCGATGTCCGCGTTGGCGGCCTTGAGCGTATGCTCGGCCTGAAGGATGTCCGGGCGCTGGAGGAGTACCGTGGAGGGCAGGCTCACCGGAATATCCGGCCAGACCGGAAGCTCGGAGAGCGCCTTGGCGGGCAGCATATCCGGGGTCACTTTCGTACCCGCGAGCAGGCTGAGCGCCGTGATATCCTTGGCCACCTGCCCGCTGTAACGGGCAATGTCCACCCGCGCCGTATCCACGCTGGTCTGCGCCTGGCGCAGATCCAGCTCGGACGAAACGCCCACGGCATGGCGCCGCGCGATCATTTCGTATGAAGCCTGTTGGCTCTTGAGCGTTTCCGTAGCGATGTTCAGACGCTCGCGGTCCGCCACCAGCGCCAGATACGCCTGCGCCACTTCCGAAACCAGGCTCAGGCGGGCGCTCCGATACGCCTCCTCGGTGCCGAGGTAGGTTTCCAGAGCTTTGTCCTTGAGGCTTTGGATACGCCCGAAGAAATCGAGCTCATAACTGGTGACGCCGACGCTGAGCGCGTGCTGGCGGGAAACAGTCTGTTCGCCCGTGGTGGACAAGTCGGCGGAAACGCCCTTGTTGGAGGACTCGCCGGAAGCGGAAACCCCGGGCATCAGGTCCGCGCGCTGTATCTGGTACAAGCCGCGGGCACGCTCGATGTTCAGCGCGGAGACGCGCAGATCCCGGTTGTTGTCCAGAGCAAGCTGAATGAGCCGCTGAAGGTGCTGATCGGTGAAGAACGTCTTCCATCCGATTTCCGAAGCCAGCTGATCGGTAGGCTGGGCGAGGACCGTGCCCTTGGGCATGAGGTCGTCGGGCCAGGCCTCCGCCACCGGGGCCTCCGGGCGGACGTAGTTCGGGGCCATCGTGCAGCCGGGCAACAGCACCGCCAGCGCGAGCGCCATATACTTTGCTGACATCATTTGTGGGAATCTCCCGGTATGGTTTCAACGATGTTGGCCGTGCGGCGACGCTTCGACTTCTTCCACTTCCAGCGGAACGAGAATACGGAGGTCACCACGACGAAGAACACCGGGATGTAGAAAATCCCGAGGGCCGTTGCCGCGAACGTGCCGCCCATGACGCCCGTGCCGATGGCGTTCTGTCCGCCGGCACCGGCGCCCGTGCTGATGGCGAGGGGCAGGATGCCGAGCAGGAAGGCCAACGAGGTCATCAAGATAGGACGCAAGCGCATACGCGACGCCTCAATGGTCGCCTCGATGAGATCGCCTCCCTTATCATGCAATTCCTTGGCGAATTCAACGATCAGAATGGCGTTCTTCGCCGACAGACCAATGGTGGCGAGCAGGCCCACCTGGAAATACACGTCATGGGAAAGCATCCGCATGTTCGCCGCGCCGAGTGCGCCGAGCACACCGAGGGGAACCACGAGGATAACCGCAAACGGCACAGACCAGCTTTCATACAAGGCCGCGAGGCACAGGAACACCACAAGGATGGACAGGGCGAACAGAGCCGGAGCCTGTGATCCGGAAAGGCGTTCCTGATAGGACAACCCGGTCCATTCGTAGCCGATACCCTGCGGGAGCTGGCTGGCGATCTTCTCCATTTCCAACATGGCCGTACCGGAGCTCACGCCCGGCGCGGGCATACCGAGGATCTGCACGGCCGGAACGCCGTTGTAGCGTTCCAGACGCGCGGGGGCGTACTCCCAGTGCGCCGAAGCGAACGAGGAGAAGGGAACCATTTCGCCCTTGGAGTTGCGGAAGAACCATTTTTCCATGTCTTCCGGAACCATACGGAACGGCGCGTCGCCCTGCACGTACACCTTTTTGACGCGGCCCTTGTCGAGGAAGTCGTCCGCGTAGGAGCTGCCCCAGACGGTCGAAAGCGCCGCGTTGATGTCGGCCAGGCTCAGGCTGAGCGCGCCCGCCTTCTCACGGTCGATGTCGACGCGCAGCTGCGGCTGGTCTTCCTGCCCGTTGGGACGCACGGCCACCAGATTCTTGTTCTGGGCGGCCATGCCGAGAAGCTGGTTACGGGCCTGCAAAAGCGCCTCATGCCCGAGGCCGGACTTGTCCTGCAACTGGAAGTCGAAACCGGTCGCGTTGCCGAGTTCCATAATGGCGGGCGGCGCGAATGCGAACACCTGCGCATTGCGGATTTTCGAGAACGCCGCCATGGCGCGCTTGGACACGGCGTCCACCTTGAGGGACGGGTCCTGACGCTCGCTCCAGTCCTTGAGGCGCACGAAGGCCATAGCCATGTTCTGGCCGTTGCCCGCGAAGCTGAACCCGAGAACGCCCATCAGACTGTCGATGGATTCCTTTTCCTCTTCGAGGAAGTAGCGTTCGACCCGCTCCAGCACCTTGGTGGTCTCTTCCTGCGTCGAGCCGGTGGGCAGCTGGATCTGGGCGAACAGCATGCCCTGGTCCTCATCGGGCAGGAAGCCCGTGGGCAAGGTCTTGAACATGAAGACCAGGCCGCCGATAAGCACCAGATAGATGATCATGAAACGGCCCGCGCGCCGGATGACGTAGGACACGCCGGACTGGTAGCGCAGCGTGGCGCTGTCGAACCAGCGGTTGAACCAGCCGAAGAAGCCGTGCTGCGAATGCACGTGATCCCCGCCGATGGGTTTCAGCATCGTGGCGCAGAGGGCCGGGGTCAGCACGATGGCGACCACCACCGACAGCACCATGGCCGAAACGATGGTCACCGAGAACTGCCGGTAGATGACGCCCACGGACCCGCCGAAGAAGGCCATGGGGATGAACACGGCGGACAGCACCATAGCGATGCCGACCAGAGCGCCGGTGATCTGATCCATGGATTTCCGGGCGGCCTCTTTGGGTGAGAGTTTGTCCTCGCTCATCACGCGCTCCACGTTTTCAACGACGACGATGGCGTCGTCCACGAGGAGGCCGATGGCGAGCACCACCGCGAACATGGTCAGCGTGTTGATGGAATAACCGAACGCCGACAGCACGCCGAACGTGCCGAGAAGCACGACGGGCACCGCGATGGTCGGGATGAGGGTTGCGCGGAAGTTCTGGAGGAACAGGTACATGACCAGAAACACCAGAAGCACGGCTTCGCCGAGTGTCTTCACCACTTCATGGATGGAGATTTCCACCACCGGGGTGGTGTCGAAGGGATACACGGCCTTCAGGCCCTGCGGGAAGAAGGCTTCGGCGTCCTTGAGATAGTTGTCGATGTTGCTCGCCGTTTCCAGCGCGTTCGCGCCGGTGGCGAGCTTCACCGCGATACCGGTGGCGGGCTTGCCGTTGTAGCGGCTCAGCGTGGAATAGTTTTCGCTACCCAGCTCCACGCGGGCCACGTCCTTCACGCGGATAAGCGAACCGTCGGGATTGGTGCGCAGGATGACGTTGCTGAACTGTTCCGGAGTCTGCAAACGCTCCTGCACCGAAATGGCGAGGTTCATCTGCTGGCCCGGAACGGACGGCGTGCCGCCGAGCTGACCGGCGGAAACCTGCGCGTTCTGCGCGTTGAGCGCGTTGATGACGTCGCTCGGCATCAGCTTGTAGCTTTGCAGCTTATGCGGATCGAGCCAGATGCGCATACCGTACTGGCTGCCGAACAGGGAGACTTCGCCGACGCCGGAGATACGGCTGATGGCGTCCTTGAGGTTCGTCGCCACATAGTCCGCGATGTCCGCGTTGTCCATGCTGCCGTCTTCGGACACGAAGGCGTATACCTTGAGGAAGTTCGCGCCGCGCTTGGCCACGGAAATGCCCTGCCGCTGCACTTCCTGCGGGAGCAGAGGGGTGGCGAGCTGGAGCTTGTTCTGGACCTGCACCTGTGCGATGTCCGGGTTGGCGTCCGCGCTGAAGGTCAGGGTGATTTCCGCCTGCCCCGAGGAGTCGCTGGTCGAGGACATGTACAGCAGGTAGTCGAGGCCGTTCATGTTCTGTTCGATGACCTGCGTGACGGTGTCCTGCACGGTCTGGGCGGACGCGCCGGGATACTGCGCCCTGATGCCGATGGTCGGCGGGGCGATGGACGGGTACTGCGAGATCGGCAGGTTGAGGATGGAAATCCCGCCCGCCAGCATGATAATAATGGCGATCACCCATGCAAAGACGGGACGATCGATAAAGAAACGTGCCATGAAAAAGCCCCCTACCGCTTCTCGGAAGCAGGCGCGTCCTGCTTGGCCGGGGTGGGTTCGGCAATGCGAACGGGCGAGCCGGGACGGATTTTCTGGAGCCCCTCGACGATGACCTTGTCACCGGCCTTGAGCCCGTCGAGCACAACCCAGCTGTTGCCCTGCGTGCGGCCCACTTTGAGCGGACGGATTTCAACCTTGTTTTCGGCGTTGACCACATACGTGGTGGGGTTGCCCTTGGCGTCGCGCAAAAGGGCGCGCTGCGGCAACAAAATGGCCTGATCGTCCACGCCCTCGTTCAGGATGGCGCGCACGTACATGCCCGGAAGCAGTTCCTGCTTGGGGTTCGGGAAGATGGCCCGCAATGTCACCATGCCGGTGCTCTCGTCCACGCTCACGTCGGCGAACTGGAGCGTGCCGGTAAGCCCGTACTCGCTGCCGTCTTCAAGCAGCAAGCGCACCGCCGCGTGATCCTGATCGGCGCGCTGGAGCGTGCCGTCCTCAAGGGAACGCTTGAGGCGCAGGACTTCCGTGCTGGACTGGGTCACGTCCACATAGACGGGATCGAGCTGCTGCACGGTGGTCAGCGGGCTGGACTGGTTTTCCGTCACCAGCGCGCCCGGCGTCACCAAAGAGCGACCGCTCCGCCCGGAGATGGGGGAGGTCACTTTGGTATAGGCCAGACGGATGCGCGCGTTTTCCACGGCGGCCTTGTTGACGCCCACGTCGGCGAGCGCCTGCTTGTAGGCGGCCTCGGCGTCTTCGAATTCCTGCTTGCTGACCGCGCTGATGTTCACCAGATCCTTAAAACGCTGCATCTTCAGGCGCGCGGGGGCTACGTTGGCCTCGGCGCGGGCGAGGTTGGCCTTCGCGCTGTCGAGATTGGCCTGATAGGTGGCGGGATCAATCTGGTAAAGGACATCCCCGGCCTTGACGTCCGCGCCTTCCACAAAGAAACGCTTCTGGATGATGCCGCTCACCTGCGGACGCACTTCAGCGATCTGGAAACCCGACGTGCGGCCGGCAAGTTCCGTCGTATACAGCACCTTCTGCGGGGTCACGATCTCCACGGCCACTTCCACGGCGGGAGCCGCCTGGGACTGGGCCCCCGTCTTTTCGTCCTTGCAGCCCATGAGGGACAAGCAGCCAAGAAGCCCGGCCAACAAAGTCACACCGAATCGGAAGGGCCGCCGTTCATGCTTCACCAACATATAACCTCACTCTCAGGTTGTCGGCGCGGTTCAATCATCACGCGCCCATAGAAAATACAAGCGACTTGCGTTCTCGCAGGTTGCTTGCATAGTTTGACAAAAACAAATTGAATAGAGTAAGCTCTATCCGTTCAAGTGCTATACTTCCCGAAAGGATGACTGTCAAGATGGAAAAACACACGGCCCGCAAGTATTCCTCGCCCATCCGAGAGCGCCAGGCAAACCAGACCCGCACCAACATCCTCGACGCCACGCAGCGCCTTTTCCTTGAGCGCGGGTACGCCAAAACAACGGTGGAAGCCATCGCTCAAGAAGCGGGTGTCGCCAAGCAGACCGTCTATGCCGTCTTCCGCTCCAAAAACGGCATCGTGGCCGAATTGCTGGACCGGGCCGTCTTCACGGAGCGGGTGTTTGAGCTGCACGATCGCTCACTTGAAACGGCGCACATCCACGAAGCGCTGAAGCTCACGGCACAGCTTGTCCTGCAGGTGCACGAATCCCAAAGCCCCGTCTTCGACCTGTTGCGTGGCGCGGGGATGCTCGATCCACAATTGGCCCGCGTCCAGAATGATCTCCGATGCGTCAACAGGGACAGGCAGGAAAACCATGTGCGGTTCCTGCTCCGCGGGCGGCGGCTCAAGGAAGGCATTGATATGGGGATGGCGCTGGATGTCTTCTGGTGCCTCACCAGCCGCGACCTCTACCGTATGCTGGTGCAGGAGCGCGGGTGGTCCGGCGAGACGTACGCCAACTGGCTGTACGAGATGCTCGCCAACTCGCTTCTCCATGTGAGCGAAGAACACCCGGGCGAGGGGTGGGAAATGCGGACGGAAGAAGGTCCATCCGCGCAGCGGTAGGGAAGAGAAGGCCGGACAACGAAGGCGGAGCCTCCACCGGCTGTACCCGTCTCCCGAAAAGTTGGGAGATGCGCCCTCAGGCGGAGGGCAAGGGCTCCCTCCCTTTCCGAGCAAGGATTGGGGCAAAGTACTGTTTCCGACAGACGGAGACGCACCCGCCGTATAGCCTCAACGCGGCAAGGCCATCCGGAATTTTTATTTCCCTGACGCCGCGGCAAAACGGGGTACTGGAAACGGTTGCATACCGCGCCGCTACCCGAAAAAAAGCGGTTCAGTCCTTCCTGTTCACGGTAATCCGGCTGACCACCCGCTCATAGTACGGGCTGCCGTCGCCGAGAACGGGCGCGTTGGGATGGCGGGCCTTGATGCGGGCAATGACCACTTCGAGCTTTTTCATCTGCCGGACCTTTTCCTGTTCGTCCCCGCACTTTTCCAATGCGTCGACAATGGATTGGGCCTCTTTCCGGTCAAGGACCTCTTCAGGGACGTAGCCCGCGTTCTTCAACAGCTTGTAGGCCATGCGAAGGTCTTCGGGGATGTGCGAGTCGTCTTCCAACTCCAGCGGCTTGCCCGCTCCGGGAAGGGAATCAAAAGCTCCCCGCTCGCAGGCTTCCCGAATGCGCTGCTCTGCGATAATGCTTATGGCGTCCATCGTAACCCCCTGAAACATCGTCTTTTCAGATAAATTATCCCTCGCGGGCCCGGTCCGCAAGGGGTTGGCTTCACCGAAGGGGATACTCTGCGGATCGGTTCCGGCATCAGGGCGGAATTGTACTCTTTCTTCCATATTCCGGACCGTTTTTACGCAAGAAAATTTCCTTTCGGTTCACATGAAAATGCGCTATAGTCGTTAGCTTGAGGAAAAGATCCCCAAAGACCTTTTTCGTCTTGTTGTCCACACGTACTAAAGTGCTTCCGTAGCTTATACGGAGATTACCTTACCTCAGGAGGAACCGCACAATGAGCTTACTGTATCAAAAACATGCTTCCCGCCCCCTGACGCTGGACAACCGCGTCGAACCCGAACTGTACCGCGACGTTTTCCCATATACGCATGTCAGCCGCATCGAATTCGACGATACATTCCTCGTCCCCCGCCCGGCCGATCCCATGTTCATCACCGACACAACCTTCCGTGACGGCCAGCAGGCCCGACCCCCTTATACCGTCAAGCAGATCGCCCGTATCTACGATCTGCTCCACAAGCTCGGCGGCAAGAGCGGACTCATCCAGGCCTCCGAATTTTTCATGTATTCCCCCAAGGATCGCAAGGCCATTGAAGGCCGCCGCGCCAGAGGCCTCCGGTTCCCCCGCGGCACCGGCTGGATCCGCGCCAACATGGACGACCTCAAGATCGCCCATGATATGGAATTCGATGAAGTGGGCCTGCTCACCAGCATGTCCGACTACCACATCTTCCTGAAGCTCGGCAAAACCCGCGAGCAGGCCATGAACGACTACCTCAAGGTCGTTACCAAGGCCCTCGAATGGGGCATCGTGCCCCGCTGCCACTTCGAAGACGTGACCCGCGCCGACATCTACGGCTTCTGCCTGCCCTTCGCGCGCAAGCTCATGGAGCTCTCCCACGAAGCGTCCATGCCCATCAAGATCCGCCTCTGCGACACCATGGGCTACGGCGTGCCCTTCCCCGGCGCGGCGCTTCCCCGCTCCGTGCAGCGCATCGTCCGCGCCTTCACCGACGAAGCGGGCGTCCCCGGCGCATGGCTCGAATGGCACGGGCACAACGACTTCCATAAGGTGCTCGTCAACGGCGTGACCGCATGGCTGTACGGCTGCGGCGGCGTCAACGGCACGCTCATGGGCTTTGGCGAACGCACCGGCAACGCGCCCCTCGAAGCGCTGGTCATCGACTACATTTCCCTCACCGGCAACGACGAGGCCGCCGATCCCACCGTCATCACGGAAATCGCCCAGTATTTCGAGAAGGAACTCGACTACCGCATTCCGGACAACTATCCCTTCGCGGGCAAGGACTTCAACGCCACCAGCGCGGGCATCCACGTCGACGGGCTGGCGAAGAACGAAGAGATCTACAACATCTTCGACACCACCAAGATCCTCAACCGCTCCGTGCCGATCATCATCAACGACAAGGCGGGACGCGCGGGCGTGGCCTACTGGATCAACCAGCAGTTCAACCTGCCGCCGGAACGGCAAGTCTCCAAAAAGCATCCCGCCGTCGGACAGATCCACACCAAGATCATGACCGCCTACGAAGAAGGCCGCAACACCTCCTTCTCCAACAAGGAAATCAAGAACCTCGTCCGCCGTTTCATGCCTGAGCTCTTCGACAGCGAGTTCGACCAGATGAAGCGCATCGCCGGGGAACTGGCCTCCAACCTTGTGGAGCGCCTGTCCCGCGACTGCCAGACGATATCGGATACCGAAACGCTCACCGCACAGCTCCAGCAGTTCGTGCGCGACTACTCGTTCATCCAATATGTCTACGTCACTGACGTCAAGGGGCACTCCACGGCCATCGCCATCAGCGATCCCGGCGATCAGAAGGGCTATAAGGCCTTCCCGATCGGGTTCGACTACTCAAACCGCGAATGGTTCCAGCAGCCCATGCGCACCGGCAAGCTGCACATCATGAATGTGCACCAGTCGCAGGTCACCGGGCAGCTCATCATCACCGTGTCCACGGTGATCACCGATGCCAACGACGAGATCATCGGTGTCCTCGGCGCCGACATCCAGCTTGAGGAAATCATCCGCCGCGCCGAATCCCTCGAAGCCGAGGAACATATCGGCGAGGAAGAGTAGCGCTCTTCTGCAAAGGGGGGAAAGCGTTTCCTTCCCTTTGCAAAGGCTTTTCCGTTTTGGAACGGCTACGTTCCCCATAAAACAAAGCCCTTTTCCGGTGTGCGGGAAAGGGCTTTGCTTTTTTCACTCAAGAATGCGGCCGCCATCACAAGAAAGAGTATTCTCGCAAGGCCGTTGGGGTTGAAGGCAGTAACGTGGTTCTCCCTTCCCCAATACACTCAAAATGCACTCTGCCATAACTCCACGAACGACCAGCCGAGCTTCACGCCATAGAAAAAGATGACCAGGCCGCAGACAAGGTTGATGATGCGCAACAGGCGCGGCGTGAACCGGTTCTTGAAGAGTGAGGAAATGGTGGTCAGGGACAGGAACCAGAGGCAGGACGCGCAGACCACGCCCCAGAGGAACAGGCCGGACTCCTCGGGCGGCAAGGCCACCCGGAAGGACCCGAGCAGCAGCGACACGTCGATGATCGCCTGCGGATTGAACCACGTCACGACACAGGCCATGCCGATGGTCTTCATGAGCGGGATGTTCACGTTGATCGCCGGACCGGCGACCTCGCGGGACAGCATGAGCCGGAGCCCCATGTACATCACTACAAG
>OGPC01001949.1_pt1 | contig 11278 bp, 10 predicted proteins | sample 1552911 | NCBI WGS metagenome assembly OGPC01 (sample SAMEA2580248, study PRJEB22360) | human gut metagenome | biome: human gut; feature: human-associated habitat; material: faeces | place: Denmark | collected 2008/2010 | reverse complement strand
TTTGATACCTTATCGGACAAAGTCCGCCCGCCGCAGGCATGTATTACGGGATGCCCGGATGGGTATACAACAAATGAAAGGGGTAGACAAACTATGAAGTTCGTATTTTTAGATGTAAAAACAATTGGCGACGACATTGATCTGTCCAGATTTGATCTGTTTGGAGAAGTTGTGAAATATCCTTTTTCCACCCAACAGGAAGTGCCTGAACGCATTCAGGATGCAGATGTGATCATTGTAAATAAAATTCAGGTGAATGAAGCCTCCATCGGCGCTGCCAAAAATCTCAAATTGGTCTGTGTCACTGCCACCGGCACAAACAATCTGGACAAGGAATATTTAGACAAACGCGGGATTGCGTGGAGAAATGTTGCCGGATATTCTACAGAATCAGTTGCCCAGCATACTTTTGCCATGTTTTTTTATCTGTGGGAAAAACTTAGCTTTTATGACGACTATGTAAAATCAGGCGCTTATATAAAAAATCGCAATTTTTCGTATTTTTCCCAGCGTTTTTATGAACTCAGCGGAAAAACATGGGGAATCATCGGAATGGGAGCTATTGGGCAAAAGGTTGCGGACATTGCGGAAGCCTTTGGCTGCAAGGTGATCTGTTACTCTGCATCCGGCAGAAAATACCAGCTGACCTCTGACAGGAAACAGGTGGATTTTGACACAATATTACAGGAGTCGGATGTTCTGTCAATCCATGCGCCGTTAAACAGCCAGACAGAAAATCTTATTGATCTTCAGGCGCTGAAAAAAATGAAACCTACATCGGTTCTCATTAATGTGGCAAGAGGTCCTATTGTAAATCAGGAGGATCTTTATACTGCGCTTACACAAAATATGATTGCCGGAGCGGGGCTTGACGTACTGAAACAGGAACCTATGGCAGAAGATAACCCTCTTATTAAGATTCAGGACAGCAAAAAACTTCTGATCACACCTCATATAGCATGGGCGCCTGTGGAAACAAGATTCCGATGCAGAGATGAGGTAGTAAAAAATATAGAAGCATTTCTGGCCGGAGAGGACAGAAACAGGGTTTACTGATATGAATAAAAAACGAATTACGTGGATTGAACTGCTGCGCATAGCAGCCTGTATCGCAGTGATCGGCCTTCATGAAGGTTCTCAGCATTTCAGGGATATTCCCATAGACACCTTTACCTGGAAAGTATCAAATTTTTTTCATGGCATTAACCGGTTCGCGGTAGCTGGTTTTATTATGATCAGCGGAAGTCTGTATCTTTGGAATTTACCTGATCCATGCGCTGGTGCGTGATCTTCTTCACAGAAACGGCATTGACAGTATGATGATGAGCAACACGATCATTGCAATTCCCATTGTTATATTCCTGATTTTTATAATAAGCTGGATCGCAGCAGCCTTACTTAGGAAAATTCCCTTTGTAAAAAGGTGGCTGATGTAGAAAAATGTCATTAGGAGAAAACTTGATATGAAAGACAAAAGAGAAAAAAGAAAGAATCCGGGAGTATCTGGAAAAACATTCGGATGAAAGCGGAATTATTTACTGTGCCACAAGAAAGAATGTGGATGAACTTTACCTGTTTCTGGAAAGTGCGGGATTTTCAGTGGGCAGATATCACGCGGGAATGGGCAATGAGGCAAGAAAGAGCAGTCAGGAGGATTTTATTTACGATCGGATCCAGGTGATGATCGCAACCAATGCGTTTGGAATGGGGATTGATAAGTCCAATGTCCGGTATGTCCTGCATTACAATATGCCCCAAAGTCTGGAAAATTATTATCAGGAAGCGGGAAGAGCCGGACGGGATTCGGAGCCGTCAGAATGCATCATTTACTATTCGCCTCAGGACGTCGTTATCAATCAGTTTCTGCTGGAAAGCAAGGAAAACTATGGAGAATACACAGCGGAAGAGATGCAGAATATCCAGGTGCAGGATCGGGAGCGGCTTCAGAAGATGACAACCTACTGTACGACTACGGGATGCCTGCGAAATTATATTCTCGGTTATTTTGGGGAACAGGCAAAAGAGCTCTGTGGAAACTGCTCCAACTGTCTGGAGGAACTGGAAGAGATGGATGCAACAGAAGCGGCAGCAGATGTGATTGAATGCGTCCGTGAGTCCGGGCAGGGATTCGGGGTGAACATGATAGCAGGCACGCTGCTCGGCGAAAATACTGCAAAAATCCGAAATTACCGGATGAACGACAATCTTTGTTATGGAAAACAAAGCAAAATCGGACAGGAACGCATCAAAGAGATCATTCAGGCGATGCTGGAGCGAGGCTATCTGTGCCAGACAAAAGATAAATACGCATTACTGAAGCTCACAGATACATCAGAAGAATTGCTTCAAGGGACGGATCCGTTTGTGATCGCATACAGAAAAGCGGAAGTACAGAAAACATCTGCAAGGCGAGGTGTGAAAGGACTGGGAGACCTGAGTGAAAAAGCGCAGCATCTGTTTGAAGAACTCCGAAAGCTGCGCAGCGAACTGGCAAAAGAAAAATCCATTCCGCCGTATATGGTGGCATCTGATAAGACGCTTCATGATATGTGCGTGAAAATCCCTCTCACAAAAGAAGAAATGCTGACAGCTAACGGGATGGGCGCCAGAAAACTGGAACAGTATGGGGAGGCGTTTTTATACTGCATTCGTGATATTACGAATGGAGATAAGGCGGCATACGGAGCCGAGGAAACGAACTATGGTGCTTCAGAGATTCCGCTGACAGAGCGGGCAAAAAAAGGAAGAAAAGAGGCATTTCATCTGACAGAGGAAATGGAACAGCAGATCGCTTTTGTCACGGAGACGACAATCAGCGAATTCGTGGCATCTATCAATGCACTGCGGGATGAAAAGACGATGAAGCGTCTGACGATCAAATCCATTACTGAGGAACTTCTGGCAGAAGGGTATCTGGAGCAGAAGTTCTGGAACGGATACAGCAGAACCTTTCTGACAGAAAAAGGAGAAGCGCTGGGCATCCGGGCAGAAGAGAGGGAAAGTCAGAACGGAAATCTGTACGATGTCTTTTTATACGGGGAAAAAGCTCAGCAGTATGTGGTAGAGTTATTAAAAAGAAACACTACAGCGGACTGATTCCGGCAAATCCGCTCCAGATACAGGACAGTGTAAATAAAATTCCAAAAACGGAAGTAAAATATAAAAATAACAGTTTCCCCGTATTGTGAGACTCGCTGCTGCAGATGCGGGGAATGGAGCGGTATTTTCGAAGCAGGAGCACAATTCCAAGGATGACGAGCAGATTGGTGATCACATTGTACAGGATATTTCCGCTGTTGCCAGGCATTATGCCTGCAATACGGGGCAGAACATCTCCCAGGATCAGATTGTTGGAAATATGCAAAAGGAGACTGTACCAGATCGAGTATTCCATAGCGATATATCCAAGGATCAGTCCGGCAGCCATTGCAAAAGGAATCTGTGCAAAATTTCCGTGCATGAGAGCAAAGGCAAGTGAGGAGGCCAAAAGTGCGAACCACTTGCCGAAAGGCTCCAATGTCTTTAAAACAGCACCGCGGAAAATGAATTCCTCGATCAGCGGAGCAGCAAATCCGGAGTAGAGAAGCATAGAGATCGTAACAGAGCCTCCCGTAGCAGCTTCCAGAGAACGCGCAAATGTAAAACCGAAGTGCTGTGCTCCCATTTCCATAAGTACATAAAGAACGGAAGAAGCGTTCTGTGCGATCATAAAAATCCCGAAAAAGCTGAGAAATTTTCCCGGGCTCATATGAGAATGTACCGGAAAAATCTGCGTACGGAAAAAGGAAGGTCTGCGCCATATGACAAAGATCCCGAGACAGAGAAAGCCGGAGATCAGATACCAGACAGCTCCGTCATTAAAATGTTCGTCAACCGGAAACAGCCGGTACATCGCCATCATGATCAAAAAAGTGAGTTGGCCAAATAAGATCTTGTAAAGAAAAATCATACCGTTTGTTTTATTAAATTCACGTCGAATCCATCGTTTTTCAAATTTATCCATAAAATCACCTTGTCAAATCAAATTATTTTCTACATTTGTTCCTTATCATATCATGGATTTTTCTTTTGAACAGCAAATTCACAGAAAGTTCTTCTGATTTCCTGTAAAAATTTACTTGAAAATAATTATCAATTATGGTAGCATCACTTTGTTAGTTGAGACTATTGAAAAATAGATGATAAAAACTTTTGGTAGAAGTGAAAAAAGGAGAGCGTATGAGAAAAAACCCATTGAAAATGTTATGGCTGGCAGCAGCGTTTTTATGTCTTGGAATCGGAGCAGTGGGAGTGATCCTGCCGATTTTGCCGACAACTCCATTCTTGCTGGTGGCATCTTTTTGTTTTGCAAGAGGATCGGAAAGATTTCACAAGTGGTTTATGGGGACGAAGCTTTACAAAAATCATCTGGACAGCTTTGTAAAGGAGCGTGCCATGACATTAAAGACAAAGCTGTGTATTCTGCTTCCGGCATCCGCAATGCTGATGTGTGCATTTTTTATGATGAGCAATCTGCCGGGGCGTATTTTTATTCTTCTGCTGATCCTTTTTAAATATGTATATTTCTTTACAAAAATCAAGACGATCAGAATTGAGGCGGCTTAAATGAAAGATATAAAAAAGAGTCAGCAAGTGCAGAACAAACGGGAAAAAGAAAAGCAGATCGTGGATCTGATGATCCACCTTTATTGCCGGAAAAAACATAAAACTGTGGAAAAACATCATGGACTGTGCGAGGAGTGTGAAAAACTCAGAGACTATGCCGCAATGCGTGTGGATAAATGTCCGTTTATGGAGACAAAGACATTCTGCAGTAACTGCAGGGTACATTGTTACAAGCCGCAGATGAGAGAAGAAATTCGAAATGTGATGCGGTTTGCCGGACCGAGAATGTTATTTTATCATCCAATCATGGCAATCCGGCACGTGATCACTTCTGCAAAAGAAAAAAAGAGAATGGGAAGGAAAGAAACATATGATTAAGACGAGACTACTCAAGCTGTTGAAGGGCTCGGGAAAATATATCGGAGCTAATATTTTCTGGCAGTGGATCGCACTGCTGTTTCAGATCGCAGCAGTGTTTGCGGCAGGAAATATGATCCAGCAGCTGTTTGAAAAAACATTGGATCAGCAGGTGATGCTGCAAACGGCAGGAATTGTGATCCTGGCAATCTGTGCGCGTTTTCTGTGCGAAAAAGGAGCTGCATATGCCTCTTATCGGGCAAGTGCGGATGTAAAGACGGTTTTAAGAAAGCAGATTTATGAGAAGCTGCTGCGTTTGGGAGCGGCCTATAAAGAAAAGGTATCTACTTCCGAGGTGGTTCAGGTGTCTGCGGAAGGAGTCGAGCAGCTGGAGATTTATTATGGGAGATATCTTCCGCAGCTGTTCTACAGTCTGCTTGCACCGATCACATTGTTTGCGGTATTGTCACCGATCAGCATCAAGGCATGTATTGTGCTTCTTGTATGTGTACCGCTGATTCCGATGTCGATCGTGGCAGTACAGAAATTCGCAAAGAAACTGCTGAGCAAATACTGGGGAATCTATACAGAACTTGGTGACAGTTTCTTAGAGAACCTGCAAGGACTCACAACCTTAAAGATTTATCAGGCAGATGAGCAAAAAGCCAAAGAAATGGACGACGAATCAGAGCGGTTTCGTAAGATCACGATGAAAGTGCTCACTATGCAGCTTAATTCTGTCAGTGTGATGGATATTGTAGCATATGGCGGAGCAGCAATTGGAATGATTGTGACTGTCAAAGAGTATCTGGCAGGAAATGTATCACTCGCAGGGGCGTTTACGATTATTCTGCTTGCATCTGAATTTTTCATTCCACTGCGTTTGCTGGGTTCTTTCTTCCACATTGCCATGAACGGAATGTCGGCAAGTGACAAGATTTTTAAGATTCTGGATATGGAAGAGCCAAAACGGGGAGAGCACGAGATTGAGGGCGAACAAATGGACGTCACACTGCAGCATGTGGAATTTTCCTATGAGCCGGAGCGAAAGGTATTACGGGATATTTCGCTGACCATACCATCCGGAAAATTTGTCTCTCTGGTGGGTCTGTCCGGTTGTGGAAAAAGTACCATTGCGGCACTTTTGACAGGGAAGAATCGTACATTTTCGGGACAGATCCAGATCAATAATGTACCGATTCAGGAGATTAAAGAGTCCAGTCTGATGGATAAGATCACCTTGGTGAGACATAACAGTTATCTGTTCAAGGGAACGGTAGAAGAAAACCTGAAAATGGCGGATCCATCTGTGTCGAGAGAACAGATGGAAGCAGCGCTCAGGCAGGTAAATCTGTATGAGTTTTTGCAGGCACAAAATGGATTGGATACGATGCTGGAGGAGCAGGGAAGTAACTTTTCGGGAGGACAGAGACAGCGTCTTGCCATCGCCAGAGCACTTCTTCATGATACGCCGATGTATATTTTTGATGAGGCAGCGTCCAATATTGATGTGGAAAGTGAGGATCAGATCATGGAAGTGATCCGGGAGCTGGCAAAGACGAAAACGATTCTGTTTATCTCTCACCGGCTTGCAAATGTGGTGGCATCTGATCAGATTTATATGTTGGAAAACGGTCAGATTACAGAGAGCGGCACACATGGAGAACTTATGAAAAAAGCAGGAAGCTATGCAAATATGTATCAGAAACAGCAGGAATTGTGTCAGGTAAGGGAGGGAAGAGCATGAAGCGAAGAAGTGGAATACAGATTATGGGAAAACTGATCGGACTGATCCGTCCCCTGATGCACGTTATGGCAGCAGCGATTCTGCTAGGTGTCACAGGATATCTTTGTGCGATCTTTCTCACCGTACTGGCAGGAGTTGGAATCCTGCAGATTATGGGAATATGGCAGGGAGTTTCTCTGACGACATTGTTTGTCTGCCTTGCAGTGATTGCGGTACTGCGCGGAATTCTGCACTATGGAGAGCAGGCATGCAACCATTATATTGCGTTTAAGCTGCTGGCACTGATCCGTCACAAAGTATTTGCGGTTTTGAGAAAGCTCTGTCCTGCAAAACTGGACGGAAGAGACAAAGGAAATCTGATCTCGATCATCACAACAGATATTGAGCTTCTGGAAGTATTTTATGCGCATACGATTTCGCCGATCGCAATCGCATTCCTGACATCCCTGATCATGGAAATTTTCTTTCTCCGATATCATGTGCTGATCGGTCTGTTCGCCCTTGTGGGATATCTTGCAATTGGAGTTCTGATGCCCATGTGGAATTCCAGACGAGGTTCAGAAAAAGGAATGGAATTTCGTACCCGTTTCGGGGATCTGAACAGCTTCGTTCTGAACAGTCTTCGCGGTCTGGATGAGACGATCCAGTATGGATGCGGAGAAAAACGGGAAGAGCAGATGGAACGCAAAAGTGTGGAACTGGATGCGAAACAGAAAGAAATGAAGAAACTGGAAGGAACACAAAGGGGAGGAACAAATGTCCTGATCCTGATTTTCTCTTTTGGAATGCTGTTCCTTACAACATGGCTGCATCAGCAGGGGGAGATCGGATTTGACGCAGTACTGCTCTGTACGATCCTGATGATGAGCTCTTTTGGACCGGTTGTTGCTCTGTCCAGTCTGTCAAACAATCTGATGCAGACACTGGCAAGTGGAGAGCGTGTGTTATCCCTTTTGGAAGAAGAACCGCAGATTGAAGAAGTATCTGGTCAGGCAACCGCAGAATTTGCAGATATCAATTGTGAAAACATTGATTTTGCTTATGAAGAAGAACAGATTTTAAAAGACTATTCGATCTCGATTCCGAAAGGAAGCCGGATTGGAATCCATGGAAAAAGCGGTTCCGGAAAATCAACGCTGTTAAAGCTGCTGATGCGTTTTTATGATGTAGACAGCGGATCGATCCGAATGGGAGACAGAAAACTGTCCGGTATCAATACAAACGAACTGCGTGATATGGAAAGCTATGTGACACAGGGGACGTGTCTGTTCCACGATTCAATCGCCAACAACATTGCGATCGCAAAGCCGGGGGCTTCCAGAGAAGAAATCGTAGAGGCAGCAGAAAAAGCATCTCTGCATGAATTTATAGAAAGCCTTCCAAATGGATACGATACGCTGGTCGGAGAGTTGGGAGATACCCTTTCCGGAGGAGAAAAACAGAGGATCGGCGTGGCAAGAGCATTTCTGCACGATGCACCGCTTTTGCTTCTGGATGAGCCGACCAGCAATCTGGATTCTCTGAATGAAAGTATCATCTTAAGATCTCTGAAAAAAATGGGGAAAGACAAGACTGTTATTTTAGTATCCCACAGAGAATCGACCATGGCTGTGGCGGAAAAAGTGTATCAGATGGAAAACGGAAGGATTTCATAAGAATCCGGAAAACAGTTTCTTTTTTCGTGATGGTTGGCTATAATAGAAACAGTGAGAGTAAAATGACCGTAACGAAAGGAGAAACATATGAGTCAGTATGACGTGATCATTATTGGAGCAGGTCCGGGAGGAATCTTTGCGGCATATGAGCTGGTGAAAGATGCACCGCAGCTGAAAATTGCGGTTCTGGAAGCGGGAAATCCTCTGGAGAAAAGAAAATGTCCGATTGACGGAGTGAAGGTAAAAAGCTGTATCAACTGCAAGACCTGTGCCATCATGAATGGATTTGGAGGCGCCGGAGCTTTTTCGGATGGAAAATATAATATTACAAACGATTTTGGCGGAACATTGTACGAGTATATCGGAAAAGACACTGCCATTGATCTGATGCGCTATGTGGATGAGATCAATGTGGAATACGGTGGAAAAGGAACCAAGATGTATTCCACTGCAGGAAGCAAGTTCAAAAAGCTGTGTCTGCAGAATAAATTAAAGTTGTTGGAAGCATCTGTCCGTCATCTGGGAACAGATATCAACTATGTAGTCCTGGAAAATCTGTACGCAGAATTAAAAGATAAAGTAGAATTCCGTTTCAATTACTATGTGGACAAGCTGGAGAAGACAGAAAACGGCTATATCGTGACACATGGAGAAGACCGTGATGAATGCGAGAAGTGTATTGTTTCAGTAGGAAGAAGCGGAAGTAAATGGATGGAAGAAGTCTGTCGCGACATGAAGATCCCGACAAAATCCAACCGTGTAGATCTTGGTGTCCGCGTAGAACTGCCGGCAGCAGTGTTCTCCCATTTGACAGATGAACTGTATGAAAGCAAGATTGTATACCGTACAGAAAAATTTGAGGATAAAGTCCGTACATTCTGCATGAATCCATACGGAATCGTAGTAAATGAAAATACAAACGGAATCGTAACTGTAAACGGACACAGCTACGAAGATACAGAAAAGCAGACAGAAAATACAAACTTTGCACTGCTTGTGGCAAAGCATTTCTCAGAGCCGTTTAAAGACAGCAACGGATACGGAGAGAGTATTGCCAGACTGTCCAATATGCTGGGCGGCGGTGTGATCGTGCAGAGATTCGGTGACCTGATCCGTGGAAGACGAAGCACCCATGACAGAATTGAGGATGGATTTGTCAGACCGACACTTGCGGCAGAGCCGGGAGACTTAAGCCTTGTGCTTCCGAAACGAATCCTGGATGGAATTATCGAGATGATCTACGCACTGGATAAGATCGCTCCGGGTACAGCCAATGATGATACTTTGCTTTACGGTGTGGAAGTCAAGTTCTATAATATGGAAGTAGAACTGGATGAACATCTGGAGACCATGTACAAAGGTCTGTACGTGATCGGTGACGGAAGTGGAGTGACACATTCTCTGTCCCATGCATCAGCGAGTGGTGTGTATGTAGCGAGAGAGATTACAAAAGGATTGTAAAAAGAAAAGTGTACGGGCATTCCAAAAAGAGTGCTTGTACACTTTGTTGTTAAAAAACAATAGAATTCCTCGGCATCTTTTTTGATAAGTACTGCCTGATCAGGCATAGATTGCGTTGTGACATGCTTTTGAATATGGGGGATGTCCCGCTATAATACCCAAAAGCATAAGATAACTTGACAGTCCAGTAAAGAATTACTGGATTTTTTGTATAAATTCTTCGATACTTTTTGATGTAGCTGCAATTTTTAACCAGTTTTTCAGAACAGTTGCATCTGATTCCTCAAAGAGTTTCTTTTCAAGTTCTGGTGGTATAGATCCAAGATCTTCTAAAAAACTGCGTAGCATAGCTCTTTGACCGTTAAGTTCACCTTCTTGTAAACCCTCTCTGCGTCCGGCCGCACGCTCATCTCTCAACATCTCTTCTAAAATCATGAAACGTTCCTCCATTTCACGGCTTTCCTTAGTAAGTTCCTGTAATGTTCGTTTCGCCATAGTTATTTCCTCCATCAGCAGAGGAATTCTATAAGCAAATTATAGCAAATGCTTCGATGAAGTCAAGGTGATTTGCATCAAAAAGAATGTTGGAATTATGTGTTTTAGCAGTATTGAGAAAGGAAGATTCCTACGGATACCAGATTATAAGAGATGTTTCTGATCTGATTGAAATTTCAGAATCCACTTTGTATCCTATTTTGCGAAGATTGGAGATGGGTGGAAAAGTAGAATCCTATACCACACAGTACAATAATCGATTGCGAAAATATTTTCATCTAACAGAAGAGGGAAGACAGTATCTGAAAAATTTTGACAAAGACAGAGCACAGTTGTTAAAAATATTGGATTATATTGCAGAGGAGGATGAGAAATGAAGAAGGAACAGTTTATCAAGAATCTTCGATACAGTCTGAGAAAATTAAAAAAGGATGAACGGGAGAAGTATATTGCATATTATGAAGAAATAATTTCGGATATGATCGAAAATGGAGTTTCGGAAGAAGAGGCGGTTGCGCATCAGGGAGGGACAAAAGAAGTCGCAGAAGAAATTTTGCGGGAAAATGCAGTTAAACGAGAGTTCAAAATTGGCTGGATAGGTTCTCTTTTAATTATTTTGACCTTTTTATCGGGAACTCTGTCCGGATATCTGACGTATCAGGAATATCGTATAAAGTCGGAATTTGCCGAAATCCATACAGAGATCGCCAATGAGACGGTCAGTATTACAGGAGGATCGGACGGTCCGACAAGTGTATTTCTTGCGGGAAAGATTACATTTTGGGTACGTCCCGATATTTTGATTGTAATAACAGTAATGATGGTTATAATTACAATTAGTTATTTTATCCTGGATTATTCACGGCGTAGCCGTGAAAGTGGCTGAAAGCCACATAGTTACTGTATTTTAATTGAATATTGCTTTTCACTTATCAAGTGAATAAAAAAAGAGCATCCG
>OGPC01001945.1_pt1 | contig 11293 bp, 8 predicted proteins | sample 1552911 | NCBI WGS metagenome assembly OGPC01 (sample SAMEA2580248, study PRJEB22360) | human gut metagenome | biome: human gut; feature: human-associated habitat; material: faeces | place: Denmark | collected 2008/2010 | reverse complement strand
ATCGCAGGCGGTGGAATCGCCGGATTGGAAGCGGCGATCGTATTGAAGCAGAGAGGACATCTGCCGATTTTGTGCGAAGCGAGCGACCGTCTCGGCGGACAGTTCCTGACGGCAGGAGAAGCGCCGCGCAAAGAAGAGATGAAACAGGCAGTGATCGCAATGGCGCATCAGGCAGAAAAACTGGGCGTGGAAATTCGCCTGAACACACCGGTGACGCCGGAGCTGATCAAGGAAATCCATCCGCACACGGTGATCAATGCGATCGGCGCGGTTCCGATCATCCCGAATATTCCGGGAGCAGATCTTCCGTTTGTATTGAATTCCCACGATGTGCTGGACGGAACACAGACCGCATCTGGCAACGTCGTCGTGATCGGCGGCAGCGGCAGCGGAAAAACAAGATTTTTTGTCAAACCTAATCTAATGCAGCTTCATTCCTCTTACGTCTTAACCGACCCGAAAGGTACGGTTTTGATTGAGTGCGGGAAGCTGCTGCAACGGGCGGGCTACCGCATTAAGGTACTGAATACGATTAACTTCAAAAAATCTATGCACTACAACCCCTTTGTGTATATCCGCAGCGAGAAAGATATTTTGAAGCTGGTAAATACGTTGATAGCGAATACCAAAGGTGAGGGAGAAAAAAGCGCGGAGGATTTTTGGGTAAGTGCGACTCGTTCGCAGACGGTAAAAAGTCTGCGCACGAGCAACGGTTTTCCGTTGTTCGGAGAACTGGTAGTTTGATAGGTGGAATGACGGGGTAACGCCCTGAAACGCCTACCCTTGATGGGCGTGCATTAGCTGTAATGGCTGGTGTACGAAGCCCCATGACAAAGGCTGAGAGTAACCGTAACCACTGCCTAAAGTGGTCGAAAGCGGTCTGGAGGCAGACTGTGTTACCTATAAGCCGAGAGTCTATAAGATACCTATGGTTAGAATGTTCGCTTTGGCGGGCGGACTGACGAACCTGCGAATGTACAGGTCTAAAAGAAGACCACGCAGAAATGTGTGGGTGCGTTAATGCGCAGTCGGTGTGGTTTAGTAGAAATTGATCCTACGAACGACCATGCTGTGTTACAGGCACAGGCAAGCCGACAGGTCTATAGCAGGAACCTATGGGTATGTATGAACAGATAGAACTATCGGAACGAGGAAAGGCAGCAGATTCCGCAAGGAATAGTCTGACGAAAAACAATAAGCAGACGAACTGCTGCTGAAAAGTAGTGGTCGAACCTATGATGTGCTTGCGTTATGTGAGCTACGGAGGAATGGCCACAAGTCGGTTGAGATAAGCAGGCATTATTCAATCCAACATAAGGATTCGAGTAAGACCAAAAGGGTCACTTTCGCAAAAAGGAGGTGATGCCTTATGCCAAAGAAAAACAAAACTCTATGTGTAGATGACTTACGTCATGCCGAGTATTACGGTATGCAGCCAGTTTTTGATGAACTCTATCATCGAAGTTTGGAGGGAGAAAATTTTACCGACCTTATGGATTTAATTCTGAGCCGGGACAACATTCTTCTGGCATATCGGAACATCAAAGCAAACGGAGGAAGCTACACAGCAGGAACAGACAACAAAAACATCAGTGACATCGGGTGTTTACCGCCCGAAACAGTTGCAGAGAAAGTGAGGTTTATTGTCACAGGAAGTCAGCACGGATACCGCCCAAAGCCGGTAAGACGCAAAGACATTCCGAAACCAAACGGAAAAACCAGACCGTTAGGTATTCCCTGTATCTGGGACAGGCTGGTACAACAATGTATCCTGCAAGTCCTAGAGCCGATATGCGAACCAAAGTTCCATAATCATTCCTATGGATTCCGTGCGAATCGAAGTGCCCACCATGCAGTCAGCAGAGTAACGACACTGATAAATTTATCAAAATATCATTACTGTGTTGACGTAGACATTAAAGGATTTTTCGATAATGTCAATCATGGAAAACTATTAAAACAAATCTGGACACTTGGTATTCGGGATAAAAGATTGATTTGCATTATCAGCAAAATGCTGAAAGCTGAAATTGACGGCGAGGGTGTCCCAGAAAAAGGAACACCACAAGGCGGTCTGTTAAGTCCACTGCTCTCCCTCATAGTCCTTAATGAATTAGACTGGTGGGTAAGCAGTCAGTGGGAAACATTCCAGCCGAAGAACCGCAGTAAAAATGGGTGGCTTCAATACGCAAAGAAATATACCAAACTGAAAAGCGGTTTTATTGTACGTTACGCTGATGATTTTAAAATCATGTGTTCAACCTATGGAGAAGCACAAAGATTTTACCACAGTACCGTAGATTTTCTTAATAAAAGACTGAAATTAGAAATCAGTCCAGAGAAATCAAAGGTAGTAAATCTGAAGAAAAATTCATCAGATTTTCTGGGGTTCAAAATCAAAGTCATTCCAAAAGGAAGAACGAAACACGGTTATGTTGCCAAAACAGATATGAACCAAAAAGCATTAAGGAAAGCGAAAACAAATTTAAAGTTAAAGGTAAAAGATATAGCCAGACATACGACTGGCTTCAATATCAGCAGATATAATCTGACAGTTATCGGTATGCAGAATTACTACTGCATAGCAACTAACGTATATAACAACCTGACAGAAGTAAGTTACGCTCTCTTACCGACCATACGAATCCGTTTAAGGAACATTGCAAAATCAGTTCCATTTGAAAGTACAAGTTCAGAATTTCAGAGCAAGACAAAAGGAATCAGACCAAAAACAAAAATAGTGATGATTGCGGATAATCCGCTATTGCCGATTCAAGGAGTACAACACAAAAATCCTATGAATTTCTCGCAAGATATTTGTAATTTTACAAAGCAAGGAAGAAACAAGGTGCATGATGACGTTGTAGTTGTGACAAAGGAAGAAATCCGGGAATTGTTGGAAAATGAAAACCCTGCCGATAGTGTAGAATTTAACGACAATCGTATTTCAGCATATATCGCACAGCAAGGCAACTGCTATGTAATGAATCGTCGAGGAACTCCGTCCACTCTGATATGTATTCACAAATCAGACAAAGGAGATAACCTTGACAGATATTCTAATCTGGCATTTGTGGAAATTCCCATTGCAAAGGCAATCCTAACAGAATCAGCAGACGAAGCAAAATCACTGTTAAAAGGTTATGTTCTTAATAGTCAGCAGAAGAAAAAACTGAACAGAATACGGACGAATTACGGATACCAGACAATAACTGGGAAATAACTTATAAATCTATTTGGATATGATGGAACGCCGTATGAAGCGAAAGTTTCATGTACGGTGTGAAGCGGGGGAAAACTTGGAGATAACATCAAAAAGTTACCTATCGCTATAGTTTGCTTCTCTAGTGGAAGCCTTAAACGGAGAGGTCATCCGGATCTCGGCAACCTCGGATACCCATCTGAATGCACTGGATATGGATTCTGCCTATGGCAATGACCGAAATCCTCTGATTGAGAAGTCAGAATTTATCCTTTCCCTGTTTGAGCAGCTCGTAGGAGCCGGAAACCTTTCGGCAAAGGAGAAATCCATCCTTGACCGCTGCACCGCAGATGTGTACCGGGATTATATGAGGGGCGGTTACAAAGGGCAGGTGCCGACCTTAAAGGACCTGTACCGACAACTCATGCTCCAGCCGGAGGAAGAAGCCAGAGGGCTGGCTCTGTCTTCGGAACTGTTTATCAATGGCAGTCTGAACACCTTTGCCCAGGAAACCAATGTCAACACGAAGAGCCGTATCATCGACTATGACATCCGGGAGCTGGGCGAACAGCTGATGCCCCTTGGCATGCTGGTCACATTGGATTCGATTTTTAACCGTGTGATCCAGAACTGGAAGAAGGGAAAAACGACATGGATCTTTGCGGATGAGTTTTATCTGCTGTTCCGCTATGAATACAGTGCGGACTTTTTCTACCGCCTGTACAAGCGTATCCGTAAGTATTCCGGATTTGTAACCGGACTTACCCAGAACGTTGAGGAACTTCTGAAATCCGATACCGCCCGCCTGATGCTGGCGAACAGTGAGTTCCTGATCCTTTTGAATCAGGCTACCACCGACCGGGATGAGCTGGCGGCACTTCTGAATATTTCAGACAACCAGTTATCCTACATCACCAATGTGGGTGCCGGCCATGGTCTGATCCGCTGTTCCGGAAATCTGGTGCCGTTTGAAAATTCGTTTCCAAGAAATACAAAACTGTATCGCCTGATGACGACCAAGCCGGGCGAAGCGTAAGAGCGGGACAAGCCGGGACTGGAGGTGAGAGATGAAGGATATCAAAACCAAAGAAGTTACAACAAAACCAAAGACCAAAAATCCTGCCTCCAGAATCCCCAAGGAGCTGATGCGGACGGCCATACTGGAGAGCAAGGAAAAATCCCAGACCATCGCAAATGCCAGGGACAATGACATGGGAGAACAGTCCCCATCCGAATATGCCAGTGGGAAAGTCACATCCGCAGAGGAATGGGCTGCAAGAAAGACAGGCAGAACTGTAACCAGAGCCGGAAAGACAGCTGCACAGACTTCCTACGAGAAGATCAAACTGAGAGCCGCTGGCAGAAAAGAAGCGGAGAAAGAAGTTGTCAGAGGAACAGGGGACACACAGGCTCCCGATCCGGTCAGTCGGGAAGCACCGAAGCAAAAGAACCGGGAACAGGGGGCATCCCGTGTGAAGGTCAAGGAACGGGAAAACCAGGAAGTCCAGATTCAGAAAGCCAAGCGGCAAAAGGCGATTTCAGATGCCGTCAAAACGAAAGAACAGAAGATCCGGGCAGCTAGGGAGACACCAAGAATCCAGAATGGACAGGAAATGTCGGAAGGTGGATCGCTTTCCATCAAAAGACAAAACCAGAAAAGCAAGGCCGAAGATACCGCAAGGCAGAATGCCATCCGCCAGAAACAGCCGGAAAGCATCCGGATCAAGGAAAAGCCACGGAAACGGTTGGAGCCGAAGACCATACAGCGGCGTACTATTAAGACCGCCCCTCCATCTGTGAAGATCAGCATCCAGCCAGAGCAGAAGCTCCGGGTGGCCAGTTCCAACGCCTTGACAGCCCGGATGCAGAAGCAGATGGAACGAAGGGCAGCGAAGCAGGCGGCGAAGAAAGCCGCCTTGCAGACTTCCGATGGAGTCCGCCGGATACAGAAAACGGCAAGGGCAGGAGAGAATACCTTCAAGGCAGCTAAGGCCGCTGTAGAAGCGGCAGCGAAAACGGTGCAGTCCATGATGGCTGCACTGGGAGCCGCCGGAGCGGTCATGGTTCTGCTTCTGGTTATCATGGTCGGGATCATTGGCGGTGCGGCATTCTCTGGAAGCTCAGAGAGCAACGAAGCACTCAGCCAGGAAGTACTTTCCTATACGGCAACCATCCAGAAATACGCCAACCAGTATGGAATCCCCGAATACGTTTCCGTGATACAGGCAATCATGATGCAGGAATCTGGCGGCCGGGGGACCGATCCCATGCAGAGCAGTGAGTGCCCATACAACACCCGGTATTCCAACAGCCCGAATGCCATCCAGGATGCGGACTACTCCATACAGGTAGGAATCCAGTATTATGCGGACTGCCTAAGAGAAGCCGGATGCACCAGCCCACAGGACATGGACAAGCTGAAGCTGTCCCTGCAAGGGTATAACTACGGAAACGGGTACATAACGTGGGCTCTCCGAAACTATGGGGGCTACAGTGCAGAAAACGCTTTGCAGTTTTCCAATGAACAGGCGGCTTCACATGGCTGGAGTGCCTATGGGGATCCAGAATATGTCCCTCACGTCCTGCGGTATTATTCTAGCGGCGGATTGTTTGCCGGCCTGTTTGGAGGCAACGGCCAGATTGTATCCGTGGCACTTACCCAGCTTGGAAATGAAGGTGGCCAGAAGTTCTGGTCGTGGTATGGATTTGACAGCCATGTAGCATGGTGTGCCTGCTTTGCCAGCTGGTGTGGAGATCAGGCAGGATTAATCGAAAACGGTAAGATGCCGAAGTTCTCTCTGTGTGATGACGGAATCGCATGGTTTCAGAACAAGGGAAAATGGAAGAGCCGAGGATACTCGCCAGCGCCCGGAACCCTAATCTTTTTTGACTGGAACGGAGATGGAACCTCAGACCATGTAGGAATCGTGGAGAAAACCGAGGGCAGTACCGTATACACCGTAGAGGGAAACTCCAGTGATGCCGTGAACCAGAGAAGCTACGATATCAATAACGGAACGATCATGGGATATGGTATACTTTGAAAATTAAAATAGAATATAAGTTATAACCTATGAAAAGAAATTTGATATGTGTAAGTTGACTTTTTTATTTGATTGAAATTTTAATTTTATATGAAATGAAAAGAACCAGTGAGAGAATCGTTAAATTTCACTCACTGGCTCAATTCGTTTCAAATTTTTCGGACAACTCTGTCAGTTCTTTCACCGTTTCCTGGGTGTGATGCAGCAGGGTGTCACGCATTTCTGGCGGACAGCTGGAATAAAGCATTTTCATCTGATTGACACCCTCATCCTCCAGAGAAACATCTGGATTTATAAGTGTATCTAAAGAGATGTGCAGGACCTTTGCCAATGCTCTCAAAATCAAATAGGAAGGATTCATTTTCCCTTTTTCGATATTGGCGATTTGCTTTACAGAAACATGGCTCAGATCAGAAAGTTCCTGTTGTGTCAGTTCTTTATTCTTTCGGGCTTCCCGCATTTTCTGCCCTAAAGCAGTTAAATCATCAATCGGCATAATCGTTCACCTCAAATATATTTTATCGTTCCGATTTGCACAAAGGAATAACCTTATTGTGCTTGATAACAGGACTGATTATGCTGATTCCTTTTTGATAACATGGTTGCTCCATGATTATGGCGTTTCCGGCTGCTAATTGAACTATGAGGATGAATTGCAGATTTCAGCTTTTAGTTCGTTGCCAAACGAGAATGATATAGAATGCGGTAGGGAGGCTATCAGTTTTATCCGCTCATCTATGAGCCGTTTTTTATTCTCTGTGACATAAAATTCATCTGGATATTCCGTTTTCGGTTCGCCATGCGCTGCCTCCATTCTTCATAAGAGTTTGAGATTATCCCAACAAACATTTTTCATTTTCGGGCAAGGGACCTGAAAATCCGAAAAATCGCAAGCGGGTACTCGCTTGCTGTGCTTGCTATCGAAACCCTACTTTCTATTTCTCCCTCTACTAATACTACAATTTGAAGCGGTGATTTTGGCTGTTTCCATTTCAAATTATGCAAGAACCGCCTCTGTTCAATGTTGAATAGTTCTATGTTCACGCACACACGCAGGCAATCACTCCCCGTAAAGATAACAAAAGCAAAGTAATTGTCTATTTGGAGCGAAAATGCCTTTTTGGAGAAGAAACATACCGACATATCTGCTATACTGAAATGCGGTTAGTTCGTGCTAACACAAAAGCAAACAGGAGGACCAAATAATGAATAAACTACAAGGAAAAGACCTTATCAATGTTGGAATCTTCACTGCGATCTATTTTGTGGTGATGATGGCGATTGCCATGCTGGGATTTATCCCTATTTTTCTTCCGCTTCTGATCGTGCTGGTTCCGCTGATTGGCGGAATCGTAATGATGCTGTATTATTCTAAAGTCCAGAAGTTTGGAATGGTATCGCTGACAGGACTGATCTGCGGTATTTTAATGTTGCTGACCGGCATGGGGTATTGGAGCATTATTACCGGTGCCGTGTTCGGTGTCCTGGCTGATCTTGTTTTGAAATCCGGCGATTATAAGAGTGCAAAAAAAGGAATCATATCGCATGGTGTTTTTTCTATGTGGATCATCGGAAACTACATCCCCATTGTTGCAACACGGGACAGCTACTATCAGCAGCTAATCAGCGGTTATGGACAAGAGTATGCAGATTCCATTATGAGCTATATCTCGGCATATACGCTCCCCCTTCTTTTGATTGCCGGATTCGTTTGCGGCGTGATCGGCGGTGTGATCGGCCAGAAAATTTTCAAAAAGCACTTTAAGCGTGCGGGTATTGCATAATGCGCCGTGAATTGTTAGCAAGCAAAAAAAAGGAAACCGGCCTGTCGTTAGACCCTCGGACAAAGTTGGCATTGCTTATCACGATTGCCCTCTTTGTCTTGAGCGGCGGAGGTGGGGCTGCTTCTAAACAGTTTGCTCCTATTTTGGCTGCTGTTCCATTGATCCTGCTGCTCACGGAAAAATCGTGGAAGGGATCGGTTATCTATTTTGTTTTATATGGCGGCAGCTATATATTGCAACTATGGGCGCTCCCCCACCTGTCCGGCCTTCCTAACTTTCTTGTTGTTGCAATCTGCGGTTTCTTTATGCGGTTTGTGCCGGGGATTATGATGGGATACATCACGGTCAGGACGACGACGGTCAGCGAGTTTGTTGCCGCCATGAAGAAGCTGCATTTACCGGAGCAGATCATCATTCCTATGTCCGTGATATTCCGATTTTTCCCTACTGTTGTAGAAGAATATAATGCCATAGGGGACGCTATGAAAATGAGAGGAATCCGTTTTGGCGGGGGCAAAGCCAGTGCAATGCTGGAATACAGGCTTGTCCCTGTTATCATGTGTTCCGTCAAGATCGGGGAAGAATTAAATGCGGCAGCCCTGACAAGAGGATTGGGCGGTCCGGTCAAGAGGACAAACATCTGCGAAATCGGCTTTCATGTGCAGGATGTTTTTTTCCTGCTGCTATGTGTGGTGGCTTTTGCAATTCCTATTGTCACGATGATTACAGGGAGGTAGGCCTATGATCGAATGTAAAAAAGTTTCTTTTTCCTACCCTCCAAATGAAACTGACATTGGGGACAGGAAAGGACACGGAACATTAAGAAATATTGACCTGTCTATTAACGACGGGGATTTTGTACTGCTCTGCGGAACATCGGGCTGCGGTAAAACCACACTGACACGGCTGTTTAACGGACTGATTCCTCATTATTACGATGGAAAGCTGGAAGGCACTGTCATGCTTGATGGAGAAGATATGAGCGGGCTTTCCCTGTTTGATATATCAAAAAAAGTGGGTTCTGTTTTTCAGAATCCACGTTCTCAATTTTTTAATGTGGATACGACCAGCGAAATTGCCTTTGGATGTGAAAACCATGGATTGGAAGAAGCAGAAATCCGAAAGCGGGTAAAACTGGTCTCAGAGCAGTTGAACCTTACAAATCTACTGGACAGAAGTGTTTTCTCCCTTTCCGGTGGGGAAAAGCAAAAAATCGCCTGTGGATCTGCCGCCGCTGTGGAACCGGATGTATTTGTTTTGGACGAGCCATCTTCCAACCTTGACGCCTATTCCATCGCTGATTTTCGGAAACTGTTAAAAATATTGAAGTCACAGGGCAAAACAATTATTATTGCGGAGCACCGGCTCTACTATCTTTATGATCTGGCAGACAGGATCATATATTTAAGCGACGGGGAAATACAAGGGGATTATACTTTGCCGGAATTTCAGTTGATTCCGGCGGCGGAAAAAGCTAAAATGGGATTACGGCCTCTTGGCCTGGGTGAGTTTGCAGACATTGAGCCTGCCAGTCTACATTCAGGGCAGGGGATATGGAAACTGAACCACTTCCATTTCGCATACAAGAAACAGCCGGAAACGCTTTCTCTGGAAAATATAGAGCTTCCTGCCGGAAATGTAACGGCGGTCATCGGGCACAATGGAGCCGGAAAAACGACACTATCTCGTTGCTTATGCGGATTGGAAAAAAGATGTAAAGGTATCCTCGAAAAAGATGGTACTTCCTATTCAAGCAAACAGCGGCTGAAGCTATGCTATATGGTCATGCAGGATGTAAATCATCAGCTTTTTACGGAGAGCGTTTTAGAGGAAGTCCTGTTAAGTATGCCGGGGAAAGATTCCGATGAATCGCCTGAAAATGTGGCAAAGGCAGAGGCTATCTTGACAGAAATGGATTTGCTCCCGTACAAAGCCTGCCATCCGATGGGGCTTTCGGGAGGGCAAAAACAACGTGTGGCGATTGCTTCTGCGATTGCCTCTGAACGTCCGGTTATACTATTTGACGAACCTACCAGCGGCCTTGATCTCTTTCATATGAGGCAGGTGGCCGATTCGGTCAAAGGACTTGCCGATTCAGGAAAAACCATTGTGATTGTGACCCATGATCCTGAATTTATACTCAGGTGCTGCAATTATGTGATCCATCTGGAAAACGGCAGATTGGAAGAAAACTATTTCCTTCAGGATACGGAAGGACGGGAACGGTTATTTAATTTCTTTATGATGGAAGGAGGCGGCGGAAATCAAACTGTTTGATGGTAAAATAAACTGCGGCTCAAATGTTAAAAATGTCATTGAAACTGAGGATTGCGTTGTCCTGCAGCTTTTTGACGAGAGCGGCGAGGGAACCATGACAGCCCACAAAATTTTTGATGGCGCTTTTGTGATGTATAGCGATATGCACCTGAAAGAATGTACCTCCTACTTTCAGAGTAGTACGGACAGTTCGCTTCTCTATATAGACCATTGCAGGGAGGGACGGATCGAAAGCGAGATTGGCAATCATGCGTATAGCTATTTGCAAGAGAATGAGATGCGTGTGGATGACCGGCGTTCCCATTCGGGACGGTTCTGCTTTCCACTCTGCCACTATCATGGGATGACCCTGGGATTTGATCTGGACATTGCTGTGCCGGCGCTGAAAGACTTTTTTGGCGGATTTTCTGTTGATTTGTACGAGCTTCAAAAAAAGTATTGCAATGACAAGAAACCGTTTGTGATTCATAATGAGCCAGGAATTGAACATATTTTTTCAGAGCTTTACTTTGTCCCGCAGCAGATCAAAAGTGACTACTATAAAGTAAAAGCCCTGGAGCTGCTTTTATATCTGGACGCTTTGCAGTTTTCTGATTCCAAAGAAGATCGCCCTTATTTCTATAAAGGTCAGGTAGAAAAAATCAAAGCGATCCATGATCTTATTACGGCAAATTTGCAGGAGCATTACACGATGGATGAATTAGCTGAACGATTCCAGATTTCGTTGACGGGGATGAAAACCTGCTTTAAGGAAATATACGGAGATTCCATGTATTCCTATCTTCGCCGTTATCGGATGAACGTTGCTGCCACAATGCTCCGGCAGGATTCCAAAAAAGGGATTGCGGAAATTGCCGGAGCTGTGGGATATGAAAGCCCCAGTAAATTTGCAACAGCTTTCCGGCAGGTGATAGGGCAGACGCCGATGGAATACCGAAAATCTTTTTTCTAAACGGTGCATAAATGCCGTTTTGGAGAGGAAAGAA
>OGPC01001942.1_pt1 | contig 11300 bp, 19 predicted proteins | sample 1552911 | NCBI WGS metagenome assembly OGPC01 (sample SAMEA2580248, study PRJEB22360) | human gut metagenome | biome: human gut; feature: human-associated habitat; material: faeces | place: Denmark | collected 2008/2010 | reverse complement strand
TTCCTTTCCTTTATTTTTATAATAATATTATACAATATTATTATAAATAAGTCTATAAATGCAATTAACGGGGAAATGGCAATTTTCTTGCCATTTCCCCGTAGATACTCAGCTAATTACTGCGTATCTCTCGCTATTGAGCTTCTCCATTACGAGATCAAGACCGGTCTTACCAGTCATAATCATTTCGTAAATTACAGGAGAATATCCAGAGACAAAAGTTACTCGCCCATTGTCCTTCATTGGAATGTTATCCTGTCGAGCTTCAACATTCCAAAAAATAAGATGAGGCATCTTATAACCATAGGCTTCCCAAATCTTAGCGATCTTTTCCATCTCAGACTGAGAATCAACAGTCTTTCTGCCCCACCAATTTGTATTATTGTCAAATCTGGCACAGTAGTCAAACTCCATATCAGAGATTACAATAATATTTTCGGGCATATCCTCCTGCTTCACATTATTCTGGATAGCCAGATTGAGAATTAGGTCGAATACGCTCTTGATATTGGTGTTTTCGCAGAGATTCTTCTGATAAATACGCTTTACCTTATCGACAAAATCAACACCTTCGACAGGGATTAAGCGTGCCTGATGAGAGAAGGTGATGTAATGGCCATACCAAGGAGAGTTCTTATTGCACTTTTCAGCACAATACATACCAAGAGAAATGGCTACATCAATAGGGTTAATCTTTCCGTAGCTCCCAGTCATAGACCCGGAAGTGTCTACAACTGCAACCCCGTTAAAGACAGCGTTCTTGAAATAATCTTCAAGATTATCCCAATACTTATTTACCATCAAACGGTCTGTGTCTTCGAGAGGGGTGCGGAAGATACGAGTTGCCTCACTTACAACTTCGCAAGGATTCAGGGTCTTAGCATTTACCTTAGTCTCAGAACTCTTGGCAAATTCCGCATAAGTCTGCTTATCGGCCTTCTCACGCATAATATCATGACGTGCAAAGGCATTACGATAAATCAAACCTGCCTTAGAGGGAATCTTATCGAACTCAATTTCGTCCCAACGATTCTCAGACATCAAACGCTCGACAACCTTAATTCGGTTTCTCAAAACAGAAAGTGTCTTACGGTACTGACGAGGCGTCACGCAGAAAGCCTTTCGAGTCTTTGCTCCCAGCGCACGACTCTTCGCAGAGCTGGTATTTTCAGACTTTAACCACTTTGCCAGCAAAGAAGGAGTCTTACAACTCACATCAAGAGCTAACTGATGATACATAAGGTCAAATGCGTCCTTTTCCAGAGGGGTATCTACGAAAACATAAAGGTCATCCCAACGGCCAAATTCCGGCACATACTTGAGGTTGCGGCGCATTGCCTCGGTATGGTTCTTAGCCAACCACTTTGTAATAACCCGGAAAAATCGACGCTCACCTTGACCACCGCGAACATCGCGCAAATAGAATAGACATCTGAGAGCGTAAGTCATATCTTCCTCAAAGGCTCTCTTGAATAGGAAGATAATATCTTCATCAGATCGCTTGCGATAGGCTCCACCTAAAGCAAACAAATCCATAAGTCCATTCATTGTAGACTTATAGGTAACGCCACCATTTTCTGTAAGGGTAACATTATCAACCTGCTTCATAGCATTGAGTAAAGTATTCATAGTATCAATCTCCTTTAAAGTTTAGTTATCTCCCTTGGACAAGAGAGATTCATGAATAGGTTTATAATAGCTTGCACTTTTGATTTTATTCATTTTAACTGGTTCTCTATCATAAAAATAGAGAACTCCACGTTCACTTTTCCTAAACTTTCCAAATTCTTGGTGTCCATTATTAAAGATAAGAAGCAACTTTTTCCTCGAATAAAATCTTGATGCATTACTATCATTACCTTCCTTTTCATTGGAGTGAACGGTGGGATTCGAACCCACGCCCTTTTGGGTCACGCGGTTTTGCAGACCGGGGCCTTAATCCACTTGGCTACGTTCACATATAATGCCACGATCTAAGGCGGTGGCTCTACCCTAAAGAAAACCCCTAACTCTTTAGCTAATTGGTTATAGCCCAATTAGGTTTGCATTTTTTTAGCTATAATAAAAAAAGAGGCATGAATCTACACGATTCTGAGGCTTTTGGTACTCGAGGTGAGACTCGAACTCACAAACATCAAGGTTTGAGCTTGACGGCTATACCAATTAGCCCACTCGAGCATTTAATTTAGCAACCTCAGCAATTAAAACATCCAACTTTTTATTTACTTCATCTAGTTTACAACCTTCTGAGTTCTATACCTGAAGAATAAAAGAAATCATTGTAAGTACATCTAAAAATTCAATATTATTTTGCCACATAAATTGCCAACTCCCCGATAAAGAAAATGCGCGGAAGAATGGCCCTATGTCCATTATATAATGGCTCTTCCGCGCGATGCCCCGTTTTAACACTTTATTGTTTTAATTGCAAGGCTCGCAATATCGCATCATACTTAGGGTATATCATACATTTGATTCATCTAAGGAGCCGAATATTCGGCAATAAAATTTTGCTGTATGAGCCTTATTTATATATTTGAAAGGAAGATTTACACTTATATTATAAAATATTTTTTAAGTTATTGCAAAAATTTCTTATTTTCGCAAATACTGTTTGAGGTAATCTAACCAACATTCTTCCCTTGTTGGTTTTGGTTCATTCTTCCAATAAGGAAGAGTTCTCCAATGTCTCCACAGAGCGACCTCTTCTTTATAGAACTCTTCAAAGCTATGCCCGTAATTTTTATAGTCACAAATATCCCATGATTGAAAGGCTTTCTTATATGAACTATAAGGTAAACTATTATCAGGATTTTTTAGAAGCCTTCTAACTCTCTTATTTGCGACTTTCTTCAAGAATTTCTGGGAAGTATCTGTATTGTACGGAGTTTTCTTTCTTGATCTACTCATACGAATACCTCCTTATAATATGGCAGCGGAGGTGGGATTCGAACCCACTCCCGAGGTTTTAGAGACCCCTGCGCTAAACCATTACGCTACTCCGCAATATATTCTCAAGACGCAAAATCATGGCAAGAAATTAAAAATCAAACTTTTTTATATTCTTAAAATAAATTGCTGAAAGCGTCTTTTAGTTACTGTCGCTCTTTCATAATATCAACCGATGTTTTATCTGTAAACAAACTATATTCTCCATTCTCTTCCATTCCCGGACACCAATCTGGAACGGCGCATTTTTCTCTAAGAGTATCCCAATGTTCCGCAACGGTAATCCATGGGTCGTCAGGAAGAGGACTTTCCGCGAACGCAGAATTATATCCTAAAGGCATTAGGTATGAAATTTCATTGCATTTCATGCCTCTTGTTCTAGACTTGCTACAGAAAGCAGCTAAACAAGTATCGTCTTTTGGATCGGGGTCTTTTACAACCCAACATTTATTACAATCCAAACAGTTTTTCATATCTTTCAACTTTCTATAAATATTATATCAAAAAAATTTTTTATTGTCAATACTTCCACCAAGATTTATGATAAGAACATTTCTTACAATAGCAAGAAACTTTTATTCCATTGCGGAAAGATCCTGAATCATTTGTTTTTTCTGCCCAACCTTCATCAAAAACAAAATCGTGTTTACAAAATATTTGTCGAATATAATTCACTAACCAGCGCATTATATTTCTCCTTTAATTATAGATGGCGCCGGCGGTAGGATTCGAACCTACGGACCCTTGCGGATCGGCGGTTTTCAAGACCGCTGTATTAAACCACTCTACCACGCCGGCATAAAGGGGCATAAAGCCCCAGATATTAAAGATCGTTCAGAATATCCTCGAGATTATCCTCAGCCTGAGTTAGCATCCGCTCAGAATCAGTGAGATACTCACACATCTTTTCAAGATGACGCTCGGCTACATGACAAGCTTCATTAGCCTCCTTTGTCTTACGAGTGGCACGATCATAGCGCTTACCAGCAATCTTCAACGCGCATCGAGCGGCCGCAAGTGCCTTACCCTTTTCCATAGAAAATTCATCACCGGGGTCACAGGTAGCTACACCGCGGACAGTCTTTCCAGCATAAGTAGACACGGCGATTACTCGCCGACCGTTAGTATAATAGCGATACTTCTCAATAGGATACATAATCTAAATCTCCTTTAATAATTTTAAGTTTTTATTTCCTTAACTTTATGTATATATTATATTATATTTTTTATTTTTTTGCAAATTAGAAAGTACCCCAGACAATTTCATTTTCAATAAATGGCAATTCTGAATAATGACTCGTTCCATTTCCAATTTTAAGATGAACTGTATTAGATTCATCAACTACTATAATTAATTCTCCCTTTAATAAAATTGGATTATTTGTTTTCCAATTTTCTTCTGTATCTATCTTATGAGAGATTCTAGTATCAAAAGTCATTATTGTGACCTCCTTAATAAAAAGATAAAGCCCATATTTATTAAATAAATATGGGCTTTATCTAAAATTTTACATTACTGTGCTAGAGCTTCCACAATTAAAAATAATTGTAGCGGTCTGAGTTAGATCATCAATCTTTCCACTTTTAGCAACAGATGCTAAGTCTGCATCATTAGCTTTTTTAGCAAGAGCCGCAGGTAACCCGTTGATATTCTCCATGGTAGGTTGAGCACGAGTTACGCTAATGATACCATCAGTCTCAGACACCGCGGTTACAAATTGATTTGCTACAGCAGAATCTTCTTTATCTAAAGCGTTAACTTTAGAATCTGCATAGCTTTTGGCCTCTTGCTTAGCAGAATCAATTTTCCCCTGAGTTATATCTGCTGTATCATATGCTGAAAGATCTACCATTCCAGCTAAAACATCCCACTTAAATTCTTCTTCTCCCACATCTATACAAACAATATTAGTGCCAGCAGGATAGCTCTTTCCGGAACCTTCTACGAAATCGTCTGTAGTAGTGAATTTATCAAGAATGTTATAAACTTTTCCTTCTTCTGTTGCAGTTAGTTCTGGCAGAGAAGCAAATGCAACAGAACCTCCTGCTTTATAAGTAGAGGAAATTCTAGCGGCAATTTGCTAATCAGTATAGGTTTTAGCTTCATCATAAGCACCTTTAATAGTAGTGGAAGAACCACTTCCTTCACCAATTAACTCTGTTTTTGCTGCCCCAATTTTAGAATCTACTTCTGTGGTTTTTGCATATTCATTGATTTTTAGAGCTGCAATTTTTTCATCGGTGGCACTAGCAGCTTCCTCGATAGCTTCGCTTTTTGCTGTATCTGCACTCCCAGCTGCGTCATAAGCACTAGATTCAGTATAAGCTGCTGATCCAAGTCCATGAACTTTTACTTCTTTTTCAGAACCAGTAACTCCAAATTTTACAGTACCATTAGTAGTCCCTTCGACTAAATTATAAGTGGGAGCGGTCAGAGCAATGGTGCTTACATCTGTCCAAGCCCCGCCAGTTTTTGGTCTAGATTGAAGCTTAAAGCCCATATCTCCATTTTTAACAATCTAATATTGTGTATCAGTATCTTGAATTTTTTCTCCAATAAAATCTTCAAGTCCGGTAATTTCAGTCGCTGCATAAGTTGGTTTACTTGCCGCTTTAGCCCAAGCATAAACATCTGCGGCCGTCCCGCTTACCCATTTTAAAGTTTTAAAATCCGATTCACCATCACCGATTTTTAACAAATAGGTAGGCTCATTTTGAGCAACTCCAGTTTCAACAGGAACTTCAACAACCGCCATTTCTCCTTTTAGGAGAGTGGGGTTATTGGTATCCCAATTTTCATAAGTGTCATATTTTAATTGGATTCTTGTATTAAAAGTTGTAGCCATTATTTATCTTCCTCCAAGTTGATTTTTATTCACTAACAGTAGCATCTCCGCCATTTAAGATAAGGTCTGTACCAGGAGTCTAAGTAATTTTTTCTATATTTATATTATTGACAATCATAGTTCCATCGCCTGTAATAGCAACACCATTTTCACCATTAGTGCTTTTTACTACACCGAGGGCTTCTGCTGTAGCAATAGGAATAGTAACTGCGCCATCGCTAACCTAAAGAGGAGTAGTTCCTACGGTTATACTCTTAATCTTCTCTGCTAAAGCCGCGGGAAGACCAGTAATTTTCTCCTATGCAATCGCTTTTACGCCAAGAGTTTTATCATCAGGATCAATTTCTAATTCATCACTGACTCCTTTGATTTCTGCTAAACCCTATAATTTAGCAATTAGAGTGTCTTGAACTAAAGATGATCCTTCTACTTTGTCGACTTTATTAGCTAACTTAGTATCTACACTACTTGTAGTTTCGTATCCACTTAAATCTACAAATCCCGCAAGAACATCCCATTTGTAAGTTCCAGCATCATCAGTGTCAATACATACTACATTAGTTCCAGCTGGATATTTATTATCAGCTCCTTCAACGAAGTCTTCAGTAGTGGTGAAAGCATCTATAATATTATATACTTTTCCCTCTTGATCAGCTCCAAGTGTAGGAAGGAAACTAAACATAATGGAACCAGCAGGTTTATAAGTTGAACTTATTGCAGTAGCAATTTTTTGGTCAATCTTAGAATCTGCTTCTGTTTTATTATAATAATCATTAAATTTTCCATTAATAGAACTATCAGCTGCTTCATAAGCTGCTTTAACTTCCTCAATGGCTGCCCAAAGATTAGAAGCTGTTATTGAACTTTCTTCTTCTTTGGTACCAACAGAGGTTTCTAATGCGGAAACTTTTCCTTGAAGCTCTAAAACATCTTCCGTTAAATCACCAGAAGCAGTAGTTGAAGCCAATTTCATTAAATTGCCAGCAGCATTTTGAATCATATACGCTTCAACTGTATTTTCTTCTTCATTAACTAAGGTAACTACCTAACCAACATATGCTACAGGACTAGATTGAGCATATGTTGTTAATTCTTCCATATTATACCATACTGAATATTCATCAATAGGGAAAGGATTTCCTCTACGAATACTCAGAGGTAACGCCATATATGCAATATCTTTGTTAATTACTGCCATTATTTGTTCCTCCTTCCTTACTTTCCAATTACAACCTTATGATCCTCAGTTGGATCAATGGAAGCAGGTTGATAAACGAATACATCATAAGGAACCGCGGTAAATCCATTTGCTCCTTCTACTTGCACTGGTCCTTGCTTTACATAGCTAGAAGTTACATCTGCGTTCAAACTAGAAGTAATATTAGCTGCGGTAACTTTAAGCCCAAAAGATTGAGGAACTGCGATAATAATTCTCTTAGTATCACTTTTTGCTTTAATGCTATTAATAGTCATTGCGGCTGCCGCTTTATTGCTTGCTGTTAAAGAACGAATAATCGCGCTAGTTAAAGGATCTGTAGAATTATTAACTCCATAAAAAATCTAGCGATATCCAGTAATAGCTCCTGTGCTATTAGACTTAGATCCAGCTTTAATCTGTCCTTCTGCATATTCAGAACCAAGATTTGTAACAGGAATAGCTCCATTCCCATAATTAGCTGTTGCTGTAATCTTTAAATTAGTAGCATCTTCAACTTGAATTTCAGAGAAAGTTCCAGTAGCTTCTGTTTTTGTTTCTTCATCAAATTGGACGCTCCAACCGGTTGCTGTAATTCCAGTGTCTGGGCCGTATTGATAAGATCCTTTATTTAAAGTTGCAGTATAAGTTGGAGTTACATTAGTGCCTGCTTCATACGCTTTCATTTGACTAGAGGAAATACTAACAGAAGGTTGCGTAATAGTAGGATTTTTTTCTTCCGCAAAAGCATCTAGCAGTAATTGATCTAATGTTTTTCCAGTCGCGGGAATATTAACAGATCCATCTCCTCCAGGAGCATATTTACCAAAAGTATAGGTAAATGTAAAATCATCATCAAATTTTACAATAGATGAATCAACTTCTACAATATCTTTTCCACCAGAATATTCTAACTAACCCCAAGTGCTTGTTCCATCACCATATTTTACTTTTCCTTTATTCTCGCCATCAGTGGTAAGACAAGCCTCTCCAACGAGAGGAATAAAGGAGTCCTTAACTGAAGTCCAATTTTCCTCGGTATCATGTCTAAGTTGGATTCTAGTTTTTAATTCATTGGCCATCTTTAAAATGCCTCCTTATTTTAGTCTACTGCTGTCCCACAGTTTAATATTAAAGTAAAACCTTCAACATCCACTATTTTATCAAGTCCTACAGAATTAATTTCTCCGGTTCCATCTGAAAGTATTTTTATCTAGTTATTCTAACTACTCCCCTTAATTAAACCAAGATTTTCTTCTGTTCCCGCCGGAATAGTAACTTTATTATCTTCAACCGGCAAATCTTTATTTCCGATAGAGATAGTTTCTATTACTTTATCCTAAGATATTGGAGTATACCACTCTAATGTGCCATCTTCTCTTTTTCTAATAGATTGCCCTGTTGATGCTTCTGTAAATCCTTTTAATGAAATCTGTCCAATTCCATCAATAACAATAGATTGATTGTCTACATCAACATTTACCAAACTACTATTTATATATTTTAACTATTTCCACTCGGTGGATCCATCTCCAATTTTTAACTTTCCAGTATCTATTTCAAATCCCGGCTCACCTTGACGAAGAATTGGATTTAATTCGGTCCACTTCTCTGATGTTCCTCGCTTGAACTAAAATATTGTTTTATAAACAACTTCAGCCAAAGTCACTCCCTCCTTTAGCCAATTAGTCCGCCATCATAAATAATAGTTGTATCTTCTGGAGGAAGAGGCTAATCTCCGCCTCCACCAGAGGGCTACAACACCCATTCATGATCAGAATTGAGAATATATTTATTTCCATTTTCAATTACATATGCCGAACTGCCTGGCTTTCGGTTTGTAGGGAGATTAGCAACATCACTTTGGTAATCACATAAAAAATGAATCGCGCCATATATAATTTTATTGGCTGTATTTTTACCAACAGTAATCATACTTATTCTCCTTTCTTAAAGAAGTAGAGAAAATTATCTCTCTTTATACTATATAACAATATTGACAAGAGATTTCACATAAATTGTCCAAACCCCATTTTTGAAAGAAAAATTTGGTGAGCCTGCGCGAACGGAAACTCGGAGCAGAACGAGGCTAGTGGCAAAAGAAAACCCTCCAGGTTAAAAACCTGGAGGGTTAAAATTAAGGGGTAATCAGAATAGAAGAATCTGTTCCTGTCATAGTAGAAGGCATCTGGCCATTCCACTGTTCATACTTAATCTTTTCAATCAACTCGGGAGTAAGAGAAGCAGCGATTTTGGAGTTAGCTTCTGCTTCCGCCTGGGCAGCAATCTCAAGAGCATCAGCCTCGGCCTGCGCCTTAATCAAAGCCTGCTCAGCCTGAATTTCAGCAACTTCCTTGTCTTTCTCTGCCTGTACCTTTGCAGTCTGAGCCTCAATGTTTGCAAGCTCAAGCTCCTGCTGAGCATTTACCTTCTTCTGAATAGCCTCTGCGGTTTCATTGTCGACAGAGATGTCGGTAAAGTTCACGGTATCAATAATAATACCATACTGGTCAAACTTCTCACGAAGGTAGACATCCAACTCAGCATTGATCGCAGTACGCTGGTCGCCAAAAATATCGGTTACGGGATAATTAGCAGTTACCTCCTGAGTCCAAGCCACAATCTTAGGCTTAATGAAGGTATCCTTAATAGTCTCTCCATCTTTACCCTTGAACAAAGTAAATGTCTCTGCTACGCGCTCTTCATCAAAGCGATAAGAGAACTCAAGATTTACCTTTACGGTCTTACCATCGCTAGTGGGAACATTAAAGCTCTCATCATTGGGAGAATCTCCACGGTCATCGGAGGTTAGATAAGACTGCTCAAGGCCGATAGAATAAGTTGTCACCTTCTTAGTGGGAGAGACAAGATGCCAACCCTGCGTCAGAACCTCTCCATCAACACCGCCGCTCATGTTATAAACAACTCCAACATAGCCTGTCGGCACCTTCTCCAAACAAGTAATTGCGGCAATCAAACCAAAAATCAAAACCAAGGCAACAATAACGCCACCAATAATTCCGCTTTCTTCATTATTTACTTTCCTTTCTTTCCTCAAGACCCAAACGCTTCCGGGTTCTATAATAGATTTTAATAAAGAATTTTCCAATCTTCCTAAATGTGAAATTTAGCAAGAACCATATTGCAACAAGAGCAAGTACAACTAAAATCCAGAAAATAGGATTCATAGCATCTCGATACACTCCTTTACCTTCAAGTTCATATCTTCAATGACCTTATCCAAAGATACTGGATAACAGTCATGAGAATCAACTCCTACATGATACATATAAGGTCTATCTTCAAAGAAATTAGTCTGCTGATGCGTATGACCATATAGATTAATGATCATCTGCTTGAGACTTTCTTTCTCAAGATTTCCAGTCAAAGTGGGGAAATGAGACATATAGAAGTGATATTTCCTGTACTTAAGAGCAATAGCCCAAGCAGTTTCTACCACATTAGGAAGCTCGGCGTACATTTTCTTACGGCTATCCGTACAGTGGTTTCCAAAAGCAATGTGGAGTTTTCCATTCATAGAGGAAATAAACTCCTTGTTTCTCTCAAGACTATCTGTTCCACCGAGACAGAGATCTCCAAGAACATATACATCATCTTCTGGAGTGACAATAGAGTTATGCCTCTCAACAAGAGCAATATTCATCTCTTCAACGGAGTTGAATCCACGAGGCTTATAGACAAACTCACGGTCATGTGAGAAGTGCCAATCCGAGGTTACGAAAATCATTTATCTCCCTCCTCCATGTTATGATGATTGATTTTTACATCCTTAAAGCCATACTTGTAGAGTTCAAATTCCGCGGGAGTGGGAGGTCTAAAACCTCTAGCCATCTTTCTAATCGCGGAATCGGGTACTTTGGAAAACCCCTTTCTCAAGTTATTGCGGGCTATACAAGTATCAATCCCGCAATCACAAACTTCAAAACTAAGTCCAGTCTTCCCGTCCTGCCGCAACCTTCCTAATAACTTGGCTCTTGATCCTTGAGAGATATGAGTAGCATCAACAAAGATGTAGTCAATCCCAATTTCAAGGCACTCGTTAATTTGTCGAACGAACTCTTCAAATACTTCATTTTCTCGCGAGAAATAATCCTTATCTCCAATGAAACTTTCTCTTATCACATCGCGAGAAATAATAGCAGTATGAAAGCCATCCATTTCAAGAAGTTCGGCTTCTTTATTAGCCCAAGTTGACTTCCCACTACCAGGTATACCAACCATGACTTTTACTTCGATAGTCATACTGCTTTCCTCCATTCCTTAACTTTCTATATATATTATATTATATT
>OGPC01001920.1_pt1 | contig 11432 bp, 6 predicted proteins | sample 1552911 | NCBI WGS metagenome assembly OGPC01 (sample SAMEA2580248, study PRJEB22360) | human gut metagenome | biome: human gut; feature: human-associated habitat; material: faeces | place: Denmark | collected 2008/2010 | reverse complement strand
TAACCGGCAAAGTATATTCTCCTACTGCCAGCCTGTTAAACCATAAACCGTCTGCAAGTGACACCATCTTCCATTCTTTGTCTACAGGAAGCAGACGATAAGCTATTTTATGTTGTGCCATTCCATAATAGCGATCGGAAAAATATAAGTGAAAATCGTTATTATCAGGAGCAAATACCAATTTCGTCTGTTTTTCAGGTGCATCAGTCAGAATCACCTGTCCGTTCCGCTTCTCTCCAGCCAAAATAGTTTCCCCACAGACTTCCATATCTGTCAGTATTAATTGCTTTTTACCATTGTCGCCTCTCGTCGCCGATGGATCAAAAAAGATTAATCCTTTGGAATTCGCCCATAGCAACTGTCCGTCGTTTAATCTACACACTGCACTACAGTCTCCTACAAATAAATAATTATAGAAAGCCTCTTGCCCATTTCTGATCGTCATAACGCCTACATTATTTCCAGCCCAAGTATTGCCAATATGGTCGTCAATCATACAAGAGACATGCCCATTTGTCAACCCATTCTGTAATGTGTAGACGGATTCTATTTTATTCTTCTCTCTTCCGTCGATACAAACGACCACATTCAAATAAGCTGCATAAATCTGATTGTAATTATTCACATAAATAGTACGTACACCAGCTTCCTCCAAACCATTCTCTTTTTCGTAATTCCCCTCTACTAAAATATGATTACCATTTATTTCCAGCCTTTTCAATCCTTTATCTGTACCAATCCAAACATTCCCCTCTTTATCTTCAGTAATGGCAAACACACTTTTAATCCCCTCAGGCAGTTTAACACTCCTACATTCATGTTTTTTAGGATCAACCTGTATCAACCCATTCGAAGTACCGACCCACAAACGATTCCGTGAATCCAAACAAAAACAGTGAATAATAGCCTGTATCTTCTCCCCCTCATCTGTTTGTAACTGAAGAAACTCCATATCTTCGGTAAGAGGATTGATAGAGACAATCTCCCCCCGGTTATTACCTAACCAGATATTCCCATTCCTACCTTTATATATATGACAACGCCCGGAAAAAGCGGATGCTTTTTTCCATGGTTCAAAATGCATATCTGTTGAAAATGCCGGAGTAACACTTCTCATGATCTCCCCATCAGCCATCGTCAGCCAAATATATCCTTTTGCATCTTCAACCATACCATCCACTCTAGACTTGAAACATTGACGCACTCGATTATAAATACAATTGCCCATATCAAATTTCACAACTCCTCCACCAAAGGTACCCACCCAAAGAATTTGCCGTTTATCGTCCCAAAGCAAACTAGTCATCTTATTCTCAATACTCAAATGGAATGCTTTTTCATTCTGTGTCAGTAAAGTCAATACAAACGGACTTTTACACAAATTCTTATTCTCAAAATGTAATTTGTATAATCCGTTCCAAGTTGTCAAATACAAAGTCTGCTTATCTTTAAACACCAGATCTGTAATGTAGCAATTAGAAAACTCCATCTGATCTCCTCCATCCATCAAGATCACACGTTCCTCACCTGTTTTAAGGTCGTAGCATACAATATCATTCCACAACCTACAAATCCATAAATAACCATGTTTCAAGAACAATCCACTCACTATATTATACTCTTTGAGCAAAAAACTTTTTTGAGTTACCACATCGTAACGAACCACCTTTTCCTTATCAACAGAAAAATACAAATTAGTTTTGCCGTCGGAACAAAGACTTCCAACCTTTCCTTTTACTAAAGGTTCTGGATTCAATGAACAAAACACAAAATCATCCTTTCCTCCTGTTCTGCGAATAACATGTGAACTGAATAAGCCTTGTGAAGTAGCCAGATATAACTTCCCACCACTCCAACAGCAATCTCGGATATCTTTCAATTTCAAAGGTTTATCAAAACGCACTGGCAGAAACTTTTCATGGACTTTATCAAAGCAAGTAATTCCACCCTGATAGAGTAAAACATAATATAAGTTGTCAGGTCCCTCATGAAAGGCTCTCACCGCCTGGTGCAAAGGAGTGGAAAGAGAATCAATGCTCATTATAAGAGGATAGTCACGAAATCTAAACCCGTCATAACGTGAAATTCCCTTATCTGTAGCAAACCATATAAAACCATCACCACCATAATAAATATTGTAAATAGTATTGTTGCTGACTCCGTTTTTGATAACTACCGGATCCAAGTCCGAATAAGTATCTACAGAATATAACGGGAGTAGATCCAACAACAGCAGCAACAGTAAAAAATACTTCCTCATATATCAATTTTATTTTGTTCATGTATATTGGGTGATAAAGATAGGTTATTTAATTTTTAGTTAAATAATATAATTAACACTATTAATAAATAACGAAAGAAATATTAATCAATTAATAATATAACAAATATTCTTTAGGGAGATTTTATAGTGAAATAATAAAAACCTTTTGATTCCTTTCGAATCAAAAGGTTTTCATTGCTTATTCATTATTACTAATCAATGAAGACTTTAATACATACTGTTTGCTGTCTGGTTCCTTCTTTATTTCAATAGAGTGCTCTATACGACATAGCATCCTCCTTATATATTATGCAGTAATATAAAATCAAATCATATATTTTTTTAATTAATGGTTTGCTTTGGAAAGATTAAAGTTATAAGTACCGTGACCTGTGTTAAAGTTATAATTACCTTTAAAGTTAACCGGCACTTTTACCAGACAATCATTCTGATCGCTTACGCAAAAATAAAGATAAGTAATAGAACTAAATGCACTGCTACCATCAGCTGTCGTTGATAAAGAAGCCCCATATCCCTGCCAGTTAAATAAGTCAGTTGCATAAGAATATGTAGTACCAGTATAGTATACCGTACCCCCATCAAGATTGAAGTTTAGTGAAACACATAAAGCGAATTGTTCTATGAAAGCGCCACTTCTAGTACGAGCCTGATATTCTGCAATCATCCGCACTGTCTTCTTATCACCATCTGAACCATAATACTTCTCTGACACTTCGGTTTCACAATCATGAACAGTGTTACCATTCTGACGAAGCACCTCTAATACGCTTGCCATTTCTTCTGCAGTAACAGAAGGCACCTCACCAGCTTTTTTATCATAAGCTGCCGATTCAATACCGTACAAAGATTTCATGGATTCAAAACTTGAAGTATTATCTTCAAAACTATCACTTTCAGCATTAGAACATGCTACAAAAGTTAATGCTAATACACATACGAAAAAGAATTGAATTGATTTCATATTAACTCCTCCTAAATTTATTCATTTTTTAATAGGCTTGCAAAATGCTATTTAACAATTTGCGGTCACTCTCACACTTCTTGTTGTTTATTTGTTTATGTTCCTTAGGAGGGAAACTTTAATTTCTGTTTATCTTCTTTGTTATTACTTATTTATTTCGTATACTACAAACATAGGCATTTTATTCAATAAGAAAAACTTTTCAAAAAGAAAAATAAACAAATTACCACTCTTTAACGAACGAAATACAGGTTATTCAAGCAGATGAGTAAGTTATACAAGTACCAAAACGCCAATCGTGTGTAATTCATTCATCACAAGTAATTAAATCACCACCTATCAACATTGAATCATACACCATCTATGAAAGAACTAACTACCACCCATCTTATTAATTTCCATTGAAAACAAAGGCAAGAAAGATGAATCTGCCAATTAACGCCTATCTATGTTATGCTTACTTTTGCACAGTCAACAAACAAAACCCATCATACGATGAAAAAGAAAAAAATCTTATTTTTGTCCGTTACCTTGTTTGCTTCTACTTTATATGGTCAAGTAGTTGGAGTAAAAACGAATGTTGTAATGGACGCGCTTAAAATTATCAATGTTGGAGCCGAAGTCGGCTTGAGTAAGAAATTGACTTTGGATTTATACGCCAATTACAACCCTTGGGAATACAAAAATCAGAAAATGATGAAGATGTTTGCTTTCCAGCCAGAGCTTCGTTATTGGTTCTGCGACAAATTCAATGGTCATTTTGTAGGTTTGCATCTCCATGGAGGGGTTTATCAGGCAGCTGCCATCGATATGCCAGGAGATATGTGGCCTGAATTAAAAGAACACCGTTTCAAAGGCAACTTTTACGGTCTGGGTATCTCCTATGGCTACCAGTGGATCCTAAGTAAACATTGGAATCTGGAGGGTAATATCGGTATAGGATACGTACGTGCCAAATACGAACAGTTTGAATGCAAGACATGCGGTGAGAAAATAGACGAAGGACATAAAAATTATGTCGGTCCCACGAAAGCTGCAGTCAGTTTAATCTATTTATTTTAAAACAAGACAAATATGAAAAAGATATTATGCATATTCCTTTGCCTGCTGCCTGTATTAGGTGGAAAAGCACAGACTCTCTATAAAAATCAAGTACGCATTGAAAAAGAATCTGTCACACGCAGCGAGGATAACCGTTTAACTATTAATATGGATATCATCCTACAAGAAAATCTAAAGCTTGCCTCCAACAACGTTGCTACACTGACTCCATTTCTGGAGGCAGATGGAAAGATAAAGAAGCTCCCCTCGATTTTTATATACGGACGCAAACGAGATATTATTGACCAGCGTAACCATAAAATTCCAGAAAACATTTACACTACGATACGCCGCAAACAGCATCAAGAGCAGAAAGTAAACTATCTGGTGCAGATGCCATTTGAAGCATGGATGGGCAAAGTTAATATAAAACTAAATATTGACTTATGCGGCTGCTGCGACATTCTGGAAGAAAACAGCGGTGAATTAATCACCCAAGTGAACATTTTACCATTGAAATTACAACCGTCTATAGCCTATATTACTCCTAAAACAGAAGGGATAAAGCACCGCGCTGTAGAGGGAAATGCCTATCTGGATTTTCCGGTTAACAAATTCATTATCTATCCGGAGTATCGCCGCAATGTAATCGAATTAGCTAAAATACGCGCAACGATAGATACTGTACGCAATGACAATAATACCACCCTTACCAGTATCAAGATTCATGGTTACGCTTCACCCGAGGGTAGCTATACTAATAATACCACTTTAGCTAAGAATCGAACCCAGTCACTTGTGGATTATGTGACCAACTATTACAACTTCGATCATAATCTTATTACCTCTGAATATACACCGGAAGATTGGGAGGGGTTCCGCAAGTTTGTTGCAGCCTCATCGATAGAAAAGAAAGATGAAGTGATCCGACTGATAGACGATGAAAGTATAAACATTGATAAGAAAGAGCGGGATATAGCCAAGTTGGTTGGTGCGCAAGTATACCAATATATATTAGCAGAATGTTATCCGGCTCTCCGTCATTCGAATTACACAGTAAATTATACAGTACGTGATTTCAATCTTGAAGAATCCAAAGAGATTATCAATAAGCATCCACAATTACTGAGTCTGGAGGAAATTTATCGGGTAGCGCAAAGTTATGAACCGGGAAGCAAAGAGTTTAATCATTCTTTCCATGTGGCTGTCATGATGTTCCCGGATGATCCTATCGCCAACCTCAATGCCGGAGCAATGGAAATACAAAAAGGTGGAGATATGTCAACTGCCAAAAAGTTCCTGGCCAAGGCCGATCAAAAAGCTGGCGAAACATTGAATAATCTAGGAGTCATCGCAATGATAGAGGGTGATTTGGAAACTGCTGAAAAGTATTTCAATGCAGCCAAAGCAGCCGGTCTTTCAACACAAGCCGAAGCCAACCAGAAAGAACTAAAGAAGAAACAAAATTATCTTATAAAATAAATAAGAACACAAACAAATTTACCCCAATGTGATTTAAATTAAAAATTCCCCAATGATAAGACGCATTACCTGAGAAGGCAGTGCGTCTTTTTTTATCGCAACAACAGTAGCAAATCATTCAAACTACATGAAAGAAACACAAAGTCCTCACTTGCCTACACTTTGTGCATATTTTATTCTTTACCAACAAGAAAAACTTCCATATAAATACAAAATATGCAAGAGTGGTAAATAAAAAACAGGAATGGCAAAACATTCAGAAGACCCGGAAATCATTCAAAAAACGAATCAATCACCCATCAAAAAAAGTCATTTGAAAAATTGAAGAAAACGTCTTGAAAATTGAAATAAACACCAATCAACCCTTTTGTATTTCTCCCATACCTTTGCAATGTCGAAAGGAAATAAGCTTTCAACGATTTACGAGAAACAAACAATATTATTAATAAGAAACAAAAAACAAACATTATCCAATAAACTAGAAAACAAAAAATGAACTCACCCCAAAAAACAGGAAGAATAACAAACTCCTTATATATATAGTATAGCAAGGACTTCCAAAACAAACAGAAAAGCTCTCCATCTCCACTGATGTCTCTCATCAAATAACAGAAAAAAACAAAAAAAATAGTATCATACATTAATTTTAAAAAGAATGAAAATTAAAAGCTTAATTTTAGCAATGGCAGCATGTGCCGGTTTATTCAGCGCTTGCTCAAATGAATTACTTGAAGAAGGTAATCAAGGAAACAATTCAAACGAAATCACAAGCGACGCTTATGCATCTTTCGTATTTATCATGCCTAACGGCGGAAGTGCCACCAGAAGTAATCCTACCGGTGGAGACGAAGGAGATGGCAAAGAAGAAGGACTTGGTGTGGAAAATCAAGTGAAAGACGTAAACATCTACTTATTCAAAGGTGATGAATGTGTTCAAATACAAAAACTACCACGTACAAGCTTCACTCCGACTAATAATGGTAGCGCAGTGGAATATAAGACTAAAGAACCATTTGGAGTAAAAACTGGTGATTATAATGTATATCTGATTGTTAATCCGACGTCAAATCTGGATGCTGCAATCAAAGCAAAAACAGATGCTACAAATGGAATGAGCTATAATGAGTTTATAGCAACAGTGGAAAGTGTACCGACAACAACAGGTGAATATTGCACAGACAATCAGTTCATGATGACTACAGCTGATGTAAAATCAAAAACTGCTGTTACAATCACATCACAGAACACAAAAGATGCACCGGCTGAAATCACATTAAATGTAGAACGTACAGCAGCTAAAATCACATTTAATTTCAAGAATGACAACAACTCATTCTCTATTACAGACGGACAAGGTAGCATAATAGGTACAGTTACATTTGATGCTTACAAAATCATCAATACAAGAAACAGTGCTTACAATTTCAAAAGAGTAGGAGCAAATAGCTCAAGCGCTATCCAAGGTGCAAAAGAAAACTTCAGTAATTATGCTATCGAAAATTCATTCGATAAGAAAACCAGTGCATTTGATAACACTTTCTTCCAAAGTGGCTATTCAAGAAAATATACTGATTATGTAGCATTCAGAAGTTTGACCGGCACTAATCCTAAGACTAATGCTGCTCCTCAGATTCTAGCTTACTGTCTGGAAAACACAATGCCTCAAGATGCACAGATAGAGGGTTACACTACAAGTGTTATTTTAAGAGCAAAAGCTACTATCAAAGGCATAAATGATGGTGCTAATTCAGATAAAGACCTTTATAGATACAACAATAAGTTCTACACAAGCCTATATGATATGGTTACTGAATATAACAAAGGCTGGGATCAAAATTCAGTACCTGCAAACGATATCCTGAATATCAAGGAGGGAACATCAAAAGGTAGCAGCGTAGAAGAATATATTAACTCTATCTATAAAGATACAAAGGAATTAAAAGCATTAGGCGTTGATTTCTATATACAAGGATATTGTTATTATAACTACAAAATACGTCATAACAACAATAACGACAACAATGTAATGGGAATAATGGAATTTGCGATTGTACGTAACAACATTTATAAATTGTCTATCAACGCTGTTGCTCAAATCGGTAACACTACTTCAGGAACTCCAGGTGCTCCGAATCCTAACAAACCGGGAGAAGGTGAAGAAGACAATGATCCTAAAAAACCTAATCCGGAAATACCGGGAACAGTAGTACCAAATCCGGAACCGACAACTCCTCCGACTCCGATTATTCCTGAAACTCCGGACGAATCAACAGACAGTTACCTGAACGTGACAATCGAAGTTTTATCCTGGACGGTTCGTAACAATGACATTGACCTCTAATTAAAACAATCTTTCTCAATAAAAAAATCAGGGAGTGCATATCTCCACTCCCTGATTTTCTCATCACTCCAATAGAGACAGACAAGCAATATTAGCATTTCAAAGATTATAGAAAGCATGAAACGAATACTAACCATCATACAAAAAGAAGCCAGCAAACTATTGTTATTAACAGTATTGGCCGGTGCAATGGTATCCTGCGACTCAGTCCTGGATTATGAACAAGGCGATTGTACCGTCGAATACCGTGTACGTTTCAAATACGATTACAACATGAAGTTCGCAGACGCTTTCGCCAATGAGGTGAAAAGAGTGACTCTCTATGCTTTCGACGAAAACGGACAATTCATCACACTGGCAACCGAAGAGGGCGACATTTTAAAGTCCGACGATTACAGCATGAAAGTAGACATCAATCCGGGTAATTACCATCTCATTGCATGGGCAGGACTGAATGACGAATCATTTGCTATTCCTCTGTTGACTCCCGGAGTTTCGAACATAGATGATCTAACTGTAAAGACGAACAGAATAGTACAGACACGCGCTAACGGTGAAAATGAGAACCTTGTCAGCAAACAACTTTCTCCCCTTTGGCACGGAGAAAGCGTGCAGGCTTTCACACGTAGTAGCGGACGTGAAAATATAATCACCATCAACCTGGTGAAGGACACCAATACGCTACGCATCATACTTCACCAAATGGACGGAGTAGAAATCGACATCGATAAATTCGACTTTTCTATCTATGACGATAACGGTTGGATGAACTATGACAATACTTTGTTAAAGGACAATTTACTGACTTACAAGCCTTATAGCAAAAGCTCCGGAACAACCACCCGCACCACTGAAAGCGGTGATAATACTCCTATCAGTGTGGCAGTAGCACAGTTGAGTATCGCACGCCTTATTGCCGAAAAAAATCCAATCTTGCGCATCACCAATAAGGAAACAGGAAAAGTTGCCATACAACTCTCTTTGATCGAATATATTAAGTTGCTCCGAATGGACGAATACAGCAACATGACCGATCAAGAATATCTCGACCGTCAGGATGAGTACTCCATGACTTTCTTCCTCGACAAGGACATGAGCTGGTTACAAACAACCATCATCATCAACGGATGGACCATCCGCATAAACGAATTATAATACATCAAAAAAACAAACAATGAAAAGGCTATTTTCATATATACTTATACTCATCACAGGAACTGTTCTGCTGGCAGCGTGTACCGACAACACATTCAACAGTGAAGAATTCACTGATGGACAAATCGGCCTGAAACTAGCACTAAACCTGCCGAGCAGTGAATATGCAAATACCCGTGCAGGAGGAACCAATGCCGGAACCGGAATTGAGAATGGAGAGGAGTTTGAAAATTGGATTCAAGCCAATGATGTCCGCCTGTTAATTTTCAGTAATAACAAATTTGCGGAAGAAGTTACCAACCTCCAAATCACAGGATTGGCCGGAAGTGAAATTCGTTACCTGGAAGGAAAAACCTCAAATCTTTATGAGGGAGAAATAGAGATTGTGGTACTCATCAATCTGAAAAGCCGTGGAGTAAATCCATCCACAACCGATTTCGAAAACAAAAGTGTAGAAGAAACATATAAGTTATTAGAGTATTCATACGGTACTGAAGCATGGACTTTAAGCGAAGAAAAACGTATCCCCATGTGGGGAAACCTCAAAATGACTCTCCAAACGGGACCAACTGTGAACAAAGGTAATATAGACGTATACCGTGCTGTGGCTAAAACAAACATTCTGGTAAACAATGGCACCGGTCTCGACAATTTTATACTTCGCAGCGTTCGTGTATATTATGCCAACACAAAAGGATATTGCGCTCCATTGCAGTCAGATATTACGGCAGGAGACACAGAAGTGCGATTCTCTGAAACATCTATTCCAACAAGCAACTCACAGCGTGAAACACCTCTAATTTTCACCTGGAGCCAGGATATCACTATCAACACATTTGAAAATCAAATCTATATTCCCGAATCAAACAACACGAAACCGGGAGAGGGCAAAAAGCCGCTTTGCCTGGTAGTTGGCGGTATCTTTGGCGGAGAAGGATTGGTCAACAACGGAGAAGAAAGCTATTATCGCATCGATTTCAAAGATGATCTGGAAAGCGGAAATAAAGACGACCTCCGTGTGTACGATGTGATTCGCAACCACTCGTATGTGTTTAACATACGCTCGGTAAGTAATCCGGGTACACCGACTCCCGAAGAAGCACTTGACAATGTTGTAGTGGGCATGCATGTATCAATAGAAGATTGGGAAGATGTCCCCATGCGTGGTATACCGGATCAATATACGCTGACTACCAACAAAAGCGTGGTCACTTTCGACAATAAAATCTCAAATGACGAAATCACAGTCACAACAGACTATGGACAGGACAATGAATCGACCGAAAATGGTCCATGGAAAATCGTAGATAAATCGGATGATACATGGTTTACCGTAGAGCAAGGAGAAGACAATAGAACGATTTACATTAAAGCGATTGAGAACTTTGGTGTAGCAAGAGAGGGTAGTTTTTATGTACAGACGGGTAATCTCAAAAAACAAATTATCGTTAGACAAGAACAGCCGGCAACAGCGAACTGCTATGTGGTAGGTGACGGCACTTATGAATTGATTGTTACCATCAAAGGGAACGGAAATAAAGGACTTGTTGCAGATGACAAGAATGGTGGTGTCGTTACTTTAGACGAAAGCGCCTCTATAAAACCTGCCAAAATTGGTATTATTTGGGAAACGAAAAAAGGTCTGGTGAAACTCATTGATGCAGAGTCAAAAACACAAGTCTCCGGTGGTACATACGCTACATATGATGAGGGTAAAGGAACCATCCAATATGTTGTTAATACGAACGGAGCATCCATCGGAGGAATCACCGGTGGCAACGCATTAATCGGAGCTTTTGATAAAAACGGGAAAGTTTTGTGGTCATGGCATGTATGGGCATGTCCGAGCATGGTCGATGCAAACGGATTCAACGGAATTAAAAAATCCTGTATTCAGGATTGGACTCTGAATGGTTACGAAGTATTAGACCGCAACTTGGGAGCCTTAAATAATGTTCCCGGAGTAGCATCTCTCGGATTACTGTATCAATGGGGACGTAAAGATCCTTTTATCGGAGCTGCTTATACAAATGATAATTATACTAATAATGGTAGATTGACGACTTACAATTATTATAATAAAGAATGGAGCGTGAATAAAAAAAGTGACTCCGGAAAAAACACCAATATCTCCTATACCATAGAGAATCCTACTATTCTCACCTATG
>OGPC01001917.1_pt1 | contig 11444 bp, 18 predicted proteins | sample 1552911 | NCBI WGS metagenome assembly OGPC01 (sample SAMEA2580248, study PRJEB22360) | human gut metagenome | biome: human gut; feature: human-associated habitat; material: faeces | place: Denmark | collected 2008/2010 | reverse complement strand
CTAACGGTTAGGACACATGCCTCTCACGCATGTAATACGAGTTCGATTCTCGTACCCACTACCAACAACACTAAAAATCAACAAGTTATAAAAAAGAAGCACTAAAACAGGGACTAAAATATAAAAAAGCAGCTCATTCGGCTGCTTTTCCTATTTTTGCTCTTTAAGAATATCTCCCGCCGTAAATGAATATGTTGGAAGCACCTTGTCATCTATATCCAGTTTCGGAGATTCATCAAAATTGACTCTTGGAGTAATTGCTGTGTAATCTTTCGAGAATACGCCTTTCTCCTTACAATATTCATCCACTCCATCAAATACCAAGGCTCCCGGATATGAAAGGTCAATTTCTTCAGGTTCCCTTTCATCACCCATATCTATCTCTTCCATATCATCCAAATCAATGATGATATTAGGGTTAGTAATCTCTTTTCCTGTAAGTTTCTTTATAGAACCTTTAGGCAGTTCTATAATCGGATCGTCTAAAGAATCGCATCTCCAATATCCTGACGACCGAAATGGAAGCATATTAGAATCTGTATCCAATATTACTTCTGTACCATCTATATTTACTGCAAGCCATGCCATAATATTATTCTCCTTTCTCTATTTTGGTCCTAAACAATCTCAACTGGTCAATCGTCGGATAAAAAGTCGGATTTTCCCAATTTCTCGAAATCACTGAAACCATTGAATCAAGATACTTCCCGCAATCGAGAATCTTTGCGCATTTATCAAGTTGAAATTCCCCGGCTGGATATCTCTTATTATCAAGCGTTTCTTTAGCCCAAGTTAATAGCTCGTTAATCGAATCATGATCGTATTTCTTTTCTTCCATAGTAGTATTGTTTTCGGCAAAGATATAAAAAATCCCCGACTACATAGCCAGGGACAAACACAAAGATGCAACCTTCGCTATCACAGCGACAGGCACAAGCCAATCAAGAACCCTCTCTAGGCGTTCCATAACATAACCAGCAGAAGTCGGCAGAAATCGGAATGGTACCGATCATCTGCCTGCTCCAACAATATGTCCAACTTACTTCTTTGCATCTCTCATCATTTTACGTCTTTGTTGCCGAGTAAGTCCAACGTTCTTTGCAACTCCAGTTAGAATCGCTTTCTCATTATCAGACATCATATCTATGACTTCCTTTTTAGATTTACCGGATAATATGGCTTTCAGTATCTTATGCATTACATTTACATTTTTTCGTAATCATCTGTCTATGCTCATTGCAATCACAAATGAACATCTGGACATCTTCAGTTAGCATCTGGGCAATATCACCTGAAAGATATGCTATCTCTTCGCCCCACGGATTGATTCGGAAAGTTTTAGCGATATGTGCTTCTAGGTGCTTTCTTTCATGATCGAAAGAATTTAGGAATTCAGAAGGTGAAGAAGTAAGCCCTACAACCATGACTGTTTCCCGCCTGCCATAGTTCGAATAGGTCAGCCCAGTATCCAGCTTACAGGCATTCAGATTATGGTAAGATTCAAGGAGAATATTTTCCGGGCAATCAATGCTTTCTAGTGTGTCCATTATTATATCTGTCCAATAGCAGGTCACAGCATAGAATATATGAACCACCCAATCGTATTTTCGTATATGTATTCTCCTTGTAATCATTCTATAACATGTCTTCCCAGATTATAGGAGTGTCACTACCAATCGTATCGGCATAATACCGGCTGAATGTTTTTCCTTCCGGTGCATCTTCATCATCAATGTAATCTCTTACAAACATAGCAAGATACTGCTGGTTGGGAATTGAAGAACCAAAGTAATCCGCAATAGCCATGTTGCAAACATACACAGCATCATATCCTTTGTCTTTTTTCAGTTCGATATTGAACTGTTTCAACAGCGCATCCAGTTTTTCTTTTGTATAAGTTGAGATTTTTGCTCCATTCCTGTCTCTCATATTAGAAACGGCGAACTCACACATTTTTTTAGAAAAGTGCCAGCCATAGTTTGAGAGATATTCTTTCATTCCCTCCGGCAATCGTTCATAGACATCCATTCGGCTCATATATATATCGTTTTTATTGTATTCAACTTAAAGAAGGGGAACAATGCCCCCTTCGTGGATTATCTCCGGTATCTGGAATAAGGGCCGGTTCCTCTGACACCGCGTCTTTCACCATATCCGCCATCTCCGTAACCACCGTCTCCGTAGTCTCCCATACGACCGTCGTTATAACGTTCGCCGTATCCACCACGCATTTCACTCATGGCCTTTTCATAGCCATCACGACAACCTTCCTTATATGCACGTTCGACTTCGCGTTCCACATCTTCGTTGTCACCAAAGCTCCGGCCTTCGCCGATTACTCTCCATCCCATCTTATTTATCTTTTTTTACGTTGTTAGTACTACTGCTCATTGACTGCATAAAGAGCGTCTTTATATCTTCCAGTGTCGGCATATCTTTCTTTAATTGATAGATTTCATTCTGAAGATCTGCAATCTTTTTCTCTTGTGCTTTGCTCTGTGCTACGCCAGGGTCAATTTGCTCAAGAATAGACTCACACGCTGTAATAGTATTACGGTGTTTATCTACATTCTGGATTGCATCAAGGCTTTTTCTATAAATACCTTCAACCACCGTTTTCAATGAACTTTGAGAACAGGATACAGTCATTCCGGCATGTGTGGCAACATCAGACATATAAGGAATACCCTTAAATATCTGATTATTTCCATTTACCTGGACCGTCATATCAACAACTTGAAACATAGGATTAAATTGTTGTCCTGGTTGTGGTTGCGGTGTATAAGGGAGGCTCATTTCAGAGAGAACACCCTGAAAGTATACCGGTATATTAGTAGAATCTACTATATGTACTAACGCACCTTTATTTAAATCTTTGAACATAATTATTTCTCTTTTGAGAAAGCAGGGGAATTCCCCCACTTTCAGTTTTTACTTGCTTTTTACGGCACTCTCCGAAGCAGCTGCAGTCGGAGACGCTTTATATCCTCCACTTACAAGGAATACTTCGTTTGTATACTTGTTGTAATGGATTTCATAGATTCCCGTACCTGACAGATTTTCAACCAACAAAGGTTTGTTATCATAGGTCATTACAGGTCTTGTGTCACCATTAGTCCCAAGAAGTATTGGCAAAGTTCCAGTTGTGCCGGCCGGAATTGACTGGCGAAGGTTGACATAAAATCCGCCAACATAATCCCGGTTACGGAAGGCATGGTTAGGAAGCTCAAGAACTACATTTTCCGTACCAACCGTTACACCTACCGTCGGAAGGGTATTATTATTGTTTCTTCCGAGTGTCGGGAAAAAGAAAGGGAAACCTGTAAAAAAGTTAGGCCACATAATTACCTCCTTTCTTACTTTTAACCCCAGTAGTTGTTACAACCGCATCCGCTACGTCCATTGAAAACTGTATCACCCGCATAAGCACCGAAAGCGGCAGCACGTGCAATTTCCGGATTAAACGCCTGCAGTTGAGGATAAGGAACAGCCACAGTCGGAGGCATCTTACACTTGATTGCGTCAACTTCGCTTTGCAAGTTATTGAGAGCACCAGCGATAGGAGCCGTATTTGCCTGAATCGTCGCAGCGAAATAAGCGTTTTGGTTAGCCTGTGAAATCTGTCCTTTAAGAGCCAGGTTTTCAGCAGTCAAGCGATCCATCTTATCAGCTTGATACAAAGACTGGAAGTCATTGAGCTTGTTCAAAATTGCTTGAGTATTTGCCAAGTTGCCATCACGCAGATTCATTGTGTTTTGAGTCATTGTGTTGGTAAGGATATTCATATCTTGGCAATTTTGCAAACGAGTTTCCGCACCCTGTCTTTCGATAGCTGTACGAACATCGCAGCAGCAACTTGCAATCTGTTGACCAATTGATGCACCCATACTCTGAACGGAGTTGATGATCTGTTGTGAGGACATACCGATCTGACCACCGATCTTGTCGATAGCGCCTTGCACATTACATAATGCACCCTGTAACTGTTGAGTAGAACAGTTCAAAGAACTAGCCAATTGGTTGATGGCAGTCCCGTTACCTTGAATAGCTGACATAAGCAGTTCACGTCCGGCGTCATTATTCAATTCTGAAGGAAGTCCGCCGCCGTTACGGTTGTTGCCAAATCCATTTCCACCCCACAACCAGAACAATACAATAATCCACAACCACCAGCAGCCACCGCCACCCCAAGCATCTTGATTCTTGTTTCCATTCATCAGAGCAGCCACGAGGTTGGGGTCAAGACCGTTTCCCTTCATCATTCCGGGAATCATAGCGAGGATTGAGTTTAGTCCACCACCAGAGGCTCCAGCTTCAGGAGTGAACACGAAAGTTTTATCACTCATATTTCTAATATTTTGTTATGACGGTCAATATTAACCGCATTACAAAAGTATATATTAGAAGCACGGTAAATCAGAGGTCATTTTCAAGTGATTTGCGAATATTTTGCAGATATATTGCAATCATTTTATTACTATCTTTCCGTCTGTCAAAGTTGGATATGAGATAACGGATACTAGCAGATGTTTTGTGTAATAAGATAGCTATTTGTTCAGGGTAAAGCCCGTATTCAGTAAGGAAGAAAACTATGATGGAACGGGCATCGACAACCTCGGTCACTTTGCTTGATGAAAGGATTAGTTCAGTAGAAACTTCAGTTTCTTTTCCAACAAGGTTTAGTATTTCGGCAAAAATTTCTGACTTACACATAGTAATTAATTTTTTTGTTGTATTTTTGCCTTTGCCAATCGATCTAAATATATCAAAAGAACAAAAGCATGCGGAGAATGTTAAGGATATTAACCCCTGACACATACTCTAGCATGCTTTGGTATGTTTAAAAGTTCGATTGGCGTCAACTTTCATGTGTCGGGGGTTCTTTTTACTCTACCCCCAAAAGAGCTACATTTGTTATGATAACCGGCCTTCTACTTTACCGGATAACTTAGTGCTTAGTATCAATTAATGTATCATTTTAACCTCCTTTCTTTGCAAACATTTTTCCATTGGAAATTGTTATATTGATGAAACTTTAAACTTTTCATACCGGAAACGGTCTGTGAAGATAGTACCGGTATTACCACATAAATAAGTTACAACTAATTCCAGCTCCAACGTAAAAACCACCCGGATAACTATATCCAGCCTGTAAGCCTAATCCCCAACGTTTTTTCTTCGGGATAATAGTATGATAGATGTCGTTCGTCACCGTTTGATACACAGTCTTAGGAAATACCTGTAAACTATCCAGTCTCGGACGATAGCCGGACACCCATGCTCTATAAAGACTATCTTCATAGTAAGCCTGTTCACGTTGAACCACCGTGTTACCTATATGCATGGTATCTGTTAACCGGAAGATCAGCAAAGGAGCCATAGGCGAAGAAATCAGCAGCGTGTCAACCTTGACAACCGTCTTTATCTTCGTCTCGGTCCTCACTTCTGCCGGGAGAGGCTCGTGCGGATTACACTGCATCCACACGATCACGCCAAGCAACAGGCAAACTAGTATCCAGGGGAGTGATTTCATAAAACACTATCACTTGAAGACCACTCGGAACTTGCTAACAAGGCATTCAGTTCTTCGCCTTCGTAGACTGGATAAGGGTAAACCGGTTCTTGCGGAGTTTCCTCTTCGTCCAATAACGGCAAAGTCATGATACTTGGGAACAACATTTCATAGTGATCCAATTTCATTATTACCTGCGTTCCGTCAACACTCTTTCTCGGAACCAGGTGAAGTTCGTCGAGTACCTCCTGCGGTATCTCGTTCAAATTAATTGATGGGAATTTAATGTATTTCATAAGATTTGTTTTAATTGTTTTCGGTAAATAAATCATCTGTATTGCCTTCTATTCCTATGTACTCATTCAGAGTAAGGATTTCTTCATCAGTCGAGATTTCATCAAATAGCAAGAAGTCGTAGAGGGACATTTGGGCAAAGAAGCTACTATGTGCAGCATTAGCCCCTATCACAGGAGCTTTACTATTTGCACCAGAAGATAACTCATTTGTAATAGTTATAATGTGATTAACGTTCTTCAATTCTGATGCCTTGATATTACTATTGAGTATACCATCAATATATGTTTTTCCATTGTTCCTTGCCTGATAAGCAGTAACAGGATTACCGCTATTATCATTATCAGCATTATAGATAGCGAACTCATTAGCATAACCACGTTGGTCGTAAAGAATAGCATCTGCAATGACATCATCCCAAATAACCTTCATGATTACTTGCTTACCACCAACAGTAGTAGGAATAGTAATGAAGTCGTCAACACCATCTAACTGATACGAACCATCGGCATTTACACCACTTCCTTCTGCATAAGCAGAGTTATTGATTATACCATGATTTCCATTGCCAGACAAGTCAGGAATGTAGCCCAGTATCTTATATGAGCTGTTAGGTATACGCAGTCTGTTAGGAGATAGGATACATTTAGGTGCATTGTTGTCAAATAGATATTTGAATGGCTTACTCCAACTAAAGATCATCTCTTTGGCAACAATTCCGGGATTAATTCCCCAATTTAATGTCTTTCCATTATATAGAACATCTCCATCCCATTGATACATATCAGGTAATAAATTAATAACTTTACCCGTAAATTTAGCGCCTACTTTGGGTTTACTTCCCCAACTATATGTTTCTTTTGTATCATAATCAATTAGAGTAAATAAAGACGGATAAGGCTGCACAATGTCCTCATAGCGTATGTACTCGTCAATCGTGATGTCTATCTTTTGAGGGGACTTAGAAGTAATATCTCCATATATAATATGACCTACATTAGAATTGTTTTTAACGAACGATATATTACCTAATTGAGGACATATTACAGAAGTCAATTCAGAAATATCAGCAGTATCATTAGTAACTTTAAATTGAATTGCTATTCTTGTTCCTATTTCTAACCAATCTCCAATCTTTAAGTCATTGTTCCATTCTCCATTTATTTTCTTTGCAAACAGAAATGTTTCAATAGGGATATTACTTTTAATAACAGGTCTGAACTCCACCATATCCGGATACAGCGTGCCCGCCTTCCTCTTCTTTAGCTGGCGTTCGATTAGGAACTCGGACATACTATAGGGGAAGAGTAATAATGACCAAAGGCATAATGGAGAATACTGTGTTCCTGTGCTACCTGAATTTCCAATAGTTAATCCATCACCAGTATCAGTAGACGTTCCTTTTGATATAGTATTTCCGTTATATACATAAGTTGATTGATATGATATTTGCCTTTGTATATTCAAATTTGTAGTTTTAGTAGTAGTACCAAAACTATGAGGATAAACAGAACCATCTAAATTCAAGTATTCCATTAAGAATGGAGCCTGTCCATTTGCGCTTATAGAAGCTATAAATGGGACTTGTTCTAACGCTATTCTATCGTATGCTCTATCTACAACAATGGTATAATCCTTCAATCCCAAGTCACCTGCAAACTGACCGTAGTCATTTACTCCGTCAGTTATCAGACCTCCTTTGCAACTAGGTATAAACTCAACAGTTATTTCACCAGCTGCGTTATAATCAATATAAGATACAGCAGATACAATACTCGTAGCATCTTCTGGTATATCAAATTGATCGTAACCACAACAAAGAACATTAGTAGGAGTATTAGCTGGAACAGCTATTTCTTTTCTAATTGTTTGCTTGTTATTGTCAACATCATAATAAGTAACTGAATTAATCCAAAAAGCATCTTTGTCAGTAACAATAGTTATTGGATAAGAAGTATCAGATCTGTTAATATATTGTACAGTCCAATATCTATTAGATAATTTAGATTCTATCTTATACTTAAATTCATTATAAATTGTAAGTTCTTGATATTCTTCGTCTTTGATTATAGAGTAGTCTTTAATAGTCTCACCTTGTTTAGCTGCTACACCAGAACCGCCCTTCTTAGCGAAGTTAAACAGCGACATATCAAAGCCATTCTTAGAGAAGTCTTTCAGATACCAGTCAGCAGCCGGAGTGTCGTTAGTCAACCCCTGTTTCTGCACATCATACCATACAGTAGGCTCAACACATCTGTCAAGGTTGAAATAGGCGATTACCTGATTGATTTGATCGGTTGTCAGTACCTTGTTGGCTATTACTGTCCAGTACCAAGCGACAGAAGATATTTCAGCAAAACCGTTTGGAACAGCGTAACCAGTTACATAGAATTTAGAATTAGTAATCGGATTAGTACTTTCTGTATAATGTCCTGCATAGTCGTTCTTATCTCCTAATATATCACTTATTAGAGTTGCAGTTGTTCCTTGAATATCTTTTTTATACCATCCATATATTCCAGTTTTACCTATTTTACTAACTATATTTCTACCTATAACTCTATCGGCATTTCTAAGATTATTTGTAGTAATAAAATTATTAGCATCAGTATCAATTTGATGAATCATACTCACCACCGTAATCTCATTACTTCCTCCCAACATATCTTGTACCGTCTTGGTGGAAGTAATCAGATCGTCTACTCCGTCGGTGACGAAGGCGCCTTCGAACTGGGGGATTTGAGTGATAGTAATAATGTTATTTTCATTCTTGACAACTTGAAGTCCAGAAGTGTTAGAGACTAATGGCTTAGCAGTTCTTATATCAGCAGGTAATGTATACTCTCCATCTTTAGCCATTGAGTAGACATTACTTTGTCCGGCTGAATCATAGTATCTATAAATCAACTCTTGACCTTCTAATAAACCTTTTACTTGGATTTTAAAAGAAGGCATATCGGCACTATTAGTTAGTTCTGTGTTAGCAAATATTATCCATCCTGATAACCCATTATAACTACTACTAAAAGCTGTAGAAGTTGTTTCTTTACTTTGAGTCCATATCTTTGTATCTGACAATTCTGTTTCATACTTCCCAAACCCGCTATTTAACTTGTATGCTGCGTTGCTTATCACAAACGGATTGTCTGTGTCAACCAAGTTCTTGACAATAGCTCTGTCCGGATCGTCGTTGCTCTTACCGTAGCAGATGCAGACCGCTTTCAAGGAGGCAAGCACTTCCGGGTCTATATAAGGACGGTCGGACAAAGCATGAGAAGGCTTACCGATCCGGTTTAATCCGATCCGGTTAAGCCCTATTGTATTTAATGACAACTTGTTAAGCATCATTCTGCCTCCGTTATAATACCACTTGTTACTTCTGTATAGCTTTCGATACGAATGACTTTCGGATAAACCAAAGCGTCAAAATCGTAATCGAATATTTTTCCAGAATCATTTTGGATATATCCCGGAAGGAATACTGGATCGAAACCTCTTGCATCGGCTGTCCTATCATCCATTGATTCTGTTTCACTACCGGTCTTCTGGTAGATTCTGATTTCTGATCCAGAAACACGGTCTAAATGAATATTGAAATTGCTGTTAACAACTACTTCTGTTGCATAAAGATCCTTATCCTCTATTTTGGTAAATTGTAAATCTGCCATGATTGTTCCTCCTATTGATTAAAGTTTATAATAAATCCCAACCGGCTTCAATGTCAGCCATAACAGCCGGAACACCGTTTTCAACCTGCGAGATGGCAGCAGCAAAAGCATACATAGTCGCCTTGTCTTCGATGTCCGGAACGTAGGTACTAGGAACCTGCATTTCGCTACATACACGATTGATATATCCAGCTGTATTGTTTTCGTTTTCCGGCGCCCACCGCTGGATAAAGTCTGCCACCGTCTGACAGCCGTGTCTTTTACGGTAGTTCTGCAAAGTCCGGATCAATGCCCGATAACCCCATTTCATTTCCGTAAACTGGAAGAATGATTTATCTTCCTGCTTCTCTTTCAATCCCTGCCACTTATCCTTTGTGATCCGGATATTGCCCGGATTGTTATTTCTCAAACCTCTTGGTAAACTCATTTTTGTTTCCTCCTATAATATCAATGTTAATACTCCCAACGCCAGACCGGCACAATCACAGATGATATCCTTAATTGAAAACTCTGTTTTCTTACAGTATTTATCGTAGACCTCCTTCAGGATGAAGATCACGACGGTTATAATGACTGCTTCCCATAGCGGCATCAACTTAAATAGCCACATTACCAAGTTCTGGCACACTATAATATGAGCCATACCGTCTATTCCGATCTTGGGAAGAAGCTTTCCGGCTAATGCACTGATTTTATTTATCTGATTCATTATTCTTTTCCTTATCTGTTATAGACTCTTCAATAGCTTTCTCTAATTCCTTGCTCTTAAAGCCAATCAATACGAGCAGAAGTTTAAACACATTAATATCCTTGTGTATTCCTTTTGTCTCACAGTAGTTAGATTTAATACTTTCCAGTTCGGCCAGGCATCCGATTAATACTACAATCACAGAGACAATCAAAGCTGACACTCCCAAAGGTTCTCCGATAGCTTTACCAAGAACGGCACCAAGTATCAACAGGCAGATATAATCTCCGCATTTCAATAGGAATCTCTTTACGCAACGACTCTTTCTGAACTCTTCACCACGTTTGATAGTCTTGCTTACTCCATACCACATATCAACGATAATGAGGATTAAGATAAATAACATGAGCCACCTCATATCCCACATGAGAGCGTATAGTTCACCTACAAATACAGATGAACTGATAGTGCGTGTCAACTGACCTTTTACCATAGACAAGTGAGATAAACGGTTAACAACGAAATTACCTCAATCCAGAACATCGGCTTTCTCTTTATGAAGTCGGAGATGAAATTACCTGTCCAGTGCTTACTAATAGATATAACCATGTAAGCGATAAATCCGGCCCATAACAGCAACCAATACCAACTATTGCAACCTACCCATATCTGGGAGAATATCAACGACATGGCGGCACCGATACTATGAGGGACTTTTTGCTCTGTTCGAAAGTTGGGAGACACGCCAAGTATAGCCATTCCCACAACTGAAAGAAACACAAGAAACTGACTGTTCTCCGTACTTGTTTCCAATGCTACTGGGAGAAGCAAAACGCCGGAGCCGATCATACACAAACCGAACCAGAACTTATGCGCCAGGGCGTAGTAAGTATCACTGATAGAATACGGAATTTCCTTCATCTTCTTTATCATCGCAAAGACGTAACCGGCAATGAGGATAAATGATAATAATACTAGTAGAATCATAGCTTTATCTGTTTATAGTTTATAACACAAAATTGAGTTTCTCCGGATAACCGGTCTTATAATTGTAGGAATTTATCTCTTCTTTGCTAAGCAAATTTTTCACGGCTGCAATATGAGCCTGTGTAGTATTGTAGCAATCAAGAGCATACAATTCTAACCTGTCAAGCATATTTAAAGCGTCATTTACGGGAATTACATACTTCTCCGCATTGTACCACAAAGTAGTATATACCCGGCCCGCTTCTTTTTCTATGTTTATTGAGTTGACTAATCCTACACGGGTGTCTTTATCCAG
>OGPC01001906.1_pt1 | contig 11533 bp, 8 predicted proteins | sample 1552911 | NCBI WGS metagenome assembly OGPC01 (sample SAMEA2580248, study PRJEB22360) | human gut metagenome | biome: human gut; feature: human-associated habitat; material: faeces | place: Denmark | collected 2008/2010 | reverse complement strand
CGCTTGCACTGAATCCTCGTTTTATTGTCTGTGATGAGCCAGTATCAGCGCTTGATGTGTCCATTCAGGCGCAGATTTTGAACTTAATGGATGAACTCCAGGAAAAGATGGGCCTTACGTATTTGTTTATTACGCATGACCTTTCTGTAGTGCATTATTTTGCAGATGACATTGCGGTAATGTATCTGGGAAGATTAATTGAGAAGGCGCCAGCTGATGAATTGTTTGAAAGGCCTCTTCATCCATATACAGCAGCCCTTCTTTCAGCAATACCTGTTCCAAGTCTTCATAATAGAAGAGAACGGATGCTTTTAAAGGGAGAAATTTCCTCCCCTATTAATCCTAAACCAGGATGCAGATTTGCGGGACGATGCCCTTATGCAGAGAAGCGCTGCCATGAGGAAGAACCTCCTTTTGCAGAATATGAAAAAGGACATTTTGCTGCCTGCTTTAAGATTTAACAATCCGGAAAATGTGAGAAGGTTATCAGATGGGGAAAGGGCAAAGTCTATGAATAGTTTACATGAAATAAAGATGCAAAGCAGATTTGACAGTTTTGTAAAAATGTATGGCTGCATTGCAGAAGCCATAATCGCAGTGGGAGGAAATAAAGGAGAACGCGCAGTCAGGGAAGCGGTTATCCGCTATGGAAGAGAAAAAGGAGAAATCCTTAGACAGGCAGTATTGGAGAACGGGAAATCTGCAAACCTTAGAACTATGCTGTATCAAGAACAATGCTGCGGAGAGGATCCGAGATTTTTCAGAAAAACGATAAAAGATACAGAGGAAGTTCAGATGTTTGAGGTATACAGCTGCCCAATAGAATATATCTGGAGAAAAAATGGGTGGTCCAGAGCAGGCAGTATTTACTGTGAAGAGTATATTCATGCACTGATAAAGGCTTACACACAAGGAAAGGGCCAGGCAAATCTTTCTAACCACATGACTTGTGACAGGGATTTCTTTTGCCGTTTTTCTCTTTATTTAAGGCCTGCAAATCTGGATGAACTTCAGAAAAAAGAGTGTTTTGAAGGAACCCCAGCAGAGGAACAGCGGCTGAAGGACAGGGATACCGAAAAAGAGAGAAAAAAAGAAAGTGAAAATTTCCTCTGCTTATACCATCATTTGTACTGGGGGGCAAAAGAATATCTGGGTTTAGATGGAATGAGCGCAGTCTCAAAAGGACTGGATAAATTATACACGGATTTGAAAGATGATCTTAGAAAAAAAGCGGAGCATACAGGAGAGGAAGTTTCAGCAGAGTTTTTGGAGAAGTATTTTCCACTTCCGCTTCAGATAGCTGACGAAGAAAACAATAAGGAAGAAGATCAGCTTTTGGAGATTCATTTGACAAGGCGTCTGTTCAGAGAGCTGGCGCAGAAAAAGAATTAGCAGGAAGGGAGCGAAGGGGATGTACAGCAGGGAAGAAATGGAGATTATGAATCTGGACGATAATTACACTCTTTTGTATCCGTTTCTGGTAAAGAGTTTGATAGAACATTGCGGAGAAAAGGGAGAAAAGGCTGCCAGAGAAGGAACTAGGCGTTTTGGAAGAGACAGAGCGGAGACGCTGAGAAATAAGCATCTAAAATTGAATGTAAAAATCAATATGCACAGTCTGTTTGCCGTAGGAGCTGATCTTCCATCAGATCCTCGCTTTAAAAGAGAACTTCAGGAGTTGACTCCCCAGGAAAGAGTATCTCATACACTCTATTGCCCGATGGCAGCAATCTGGAAAGAATATGGAGTCAGAGATATAGGAAGAATTTATTGTGAGGAGTTTCATAATGCCTGCTACAGTTCCTATGCCTATGGATATACAAAGGTAAATTTGGCTAAGACATTGACTCAGGAAGAGGATGATTACTGCGCTTTCAATGTAGTATTAAGACCAGAAAGTCTTCCGGAAGAATTAAAACCCATCTGTTTTGCCGAATATGATCCGGAATATCAGAAACCGACAGAGGAAATTCCACAGGCTTATGGAAAGACTGGATTTGGCACACTGTTTATAAAGCTTTATTATCATTTGATGACAACAGCGGAGGAGATGCTGGGAGAAGCAGGGCTGGAAGCTGTTAGAGAAGGTCTTGAAAAGCTGGCAAAAGATGCTGCAGTAAGAATTCGCCGCCAGGCAGAGGAGCAGGGAGAACAGGTCACAAGAGAATTTGTAGATCGAAATTACCCTATTTCCATGGATCCGGATCAGGAACCGTTATGGGGATTGTATGGAGAAAATGGAGCAAAGGAAATGCTGGTTCAGTCTTTCTATGAAGTGTTTTTTCAGGAGCTTGAATTTAAAGCATCATAAGTGCAGGATTTACAGTCCATGAAAAAACGGAAGGAAACGGACAGAAAGGGAGAAGGCCATGAGATATGATTTTGAGACAGTTCTTAACAGAAGTAGGGAATCCTCAAAATGGGCGGCTATGAAAGAGAAAAAGCCTCAAGTTCCAGAGTATATTACACCTTTGTCTGTGGCTGATATGGAATTTAGAAATGCTCCAGAGATTACAGAAGGCTTGAGAGAGTATCTGACAGAAGCCGTTTTGGGTTACCCAAGAGCTTCTGAAGAGGTTTATGAAGCAGTTCTTTCCTGGGTGAGCCGCCATTATGGATGGAAAGCTGCGGCAGAATGGCTTGTATTTACGCCAGGAGTGGTTAACGCTCTTTTTCAGGCAGTAAGAGGGTTTACGGAACCGGGAGATGGGGTGATTGTAATGCCTCCTGTTTACTATCCCTTTTATAATGCTGTTACAAAAAATGGAAGGGTGCTTAGAACATGCCCTTTAAAAGAAGAAAATCAGGAATATAAGATTGATTTTGATAAATTAAAACAATTAGCGAAAGAAAAAAGCACAAAATTGCTGCTTTTGTGCAGTCCTCATAATCCAGTAGGCAGAGTATGGTCCAAAGAGGAGCTGTTAGAGGTGGGACGTATCTGCTGTGAAAATCAAGTGTTCGTAGTGGCGGATGAAATACATTGTGATTTAATTATGCCAGGATACACATTTTCTTCTTTTGCAGGACTTGGAAAAGAGATTCAGGAAAATGCGATGATCTGTCTTTCACCAAGTAAAACCTTCAATTTGGCGGGGCTTTCCTCCAGCTGCATCTTTATTCCTGATAAAAACAGGAGAGAGATTTTTTTTAAGGAGCTTTCAAAGACAGCTCAAATGAACCGCCTCACAAGTATTGGATTTCAGGCGGTAAGACTGGCCTACACAAAAGGCGAGGCCTGGCTTTCAGAGCTGCTTGCAGTCATATGGGAAAATCATCTGCTTGTAAAAGACTATTTGGGAAATTTTTGTCCGGATATAGGAGTGAGAAATCTGGAGGGCACCTATCTTCAATGGCTGGATTTGAGGAAATTGGGATGGAACAGGGAAGAACAGGAAAGGAGAATGCTGGAAGAAAATTTATTTTTTGATGAGGGATATTTGTTTGGAGACGAAGGAGACGGATTTGAAAGAGTAAATCTGGCGTGCCCTAAAACCGTTCTTGAACAGTCCCTGGAACAGCTAAGAAGAGCAGTACAGAAGAAATAAATGGATAAAATGATAAGGGAAAACCAGGAGCAGCTTCACAGACAGGAGGGGTAAGGGTGAAAGAAAAGAAAGGGCACAGAGAAATTGTGAGAGAGCATACATGGATACAACAGAATGCTTCCGAAATAAAAATAGCTCTTCAGACATTAGAAAAGAAACGAGATAAATTGTGGAAACTGGCTGAATCTATATGGGAACATCCAGAAGGTCCTTTCCAGGAAATAAAAGCTGCGCGATGGACAGCGGAACTTTTGGAGGAGGAAGGATTTCATGTAGAACGTCAGGCAGGAGGAGTTCCGACAGCTATTCGGGCCTGGTGGGGTTCTGGCTCTCCTGTTATTGGGCTTTTGGGCGAGTATGATGCGCTTCCTGGAATGAGCCAGAAAGTTTCAGCGGATAGAGAGCCTGTTAGAGAAGGCAGCTATGGACATGGATGCGGACATAACCTTCTGGCAGCAACTACAGTGGGTGCTGCCATCGGAATAAAAGAAGCCATGGAACAGAAAAAAATTCCTGGAACTGTGGTCTTTTATGGCTGTCCGGCAGAGGAGGTTCTGACAGGAAAGCCATTTATGGCGAGAGGAGGATGTTTTAAAGAACTGGATCTTGCTCTTGCCTGGCATCCGGGCAGAGTGAACCGAGCCAGCGCTTCCCGCTCCTGCGGCTGTACAGGCATTAAATTTCACTATACGGGAGTAACGGCTCATGCTGCTTTTGATCCATGGAATGGAAGAAGTGCCTTGGATGCAGTTTCACTTCTCAATACAGGAACAGAGTATATGAGAGAGCACATAAGACCTGATGTAAGGATTCACTATGTGATTACAGAAGGTGGCGTAGCTCCTAACATTGTTCCAGACAAAGCATCTGTGTGGTACTTTGTAAGAGCTTTAAAGATGGATACAGTAGAAGAAACAGCTGAAAGATTGATTCAGGCAGCCAAAGGGGCAGCTATGATGACAGATACAGAACTTCATATAGAAAGACTTGGAGGCTGCTATCCCATGATGGGAAATCGTGTATTGGCAGATGTGCTCGAACAGGCTCTTTGCCTGGTGGGACAGGAGGAGTGGACAGCGCAGGAGAAGGATTTTGCCAAGGCCCTTAATCAGAAGTCAGAAAAGCAATGGCTTCGAGCAGTGAAGGAATATGGCCTCACAGAGGAAACTCAGCTTTTTACCGGGGTTGCTCCTGTAGCAGAGGAAACTACGTTTGATTCCACAGATGTAGGAGATGTGGCCCATTTGGTTCCTACAGGTTTCTTTACGACAGCCACATCCAGTCTTGGAGCTCCGGGACACAGCTGGCAGGTGACAGCTTGTTCAGGATGCAGTATAGGGGAAAAAGGAATGCTGTATGGAGCTAAAGCAATGGCAGCAGCAGGACTCGGCCTTTTCTTGGATGAAACATTAAGAGCTCACGCTAAAAATGAATTTGATGCAGAACTAAACGGAGAAGAGTATCGGTGCCCTGTTCCAGAAGAATCTCCATGGCATAGATAAATAGTTTTCGTTTTTCTTCTCATATGGTATGATAAGAGCATTCAGCAAAGACTTATCTGAGATATAACCTAGATGTCCAGCCAAATAGACGACGGCTGAACAGAGGAGGAGAAGAATGATAGAAAACAGCAACAAAGAAGAAACTGCCAGCCTGCACCAGAATCTGGGCCTGCCCACAGCAATTTCCACAGTAGTGGGCTGCGTGATTGGTTCCGGCATCTTTTTTAAGCCTCAGGCGATCTATACGGTGACCGGAGGAGCTCCGGGACTTGGAATGCTGGCCTGGGTGATTACAGGGCTGGTGAGCATAGCGGCGGCTCTTACCTTTGCGGAGATTGCCGTTTTATTTCCGGAGACAGGAGGAATTCCAACTTATCTAAGCCGTGTCTACGGGCCTAAGGCAGGCTTTCTGGCAGGTTGGGTGCAGGTTGTTTTGTTTTATCCGGCCATGGTTTCGGCCCTGGCCGTGGCCTGCGCTCAGCAGGCGGCGCTGTTTATCGGGGAGGGTTTTGTGGTTCCCTGCGCGGTAGGCGTAATTCTTTTGATTGTCTTTTTGAATACGTTAGGATCCAGGGTGGGCGGAGGCGTTCAGGTGGTATTCACTATCTGTAAGATGATTCCTCTGATCCTTCTCATGATATTTGGTTTTCTGTGGGGGAAGGGACATTATCCAGCCTTTTCCCCTTTGCTGGGAGAGGGAGTGAACCCGGTGAGCGCCGTGGGACAACTGATGGTGGCAGTGCTGTTTGCCTTTGAGGGATGGACCGCTGTGGGAGCTATTTCCGGGGAAATGAAAAATACAAAGAGAGATTTGCCAAGAGCGATTATCGGCGGCGTTTCTATTATCACAGCCGTCTATTTTGTGATGAATCTGGCATATCTGCAGGTGCTTCCGGCAGAGGAGATGTCGAAGCTTCCGGCTCCGGCTTCCGCGGCGGCTGTCGCTCTGTTTGGGGAGGCCGGCGGAAAGCTGGTATCCGCAGGTATCGTGGTATCCGTGTTCGGCGCGTGCAACGGGTTTGTATTTTCCGGTTCCAGGGTGGCCTATTTTATGGCTTCTCAGGGATTGTTTCCAGGCAGCAGGAGTCTTTCAAGGCTCAATAAAAACCGCGTTCCGGGAAACTGCATTCTGCTGATAGGAGCGCTGGGAAGCCTTCTCTCCATGACCGGGCAGTTTAATCTTTTAACGGATCTGGCGGTATTTTCCAGCTGGACCTTCTATACGCTTACCTTCATGGCGGTGATACGCTATCGCAATATGAGGCCGGATGTGAAGAGAAGCTACCGGGTTCCAGGCTATCCGCTGACGCCGGCCATTGCCATTGGAAGCGGCGTATTTGTGATTGTCAATCAGCTGTGCCTGGCTGGGATCCGGGCGTCCCTTATGTCTCTGGGCAGTATCGCCGTCATGGCGGCCGGTTTGGCAGTGTATGAGGGAATGAAAAAGAGGGAAAGAAAAGCTGGAATATAATGCCAGATAGCTCAGTTGGCAGAGCAGGCATGTCAATACAGCACATAAGCATGCGTAAACATAACGCGCAGAAAAAAGCGGGGCTGTGCCGATGGATGCACAGTCCCGCTTTTTTGAGACTTTTTATGCTATTTGACTACTTCTTTGTAGGAGGCGTGCTGTTCCAGAGCTTCCGACATTCTGGCCATCTGGGACAGATCTCCGATGAGAATCACGCCGCACAGACGGTTGTTCAGGAAGTAGAATTTTCTGTACTGCTCCTTGCCCATATCTTTAAATTCTACGGTCTTATAGAGGAGATTCGGATTCTTTCCATTATCTCCGGCAGCGTAGAGGGAGGTGTTCATGCCGTTAAAGGTAAGAGCAGAGGAAACCGGGCGGTATTCCAGCTCATCGCCTGCCGCGTTGGCTCCGGCGACGCGGCCCTGCTCGGAGGCCTCCGGCCAGATGGCGAAGTTAGCCCCCTTGTATTCAGCGCAGTCTCCGCAGGCGTAGACGTGTTTCATTCCCGTCTCCATCCGGCTGTTTACGACTACCGCCTTCTCTGTTTTAAGGCCCATTTCCTGAGCCAGGCCTGTGTTGGCGCGGACACCGGCAGATACGATGACAAGATCGGCCGGGAATGTCTCTCCTGATGAAAGAGAAACGCCGCTTACAGCGCCTGACTCGTCTCCGTCGATAGAAGAGATGGAGGCGCCGGTATGGATGGCAATGCCGTTTTTCCGGCTGATTTCCTCCAGAATCGATCCTGCCGTGGCGTCCAGCTGGCGTCCCATCAGCATGGGGGCAGCTTCCAGAACCGTGACGGAAAGTCCTGCCTTTTTAAGCTCCCAGGCCGCCTCCAGGCCCAGCACGCCGCCGCCGATGACAACGGCATTTTTAGAGCGTTTTAACAGTCCGGATATCTTTTCTACATCGCTGATGTGGCGGACGGCGATGACCTGCTCTCTGCCGCTTCCAGGAATCGGCGGAATGAAGCATTCGCTGCCCAGGGCGTAAATCAGGCGGGTGAAGTGGATCTGGCTTCCGTCGTCCAGGATCACCTCAGATTTTTCTGTATCGACAGAGACCACGGTTCTGCCAAGTATCTGGCAGATATCGTTTTCCTCATACCAGCTCTCAGGCTCCACGGCAATCTGCTCTGCAGTCAGGGAAGCCAGCATGGTTTTCGTCAGCATAGGACGGTTGTAGGAGGAGCAGGACTCGTTGGAGATCATGACGACGGTTCCCGTCTTATCCCGTTCCCGGATGGCCTTGGCCGCGTTCAGGCCGGCGATACCGTTTCCAAGGATAACGTAGCATTCCTTCGTGTTGTTGGAGAAGGAATTTTCCTCTATGTCAGCCGGAACGAAGTTCTCTCTGCCGACGCCGCATACAGGGCAGATCTCCAGGGAAGAATCAAAGATCTCGCCGCAGACGAGACATTTCACCAGAGTTCTGGCGCCTGTTTTTTTCGGCTTGCAGGCTTCGATATTCAGTACGCGGCAGCCAAACTGGTAGCCATACTCGTAGGCGCCCACCAGATCGGAACGGCTTGGTTTAAAGCGTACCCGGAATCCCTCGTCCACCTTCATGCGGAGCTGTTTTAAGCGCTCTAAAATGTGGGGAACTCCCTCGCCGCTCCAGCCGTAGCTTCCGAAGGCTCCGGCAAATTTGCCGCCGTGGGTTCCTGCAAACATAGAGAGAGTCAGCTCCCAGATAGGAGCCAGAGCCTCGCCGAGAATGGTAGGCGTACCGAACAGGATACCGTCGGCAAAGAGAAGCTCCTGTTCCACAGCGGCCTTGTCCGCCTCCACCATATCGTAGGAGCGCACGTCAATATCGCCGCTGTCCTTCACTCCCTCTGCAATTTTCTCCGCCAGCTCTTTCGTATAGCCGTAGGCGCTTACATAGGGGATGATAACCGTTTTTTTAGTATTGGGATTGATCACAGTGGACCATTCCTCGTATTTCTGCATGATCGTTTTAATGGAGTCTGTCGTGTCGAGAACCGGGCCATGTCCGGTGCAGATCATGGAAATATCCATGGTTTTTACCCGGTTTAAGGCCTTCAGCATAAAGGGCTTAAACGGTCCGATAATGCAGTCGTAATAATATTTGGCAGCCTTCAGGTAGTCCGCCTGGCTGGGAACCGTGCTGGCCAGCACGCCGGCATGGGCGTAGTGGGATCCGAAGGAATCGCAGGTTACTAAGATCTGCTCCTCCTCAATAAAGGTATACATGGTATCTGGCCAGTGGAGATTCGGAACGATCAAAAACTGCAGAGTTTTATTTCCAATCTCCATTCGCTGGTGATCCTTGACAGGAATGCTGACAAAATCGCGGTTTACAATTTCCTTTAAAAAGCCGATGGCGCAGCCGGTAGCCAGAATTTTCATCTGCGGGCTTAAATCCAGCAGCTTTTCAACGCTTCCCGCATGATCCGGCTCCGTATGGCTGACTACCAGATAGTCGATGCTGTGAACATCCACGATTTCCTTCAGCTTTTCAACGTAGTCCTCAAAAAACTTCGCCTTGGCAGTCTCGAACAGGATCGTCTTGTCGCCGGCTTTCAGAACGTAGGAGTTGTAGGTGGTTCCAAACTCTGTGTACATGATGATGTCAAAGACGCGGAGATTCTCGTCTGTGACGCCGGTCCAGTAGAAATCGTCTCTCAGTTTTACCATATGCATAAGTGATTCTCCTTTTCTCGCAGTCAAGAACCGCTTAGAGCGTTCTTGAACCATATAGTTAAAAAAATATCAATCTATAATAAAAATAATTACTGATATTATTATACTCTAAAATCATCGAATGGTAAAGAACTTTTTTATATTGTGGTAAGAAAACACGCAAATATGCAAAAAGTTCTTTGGAAGAGGGAAGATTCCTGTTTTCTGCATTCGGACAGATCATGTATAATGGACTTATATAGGCCTGGTCTGCTGTGGCCATGGCTTGAAGAAAAGGAGGATGCGGAGATGAGAAGAGACAAAATAACGGCGGCAGCTTTTGCGGCAGCGGCGGTTCTGATGTTCAGCGGCTGCGCGGGCAGGCAGGAAGAGACAGCGGCGGAAACAGCGGCAGAAACAGAGGCAGAAACAGAGGCCGTGGAGAGTTCAGGGGAGGCGGAGGCTGAGAGCGCCAAGGAGAGCGGGTCTGAGGAACTTGTTATTTATGACGATACGGAGCAGGCGGATGACGATCTGACCTTTGACGATCTGAAAAATATTCAGTTTGTATTTTCCAGCGGAGCCGGGGGATGGTCTACGCTTTTAGATATCCGGCCGGACGGAAGCTTTGAGGGAGAATACTTTGACTCTGATATGGGCAGCACAGGAGAGGGATATCCCAACGGAACGGTTTATCTCTGCGATTTTAAGGGGCAGTTTACTGAGCCTGAAAAGATAGACGAACATACCTATGCCGTAAAAATTGCTTCTATGGAATATAAGCAGGAGGCGGGGACCAGGGAAATAAAAGACAGTATTTTATACGAGTATACGGACGTTTACGGCCTGGACGGGGCGGACAGGATTCTCATTCATCTGCCGGGAACGCCTCTGGAATCTCTGTCAGAGGAGCTCAGAAGCTGGATTGGATACTACGACTTGTCGGCGGCGGAGGAAACAGAATTATCCTTCTATGTGCTGGACAATGAAACGGAGCAGTTAGGATTCAGAGGCTGGGACAGCTTTCAGGGCGTCAGAGATTTGATTGAAAATACGGAAAAGTGGACGTCAAAGCTGGAGGAGGAGCTGGAGACAGACGGTTCCCTGACGCAGGCAGATCTAAACAGCAAGAGCCAGGAGATCTATGAATTGTGGGATTCTGCCCTGAATCAGCTGTGGGATGTTTTGGAGAAGTCGAAAACCAGCCAGGAAATGGAAAAACTGCTCAGCGAACAGAGACAGTGGATTAAGCAGAAGGAAGCGGCGGCGGAAGACGCCGGAGCGGCCTATGAGGGAGGAACCCTGCAGTCTATGGCAGTCAGCCAGAAGGCGGCAGAGCTTACGAAGGAACGGGTATATGAGCTTTTGGAATATCTGGAGTAGCTGACAGCAGAAAGAGGCAGAGGAGAGGGGAAAAGGAAAAGCGAAGGGAGAAGGATGGGATGGAAGCGAGAAAGCTGATAGAAATTCTGAAAACGGCAGAGAGGCTGAAGGATACTGCGCGCCACTGCTATACGTCTAAGGGGCGCCGGGAGAGCGTGGCGGAGCACAGCTGGATGATGACTCTGATGGCCTTTTTTATGCGGGATGAATTTCCTGACGCAGATATGGACAAGGTGGCGGCCATGTGCGTGATTCATGATCTGGGAGAAGCCTTTACCGGAGATATACCGGCCTTCGAAAAGACGGAGGCAGACGAGGAGAGGGAGGAGAGACTTCTCAGAGAATGGGTTTCTTCCCTGCCCGATCCATACGCAGAAAAAATGAAGTCTCTTTATGAGGAGATGGCGGATCGCAGCACGCTGGAAGCTAAAATTTATAAGGCCATTGACAGTCTGGAGGCTGTGCTGCAGCACAATCTGTCCGATTTAAGTACCTGGCTTCCCATGGAATATGAGCTGAATCAGACCTATGGGGAGGACAAGACAGCTTTTTCCGAATATATGCGGGAACTCCGCAGGGAGGCCAGAGAGGATACGGTGAGGAAAATACGGGAGGGAAAATAGATGGATACCTTAAAGCAGGACGAGCTGTTCTTTTTTGAGCAGCACAGAGAGGCATACCCCTTGTATGAAGCGCTTGAAGAGGAGCTGATTCGGCGTTTTCCAGAGACGAGGATACGGGTACAGAAAACTCAGATTACGTTTTCCAACCGCCATGTCTATGCCTGCGTCTCATTTATGCGGGTAAAAAAGAAGACGGAGCTGCCGGAGCCGTATTTGGTGCTGACTCTGGGACTTTCCTATCCTCTGGAATCCGACCGCGCCGCAGTGCGGGCAGAGCCGTATCCCGGCCGCTGGACGACGCATTTTGTTCTGAGCAGCCAGTCAGAGCTTGACGAGGAGCTGTTTGGCTGGGTGC
>OGPC01001902.1_pt1 | contig 11546 bp, 11 predicted proteins | sample 1552911 | NCBI WGS metagenome assembly OGPC01 (sample SAMEA2580248, study PRJEB22360) | human gut metagenome | biome: human gut; feature: human-associated habitat; material: faeces | place: Denmark | collected 2008/2010 | reverse complement strand
ATTCGTCATAAACTTTTACTGTTGCATGAAATCTGGATTGCGGCATTATGTACTTGTCTTTAACCGCCTCACTATCTACCCAATTTCGTATTTCATTTACATACAGTTGCTTAAATCTTTGTTTGTCTACTTTCCCGTCTAAATATTTAGCACAGGCTTCATCATATGCGTTTGCTACATCTTCAAGTGCCGCAGATACAGAAGCCTTTAATGTTGGATTATCGGGATTTGCAGCTAATTGATTGCTCATCTCAGAAAAATGCGCTTTAGCTACGGTAATCATACTGCGAATTTGCATTTCCACTTGACCTTTAGTTAAATCATTCGCCGTTTTCGAAGCAGCACTACTTTTTACGAATGAAGCAATACTTACTAACAGAGCGAGTGCTGCTATTATAATTGAGGCTATGTCCATTTGATTATTTATCCCCTTTTATATTTTGAGCAACAATAGCGACCAATTTCAAAAACTCTGAATTATCCGCATGATGAATAGTGAAGCGGCCTGTTTTATGGTCATATGCCGGATATTCAATATACTTAATGATATGCCCTTTTTCTTCTGATGTTAAAGGTGTACCATTGGGGTGCATTGCTGTTTCAATTTCAAAAGCTATTCTTTTTGCTGTTTCAGCTGAGCTATCACTTTGAAGCTCCATTTTTAACTTAAGACCAAATTGTTTCAAATCATATACAATCATTGTGATACGTCCTTTCGCAGTTGTTGTATGGTATAAAAGCCCAAAGTAATTCTATCATATTTTGTCGGTTGATGCAACTCTAAACACTGCTATCGTTCCGTTTCCTTACCCCGCTCCGCCTCACTTTCACGCCGCAAAATACTGTCGATGTTCCGCTTGATAACGTCGTACTCCTTGACCTGCTTTTTCAGCCTGCCATAGTTGGCGTAGAGCGTTTCTTTCTGTTCTTGGAGCTTTACATATTCCGCTTGCAGCGCGGCGACGTTGGGGAGCCTGCCGCCGACCAACGCGGGCTTGGCCGCTTTTGTGGCGGCTTCAAACAATATGATACTGCTCTCATGGGCGGCGCGGTATGCCGCCTTATCCTTTGCTCTGCGGTATGTGTCATAGACAGGTTTTGTTTTTTGATAGGTCGTGACATTCTTAATCAGCACCGCCATATCCGCAAGCCGTTTTTCAACCGCCTTTATGCTGTCTGCCGTCTGCTCATTCGCCGCCGTGATTTCTGCGATTTTAGCGGTCAAGTCTGCATACTGTTCAATCTTATGTTCTGTCAAGAAATTCAGCGTCTTTGCCGCCTGTTTCAGATTATGGATTTTCGCCCATTGCTCATAGCCCCGACTTTCCTGTGCCTTGATACTGTTCTGAATATCAATCAGCAGGCTGATACCATTTCTCTGTTGTTTTGGAGCTTTGGCAGTACGGGTGCGTGTCCCCTTGATACGTTCCCGCAAGGCTTCCTCTGTATAATCTGCACCGAGGATTTTCAGTCTTGTATACCGTGCCTGTCCCGGAGCGCGACATGACACATATTTTCCCGGTTTTATCTCATAGCCCATAGCCTGCAATCTTGATAGCAATTCCTCAAAATCAGACACTTGGGGAATGAGTCCGTCCACGGCGATTTTCAACTTGCCTTTCCAACTTGTCCCGGTCTTTTCCGCTTGGTATTCCGCATAGCTTTTTCCTTTGCTGCCTTTGCCCGGAACAACGACGGACAATCCATTTTCCCGACACAGCCTGTCGCTGATGTTTCGTATGCCGTAATAACTGCACTTATTGGAATTGTACTTGTGGTGATCTACAAAGTTTACCGCACAGAAAATAATATGATTATGGACGTGTCCCTTGTCTATGTGCGTTGTCAAAACATACTCATGCTGTCCCTTAGTTACCGCGTCGGCAAGCTGCCGCCCGATTTCATGGGCTTTCTCATAGTCCACTTCTCCCGGCTCAAAGGACTGTATCAAATGGTGGGCTAAGTTATTCCCCTTATCCAACGCCTGCGCTATGGTAAATTCAAATTCAATGTCTGCCGTTTCATAGCTGCACCCGAACGAGGACACAAGCATTTTTTCATCTGTCTTGGAGGGATTTTGGATATAGGCGAGAGCTTTGCTCAACGTGCTTTTAATAGGCTTAATCTTTGTAACCGCCATATCTCATTCAGCACCCCCTTTATCTCGTCTATGTCCTCTTGATAGACGCTGCCCGTACTGTTCACGCGCCGCGCGATCTGATTGACATTGACCCCGATCTTCTGTATCTCGGCGGTCATTGCCTTTATGTCGCTATGGTCTATCTGAATGATATATCCGTCGATTGCGATTTTCCGCAGATACGCCGCCATATTCCGTGTTGGTATCAGCTTCATTTTTTCAAGGATCAAATCGCGCTCGGCTTCCGTCACGCGAAACTTGATCTGCACCGTTCTTTTTCTGCCGTTCATGTGCTGTCGCTCCTTTCCGTTCATAGAGGGTTTGGGACACTTCCCAAGGGTCTGCCCCAACAGGCGATAGCCTGTGAGGGTACAAGCAATTTTCAACCAATGCGCCGGAGCGCGGGAGGGAGAAAATACGGAAGTGGGTACCCGCTTCCTATGCTTGCTACGAAAGTTTTATCCTCTATCCCTTACTACAACGGAAAGTTGAATTTGCCAAAAGAACGGAGAACAAAATTGCTTATTTCAAGGAGTTTTTCTGTTCGGTATCTGCGATTTCTTTAGCAACGGCGGTGATGATCCGCAGGCCGTTTTCGCTGATGTTGTCAAGGAGCGTGTCGAGTTGCCGCCGCTGGGTGGTCTTTGCGATGACCTTCTCCGGGAAAAAGAATTGATCGACGGACATATCTAAACAAGTGACGAAACGATAGAAAACTTGCAGGCTGGGGGTTTGCCCGCTGTTTTCAATAGAGGCTATGTAGCGGGGAGAAATGCGTATCTGCACCGCAAGTTCTTTTCGCGTTAAACCTTTCTTTTCCCTTGTGGATTTGATGGCCTGCCCGAAAGGTTTGAAGTCGTATCTTTGATGGTTACAATTCAAGCTAATCACCTCCCGTATAACGCTATGGAATGGCAAGGACGTGGTCAGCACTATCTACAGTCCGGCAAAGTGAATCAAGCGCAATTCTTTTCGGTATTCCGTTTACCTGACCTTTGTCGCTCGATATTCAGATGGAAGAATCCCTGCGTAACGCTTAAATTGCGTGGAAAAACTCCCAACATTCTTATATCCTACGCTTTGTGCTATAGCTGTAATGTATTCATTGCTATTCAAAAGCAAATCACAAGCCTTTGCCATTCGCAGCAAGAAGAAATGTTCTGAAAAAGAATGTCCCATCACACTCTGGAATGTATATTTGAATTTTGCAGGGCTCATATAAGCGCACTCCGCCATTTCGCCCAGCGAGAGCGCAATATCTACATTTTGCGCCATATACTCTACAATGTTTATAATTGACCTGTAATCTGTTTTAGATATAGCAGCTCCACTCTTTGCCCTTTTCGCATTTTGAAAAAGCAAAGAAACCGCTTCATCTATTTTTGCCCTGTAAAAAATTGTGGAGCTTATGTCATCACCTCTAAACCCTAATATCTGATGAAAGACCGCAGACAATGAGGGGATACACATTTCTCTTGTATTGCAATGCAACATTTCTTCAAATGCGGAATAGCCGATGTTAAATTCCTTCTTTAAGTAATAATCGTAATACTCTGGCATGAGTTGAATCCCAATTGTTTTTGCCGGTGTTCCCTTTTTTATTATATATCGCTGCACCTCATTTTCTGCGGTACGCTCAATATATTGCATCCCTGTATGAACTTGCCCGATACGGAAACGGTTATCTGTAAGGATAGAATCGTACTGGTGTATCACAACAGAATCCTCAGACAGCACAGCATATTCAAAATCGTTATAATACAGATGATCCGAAAACGAGATCGTTGCGCGCGATCCGAGTTCAAAAATGGATGTTTTCCCATAACCGTTCGAGGAACGAAATTGATATGTCTTAAATCCGCAAATCTCGGACTCTTTTTCTAAAAGAGTACTGCCGTTTTGCTCCAAAAAACTTTGATGGCTTCTATTCATAATAAGCATACCTCATTTCAATTTATGTTGTGAGCTAAAAAAAGCGGCTCACGGCTAAGAGCCACCGATGCAGTTAGACACCGCTAACTGCTTCTGCTATTATAGCATAAAAGGTATCCTCATGGAAACACAAAAGTAAGAGAGAGGAGTGCTTATATGACAGAAAAAAAAGTGATTGTGGATCTTGATTTCAGAACGATTCTGTTTCTAGATATTCTAATTATGCTCTTTATGTTGCTTTCTGGCAAAGCAGCAGTAACATTGATCGCTTTTGTTATCGCAGGAACGGTGTTAATGGTTTTCGGGCTTTACTCAACTGTGATTCGATGCACGATTGTATTTGCAGTTCTCTGTTTGTACTATTTTGCAATTACACATTCAAATGGTTCCGTCTTTCAAGGCACCCTGCTTTCCGTTATCGGAATCATAGCTTTCATTATCCAGAGGATCATTCCGTTTCTCATGCTGGCAATCGCAATAAAAGAGCGAAAGAATATTTCCGAAATCACTACGGCGCTTGGACGATGCCGGTTGCCAAAAGGAATTATCATCAGTATGACGGTGATGCTTCGCTATTTCCCGTCAATGAAAAACGATTTCTTGATGATCATTGAGGCAATGAAATTAAAAGGAATTGATACGTCATGGCGTGGAATTCTATTTCATCCGCTTCGGATGCTTGAATTTGTCATTGTGCCAATGCTGTTTCGCAGTTTGCGAACATCAGAGGAACTTTCTTGTGCGGCGCTTGTAAAAGGAATTGAAAATCAAGGGCAAAGAAGTTCTTATTTCGATGTCAGAATAAAAGGGATAGATGTTGTCTTTTCGTCATCAGCTTTCGTTATGTTGCTTATGAGTGTAAAACTTCATTTGTTTTAACAAGGTGGTGTATTCATGGTTCGATTAAAAGATTTGAGTTATCAGTATAAAGATAATACTGCACCGACAATAGAAAATATTTCCTTTTTCATAAGAAAAGGTGAGGTAGTGGTTCTGGCAGGACAAAGCGGCTGCGGAAAATCAACGATCTTTCGGTGCATTAACGGCCTCTGCCCCCGCTTTTTTGAAGGTGAAAAGAAGGGCGGTATTTATTTGAATGGCAAAGAGAGCACACCCTTGCGAATCTGTGATATATCAAGACTTGTTGCTTCTGTTTTTCAAAATCCTGAAAGTCAGTTTTTTACGACAGATGTTCTTTCCGATCTTGTCTATGCTTGTGAAAATTACGGAGTTCCTAAAGGCGAAATTGAAACGCGACTAAACCGCATCGTTTCTATGCTTTCACTGTCTCCGCTGATCGGGAAAAAATTATCCGAGTTGTCCGGCGGCGAAAAGCAAAAGGTGGCGATCGCTTCCACTTTAATGCTGAATGCAGATGTCCTTTTACTGGATGAGCCGTCCTCTAATTTAGACTATCAATCCATTGCTTTGCTAAAAGCCATACTTGCGGAATTAAAATCAAAAGGATATACGATTATCGTCATTGAACACCGGCTCTACTATCTCGCAGATGTTTGCGACAGGTTAATCGTGTTTGAACGCGGCAAGATATCCCGTATCTATGAGGGCGTGATATTGAAAGCCGTAAGTAATGAAGAATTACACCTTCAAGGATTACGTGGGCTGCATCCTTTTCAAAATACTGTATGTGACCTGGCCCCGAAAAGAGGCAGCGGTCCTCTTTTCATACTTGATAACCTTATCTTTGGATATGAAAAATTCACCAACATTCTTAAGGGGGTCAGTTTTTCCGTGTACCCAGGTGACAAGATTGCTTTGATTGGGAGAAATGGCTGTGGAAAGACTACGCTTGGAAAAATCTTGTGCGGTTTAATAAAAGAGCAACAAGGTTGTGTTCGCTTCATGGAAAGTCCACTTTTCTCGCGCGACAGAAACCGAGTTGCAAGTTATGTGATGCAAAACGTAGATTTTCAGTTATTTGGGTGCAGCGTTTATGATGACTTGCTTCTTGGAAACGAGAGATCGCCTAATGTAGAAAACCGTATCCATAGCATTCTGTCATTACTTGGGCTATCCGCTTTGGAATCGCAGCATCCAACCACCTTGTCAATGGGGCAGAAGCAGCGATTAGTCATTGCTGCATCCTATTTGCTGAACAAGAGGATCAATGTATTCGATGAACCTACCAGCGGTTTGGACTATGGCAGCATGAAAAATGTCTGTGATCTGATTGATTCCATCACTGGAAATGAGAATGCATCTATTGTCATTACGCATGATTATGAGTTCATACTGTCCGTTTGCAATCGTGTAATCCTTTTGGAGAATGGGAAAATAACAAGGGATTTCCCTTTGAAAGATACAACAGAGCTGGAACATATTTTCAAAGAAAAACTATAGGAGGTCATACAATGAATAAGTGGAAAATCAGTGATTTTGTTCTGATCGGCTTGCTGGCTGCTATTGATGCTGCTGTGATTTATGGCGTAGGTATGTTGACCGCTGCGATGGTGCCGGTTATGCACGTGTTTACTTCGAGCATTACTGCGCTCATCATGGGAACAGTTGTTTTGTTTGTTGTTAAAAAGATTCAACGTTTTGGGACAATGACGCTTCTTGTCAGCTTGGGGGTGGCAATCTTTACGCTTACAGGGATGGGAAGTATAACCTGTTTGCCTTTCGTTATTGTTACAAGCCTGATTGCTGATGTAATAATTGCCAAGACAAATTTCAAAACCATATCCATTGGAATCGGCTATGGTTTTACGCAAGCTGCGTACTTCTTTGGCGGCTGTTTTCCATTCATTTTCTTTTTAGACAGAGAAATAAATAAATGGGTAGAAATGGGCGTTACGGAAGAAGAAATGTATGGCTACATAAGATATTTAACCGGTGGATTCGCGGTGATTGGTGTCGTATCAGCTATTCTCTGTGGTATTGTTGGCGTTTATGTCGGGAAACTCATTCTGAGAAGGCATTTCAAAAACATAGACTGATAAGAATAGCCGCAAGGGGAGGTGTTCATTGTGAAAACGAAAAACGTGATACAATTCCGAGATTTTCTAAAGCCATACAAAAAAGCATACATCAGCTCTATTGCGCTGGCGGTGATCGGTGTGTTTTTCGGACTCGTCCCTTACTACATCGCCTATCACTTGTTAGTCAATATACAGACGCCCCTTTCTTATCGGGAAATTTTCCTTGCTGCGGTCTTTATGCTTATGGCATTTATTTTGCAGTTAGCGATGCACAACGCTTCAACGGCAATATCCCACAAGACAGCTTTTCGCATATTAGAGCAGATGCGGATTGCGATAACAGATAAAATGTTGCGAATGCCTATGGGCTATATGCAGGTACAGGGGGCCGGACACTTTCATCATATACTTATTGATGGAACGGAACGGCTGGAATATCCTTTGGCACACGCAATCCCGGAGATAAGTTCCAATGTCCTGATTCCTGCTGGAATTATCGGTCTCCTGTTTGTGGTTGATTGGCGCATGGCATTGTCCGTTTTAGTTCCTGCCACGTTGACGCTGCTGTTCTATCTTCCGATGTATATTGGGATTATGAATGAGTTTGCAAATACTTACTATGCTGCGCTGGAGAATATGAACGGGCGGATTATTGAATACATCCGCGGAAACAAGGAAATCAAAATCTTTGGTCAGGAAAAAGAAGCCTACACAAAGTATGAGGAATCCATCCAAAAATACAAAAGTTCGACATTGAAGCTATATCGCAGAATGTATGCTGCGGCCGCACCGTCACTCGTGCTCTTGTCCTCAATTATAGTAAGCGTTCTTTGCGTTGGGGGTTATTTGTACGCACAGGCTCATTTGTCAGGAAACGTATTTCTGTTTTCGGTATTACTATCTTTGGGAACTGGTACATCTCTGCTTAAGTTTACAGACTTTATGGATAATTTTTATCATATCCGAAACGGAAAACGCTTGATTAACGAGGTTTTATCCGCGCCAGAATTACCAGAATTAAATGAGGATAACAAAGGCCAAGTGCCTTCCGGCAATCAAATAGAGCTTCGCAACGTTTCCTTTGCGTATGAAAAAGAAACAGTATTGCAGAACATTTCATTGGTGTTTCAGGAAAAGGAAAAAGTTGCCATCGTTGGGCCGTCTGGCGCCGGAAAAACAACGATAGCAAATCTGCTTGCGAGATTTTGGGATGTGTCAGAAGGGAGTATTCTGATCGGCGGTGTCGATTACAGAAATCTCCCCTTGTCATCGTTAATGACAAGGATCAGCTATGTTACACAGGATACCTTTCTATTCAATTTATCCATTTTAGAGAATATCAGGCTGGGTAATCCATCTGCAACGGATGAACAGGTAATCGCTGCGGCAACACAGGCACAATGCGCGGAGTTTATCGATGCTTTACAAGAGGGCTATCATACCATTGTTGGCAACGATGGCATAAAACTATCTGGCGGACAACGCCAAAGAATCATTATTGCTCGTGCCATATTGAAAAACGCACCGATTCTGATTCTGGATGAAGCGACCGCTTACACAGACATGGAAAATCAGCATAAAATTCAGGTATCTTTACAGGAGTTATGCAGAGAAAAAACCCTCATCGTTATTGCACATAGATTAACGACGATTAAGAATTGTGACAAGATCGTTGTCTTAAATGGTGGGCGCGTCGCTGCTGTTGGCTCTCATGAAGAATTATTGAAAACCTGTGCAGTCTATCAAAAAATGTGGTCTATCTATTTTGAGGAGGATTCCACGCAGTTAGCAGGGAAAGCGGAGGTGGAAGTATGCTGAAAACTATAAAAGAATTTGTGCGCTTGATACAAAGTCAGCGATATCAGCTTTATGTTTCCCTGCTTTTTAGTTTCTGTGACGGTGTACTACTTATGATCCCGCTCATTATCTCATATCTCATGGTATCCGAAATGCCGGAATTTAATCCGACCGCAACAACGAGGTTAAGTAAAGAAACAGTCTTTTTATATATGGGTGTAATGATGGCTGTCGTTCTGATCCGCATTTTCCTGCGTTATTTTACAATGCGACTGCGATCTGGGGCGGGATATAAGGCAATGTGTGATGAGCGCATTCGGCTGGGAGAACATCTAAAACGTGTTTCACTTGGCTTCTTCGCAGGAAGAAATTTAGGCGATTTGGTTTCAACCATCACTTCCGACGCGGCCTTTCTGGAAATTGAAGGCTTGGGTGTGATTGAAAAGGCCGCTATGGGGATTCCATCCCTACTGATTGGTTTATTATTCCTTTTTCAGGTAGATTATAGGATTTTTGTTTTAACGGTTATTCTTTTGATCCCTGCGTGGTTTTCCTATCGCTATTTTGCCACGACACAAGATCGTCTAAATTTAAATCGGCAGAAACTAATCGGAGAAGTAACCGAGGAAACCGTTGAGTTTATCCGGGGTATACATATATTAAAATCCTGCTGTCTGGAAAATGAACAAGCGTCAAGAATCAGGCTCATATTTACAAGGCTTCGCAAAGCATCTATTTTGAATGAACTTGCGCATTTGTTCCCGATGGCCTCTTTTCAGTTTTGGTTTCGTCTCATTACCTCTGGAACCGTCCTTCTATCGGGAATACTTTACCTTCGAGGCGAAGCTGATTTTTTGAGATTGTTCCTGTTAGTTGTTGCTTCTTTCACCCTTTTTCAAGGGGTTGAGGCTATGGGGATATTTAGTATCTTTTCAAAAATGACACAGCAGTCCATAGACCGCATGAAAGCAATCAAAGGAATATCCGTTATGGAGAATATTTCCGGGAAAGAGCAGCCGAGACAATTTGATATTTCTTATCAGGATGTCACATTTGCTTATGATCGCACACCTGTTTTACAACAGGTATCATTTTGTGTGCCGGAAAAAACGACGACCGCATTGGTGGGCTTGTCAGGAAGCGGAAAGACAACAATCATCAACTTGCTGGCACGATTTTGGGATGTGCAGCAAGGAGAAATAAAAGTTGGTGGAAAAAGTATTCGGACAGTATCCTATGAATATCTGCTACATAATTTGAGCTTTGTATTTCAGGATGTGATGTTATTTCAAGATACCGTTTTTAATAATATTCGGCTTGGGAATCCTTGCGCAAGCATGGATGAAGTTGTCGCAGCAGCCAAACGTGCTCGCTGCCATGAATTTATTATGCAACTCGAAAATGGATATGATACCGTGTTGGGGGAAGGTGGAACAAAACTATCCGGCGGTGAAAAGCAGCGGCTATCCATTGCGCGAGCAATTATAAAGGATGCTCCTATTGTATTGCTCGATGAGGTAACAGCGAATATGGATGTGGAAAATGAGCTTATGATTCAGATGGCCTTACAGGAACTGTTGCAGGATAAGACCGTCATTATGATAGCACACAAACTTTCCACAATAAAAAATGTCGATCAAATTCTTGTATTAGAAAACGGGAAAATAACGCAGCGCGGAACACACGATCAGCTTGTCTCACAGGACGGATTGTACCAAAAGCTGTGGAATATTCAGTATGAAGCCTCGTCCTGGAGTATTTGACGAGAGCAAGCATAAAAGGAGGTGTGCCTTATGGTTCTACATTCCTCCGGGGAAGATTACCTAAAAGCAATCCTGATTCTGCAAAAGAATAACGGTAAAGTGCGCTCCGTTGATGTCGCGGCTTACATGGGCGTTTCCAAACCCAGCGTCAGTCATGCAGTAAAGCTGTTACGCGAAGGAGGTTTTCTCACGAAAGACAGCGACCACTTTCTGCACCTTACCGCTTTGGGTCAAGAAACGGCGGAAAAACTTTATGAACGCTATCAGTTTTTTGCAAAGCACCTTGCCGGTGCCGGTGTTGATACTGCGATTGCGGAGGAAGAAGCCTGCCGTATGGAACACACAATCAGCCATGAATCGTTCCATGTCTTAAAGGAGCAGAAGCAAAACACCTGCCCGTTTGCGGATTCCTGTCAGCTTGTGACTGAAAGTAAGAACAGTACAAAGGAAGATAATTAAATGTGCAATCTTTTTCCATTATTGCAACCCTAAAACCGTTGTCAGAATTGCGGGATGTCCTTAAAAGATAATATGATCTGATCTGACGGCGGTTTTGAAACGAACACAATTTCAAACCGCCGTTTTCCTGTTTTGAAAAGGGATACGGAGGCTGTATAGCGTCACTCTATTCTCGGAACACGGCGGCTGCAAGGAGGTGTCGTCGTGTTCATTTTATGTCCGTCTGATCTTCATATCCTTAACCTGCAAAAAAAAGCAATCACAACTCCGTACCCCTTTGCGTCCGTGTAAAGAAACAACATAATCATCCCCCTGCTGTTGTAGGTTCCTATTTTGCCTCGGCTGCTTCATGCAGTCGGGGCTTTTTCTGTTTTTTTCAAAGTTTTTTTCAGAAAGTTTCCCCGATTCTTTGGCATTTCAAAAAATCGGTTGTAGTCATACGCGAAAAGGGGATGTACCAGCGAGCCGCCTTTCGGCCAGAAAGGAGGTGAGACGATGCAACCTAATCGCTTGGAG
>OGPC01001901.1_pt1 | contig 11549 bp, 13 predicted proteins | sample 1552911 | NCBI WGS metagenome assembly OGPC01 (sample SAMEA2580248, study PRJEB22360) | human gut metagenome | biome: human gut; feature: human-associated habitat; material: faeces | place: Denmark | collected 2008/2010 | reverse complement strand
TCGAAACAGCGGCAGTTTTCTTTGGTTCTTTCTTTTGCTGCCAAAAGAAAGAACACCTCCCGGGGGACTGCCGCCCCCCCTTCATCCGCGCATAAATCCACACATCCCCGCACATACTCTCCCACAGAGGAGGGATCATCCATGTCTTGTTTTAAAAAGGTTTTGCTGCTGCTGGCCATCATCGGCGGCATCAACTGGGGCATTTACGGCATCTGGGGGTTCAACGCCGTGGGCTGGCTGCTGGGCGGCAGTATGAGCTGGCTGTCCCGCACAGTGTTCATCGTTGTCGGCGCAGCGGCACTCTGCCTTATCCCCGGTTTGTTCGCGCCTGACCCCAAAGTTGCTGAATAACACAAAAGCGGGTGCCGCACAGCACCCGCTTTACTTATATGATCCGCTGCATATCCAGCTTGCTGCGCCTTGTGTTCATGCCCACGCTCAGCACAATGCCGATGCAGAGATACATCATGACCACGCTCGACCCGCCTGCCGAGAAGAACGGCAGCGTCACGCCAATGACCGGCAGCACCTGCAGATTCATGCCCAAGTTTATCACACACTGCATAAACAGCGCCGCAAAGATGCCGACACAGATATTGCAGCCCAGCGCATCGGGGCAGCGCAGCCCGGTCTGCAGCGTGCGCAGGCAGAGCGCCAGCAGCAGCACCAGCACCGCCGCCGCGCCGAGGAACCCCAGCACATTGGCAAGATACGCAAAGATAAAATCGTTCCATGCGTTCGGCACAAAGATATGCTCGCCGGAGAACAGCCCCTGCCCCGTCAGCCCGCCGGTGCCAATGGCCATTGCACCCTTGTTCTGCTGGTAGGTGATGTCCGCCAGCGCGGGATCGTCCGGCGTCAGCACCGCCAGAATCCGCTTGAACTGGTAACCCTTTAAAAGCCCGGGGCGCAGCGCCAGCAGCGCCGCACCGCCCACGATGCCCGCCGCCAGCCCGCCGGCCGCCAGCCAGTGGGACAGCCCGCCCGCATACAGCATAATAAACCCGATGCCCAGAAATACCAGCGCCGTGCCGTCATCCCCCTGTATGTGGATGGCCGCAACGGGCAGCAGTATGTGCAGCAGCACAAGCAGCAGGTTCCGCGGCCGGTTCACCTGCCCGCGCACCCTGCTCAAATGCAGCGCCAGCGTCAGGATAAAGCTGATTTTCGCCAGCTCGGCGGGCTGAAAGGTCATGCCGCCCACACGGTACCAGCTGTAGTTGGAGGTGCCGCCCGCGTCGTAGCCAATCGTCAGAAGCCCGGTGTTGACATTGTGCAGAAAGAGTGTGGGCAGCACCAGCCCCCACGCCACCACGCCATGCAGCGGCCAGGCACGCGCCAGCGCATGGTAGTCTGCCGTGGAAAAGACAGCGGCAAGCATCATCCCCAGCAGGCTGGCAATAAGCTGGACCGAGGCCTTGTTGTTGGAGCCAAGCTGCGTCTGGCCGATGGACATCAGCACCACAACGCTGAGCACCGAGCAGGCCGCACAGAGCAGCAGCATAAACAGATCTACCCGGCGCAGATACCGGCGTATAAGCGGATACATAGGCGGCCTCCCTCCCCTGCAGATACTTTGTAACTATAAGTATTATACCGCATCGCGGAAGATCTTGCCAAGTTACAGATTAAATTTTACAAATCGGGATTTCTGTACTATAATATATATGAGTGCGGCCATCGCTTTATTCGGCCGCAGACAGGGAGCGTACCTATGCAGGAATTTGTGACCCATTCGCGGGAGGAAACCGTTGCCGCCGGCCGCGCGCTTGCCGGGACACTGCCCCCGGGCGCGCTGATCGCGTTCACCGGCGGGCTGGGCGCGGGCAAAACCGCGTTCTGTCAGGGCATTGCCGAGGGGCTTGGCTGCACCGACCCGGTGTCCAGCCCGACCTTTGCCATCGTCAACTATTACCGCGGCCCGCGGCCCTTCGCGCATTTTGACCTCTACCGCATCCATACCGAGAATGATCTGGCCTCCGCCGGGTTCTATGACTACCTTGACATGGGTGCCGTGGTCGCCTGCGAGTGGAGCGAGAACTGCGCCGAGCTGCTGGCGCTGGAAAATCCCATCAAGATCCACATTGAACGGGTGGACGAAACGACGCGGAAGATTACGATTGGGTAAGGGCTTTGACGTCCCGGGACCTGTGCGGCTGCGGCGGCATGAGGGCATGCCGCCCTACGCACTACTTTTCAACCGGATGTAGGGCGGGGTGCCCTCACCCCGCCGGGACCTTGCCATTGCAACCCATTTACGGGCAATCGCAGTACACTCGCCCCTCATCCGCCCTCGGGCGGGGCCTCGGGCACCTTCCCCCAAGGGGGAAGGCTCTATACTCTATTACATTTTTAAACAGGTGATCCAATGAATATCCTAGCTGTAGATACCGTCGGCAAAACAGCGGCCGTGGCCGTGCTGCGGGACGATACCCTGCTGTATGAGGCACAGTGCAACAACGGCCTGACCCACAGCGAGACGCTGCTGCCGATGATCGACACGGCGCTGAAAGCCAGCGGCCTGACGATGGACGAACTGGATGTGCTGGGCGTCACGAACGGCCCTGGCAGCTTTACCGGGCTGCGCATCGGGCTGGCCGTCATCAAGGGGCTGGCACTGCCGCGTCAGCTGCCCTGCGCAGGGGTGTCCACCATGGCCGCGCTGGCCTGGGGCCTCGCGGGCGAGGGAACGGTCATCGGCGCGCAGGACGCCCGCCGCGGGCAGGTCTATTGGGGCGCGTTTGACCTTGCAAGCCACCGCCGCCTGACCGATGACGCCGCCGCACCGGTCACAGAGCTGGAAAATTTTGTCCAAAGCTGTAAAAAACCGCTCTTTTTTGTTGGCGATGGCGCAACTTTGTGTTACAATACATATAAGAGTGTTCCGGGCGTGGTCTGCACGCCCCCTGCCCTGCAGGTTTTGCGGGGCGCGGGCGTGGCGCTGGCCACCAAGGCCCTTTGGGAGAACGGCGAATGTGTGCCGCCTGCGGCGCTGCTGCCGGACTACCACCGGCTGAGTCAGGCCGAGCGTGAGCGCGCGGAACGGGAAAAAACAAAAGGGGCATCAGAATGAAATTTGACAAACCGATTGCACTGGCTGCCGACCACGGCGGCTATGAGCTGAAAGAGGCCATCAAGGCCCATCTGGACGAGCTGGGCATCGCCTATACGGATTTCGGCACCGACTCCACCGCCAGCGTAGACTACCCTGACTATGCCGTCAAGGGCTGCCGGGCCGTGCAGGACGGCAGCTGTGCGCTGGCGATCCTCTGCTGCGGCACCGGCGTGGGCATCTCGATGTGTGCCAATAAGATGAAGGGCATCCGCGCATGCTGCTGCAGCGATACCTTCAGCGCAGAGCTGACCCGCCGCCACAACAATGCCAACGCCCTGTGCATGGGCGGCCGCGTTGTGGGCGCAGGCCTTGCCTGCAAGATCGTGGACGCCTTCCTGAACGCTGAGTTTGAGGGCGGCCGCCACCAGACGCGCATCGACAAGATGATGGCGCTGGAGAACCTCTAAGTTTCACATTGCCTGCCCTGCAGGCTGAATAATTTTGAATTGCAAGGAGATCCTACCATGAGCGTTGTTGAAATTGTTGACCATCCCCTGATCCAGCACAAAATCAGCCTGCTGCGTGACCGCAACACCGGCACCAAGGAGTTCCGTGATCTGGTAAGCGAGATTGCGATGCTGCTCTGCTATGAGGCCACCCGCGACCTGCCGACCGAGGAGGTCGAGGTCGAGACTCCCGTGGCTCTGGCCCGCACCAAGGTTCTTGCCGGCCGCAAGCTGGCGCTGGTCCCCATCCTGCGCGCCGGTCTCGGCATGGTGGACGGCATGCTGAACCTGATTCCCGCTGCCAAGGTCGGCCACATCGGCATGTACCGCAACGAGGAGACGCTGGTGCCGGTCGAGTACTACTGCAAGCTGCCCAGCGACATCAATGAGCGCGAGGTCTTTGTTCTGGACCCGATGCTGGCCACCGGCGGCAGCGCCTGCGACGCCATCGGCCAGATCAAGAAGCGCGGTGCCAAGCACATCAAGTTCATCGGTCTGGTTGCTGCCCCGCAGGGCCTGAAGGCTCTGCATGAGGCCCACCCCGATGTGGACATCTATGTCGGCGCACTGGACGAGAAGCTGAACGATAACGGCTACATCGTCCCCGGTCTGGGCGATGCCGGTGACCGTATCTTCGGCACGAAGTAAATACAACTAAAAAGCCTTCCCCCGGCGGGGGAAGGCTTTTTTATTATTTGTCAACGCCCGACTACCGTGTCGGCCTCCAAAATCGCATCGTTCTGCTCCTTGTATTTAGCGGCGGTCTCCTCGTCGAGCAGATAGACCGTGACCGGAATGACCGCGCTTGCGACCGACTCATCGTAGGTCTCATAGTACAGGTCGACGAAGGCCTTGCCCTGCAGCATGGCGGTGCCGGTGTCCGCCGCGTAGGCGTAGCCGTAGACAAAGCGGCCGTCATCGCTGGTGATGTACATCAGCGAGCCATAGGGAATGACGGCGGGGTTGACTGCGACCGTGCCGTAGGTCAGGCGGCGGCCGCTGGCCCCCTTGGCCGTGGCGGACGCCGAATAGCCGGTCGAGCGCTGCCCCGTGTAGACCTCGGCAACGCCCTCTGCCGGGGCACCGTCCACGATCTCGGGGCCGACAAACTGCGACACAGGCACCTGCTCACCGTAGATCTTCTGCACGGTAAGCACCATGCCGATCTGCGTCTCACGGCCGGTCTCCTCGGTGCCGGTCCATGCACCGTCCACCCAGGTTTCCCGGTAACTGACGGTGTCCAGACCGTCACTGCCCTGCTGCACGGTGACGGTATTCTCCGGCTGACGGTAGAACAGGCTGGAGGGGATCTCCTCCAGCTCGGTGGGGACGACCTCGTTCTGCGTGTAGTCCACATAGCTGACCCGCTGCAGCGTCAGGGTCTCTCCCTCGGGGACCTGCTCCCCCGGCGCGCGGCTGAGGATATCGTCCTCCGTCCATGTCAGCCCGGCCTGCGCCAGCAGCTCTGCCGCCGTTGCGCCGGTGGTAATGATCTCCTGCGTGGTGCCGTCCGCTGTGACCGGCACGGTGTAGGCGCGCAGGATGTCAAGCCGGGTGCCGTCATCCGTCTGGGACCAGATCGCCTTGTCATTCTCGCCCAGCGGCGGCGTTTCCGCCTGCCGCAGCACCGTGGCAAGGGCGGTGGCCGCTGTCAGGATGCGCACACGGCCGCCGTGGGTGTCGGTGACCGTCGTGAAATGCAGCGCCGACCCGGTAAACCAGATCGAGAGCGCCAGCGCCGCACCGCCGCCCAGCAACGCCCCCCATTTGGGGACGAGCAGCGCCGCCGCGCGGAGGATATGCTCTTTGGTTTTCAGTGATAAAGCCATAGAAACTCCTTGCAGAATCACACAAAAAGTGCCGACCCGGCCAGCGGATCGGCACCATAAATGCTGGGGTAAAAGCTTTTGCTGCGCAGCAGAAATCAGCGCTTGCTGAACTGGGGAGCGCGGCGGGCAGCCTTCAGACCGTACTTCTTACGTTCCTTCATACGAGGATCGCGGGTCAGGAAGCCAGCCTTCTTCAGGGTGGAGCGCAGCTCAGGGTTGAACTGCAGCAGGGCACGGGACAGGCCGTGGCGGATAGCGCCAGCCTGGCCTGCGCAGCCGCCGCCAACCACGTTGACGACGACATCGAACTTGCCCTCGTTCTCGGTCAGGACCAGGGGGCTGTTAGCGAGCAGCTTCAGGGTCTCCAGACCGAAGTAATCGTTGATGTCACGACCGTTGATGGTCATTTTGCCGGTGCCGTTGTAAACGCGAACGCGGGCAACGGAATGCTTACGACGGCCGGTGCCGTAGAAATAAGGTTTGGTTTCGTACATCTTCTATTGCCTCCTCACTCAAATCTCAACAGCTTCAGGCTTCTGAGCAGCATGGGCATGGTCAGCAGCCTTGTAGCAGTGCAGGCGGGTCATAGCCTTGGCGCCGATGGTGTTAGAGGGGATCATGCCCTTGACAGCGTAGGTCATGGCCTTGTCGCTGTTCTCAGCCATCAGGGTCTTGTACTGGGTCTCCTTCAGGCCGCCGATCCAGCCGGAATGAGTGCGATGGAACTTCTTCTCCAGCTTCTTGCCGGTCAGGACAGCCTCATCGCAGTTGATGATGATGACATTGTCACCGCAGTCAACATTGGGGGTGAAAGTGGTCTTGTTCTTGCCGCGCAGGATGACAGCAGCCTTGGCAGCAACGCGGCCGAGGGGCTTGCCGGCGGCGTCGATCACATACCACTTGCGGTCAGCCATTTCAGCGGGCTTAGCGAGAGTCGTGCTCATAGTAGGAACCTCCATTGAGAAATTAACACGTCCGTCTTGTAACGGTATTTAAAAGCGCCCGGCGGGGCGCTTTTTCGCGCAAGTGTGATTATAGCAGAAAAGCCGTGCAGAGTCAACGGTTTTTGGCAAGAATTTTAATTTATTCCGTGCTTGCTCTCAAATGCTCTTAAATGCTCTTGTTTTCTCTCGTTTTCAAAGTTCCTATTTTCAGAAAATTTTACGCAGCGGCGTGATGCGCTCCTTGCCTTCCCCCGCGGGGGAAGGTGGCCCCGCAGGGCCGGATGAGGGGTGAGCTTATGGATACAGCCCATTTACGGGCTATAACAATAGGCTCCGCCCTCATCAGTCCGCTTCGCGGACAGCTTCCCCCGATGGGGAAGCCTTTTTCACACCCAACAAAAAACCGCCCTGCGGCGTTTTGCTGCAGGGCGGTCGGTTTGCTTTTACTGCTTGATCGCATTGACGATGCGATTCAGGTCATGCTCGTCCTCGCAGACGATCTTGACGGGGTGGCTGTAATCCAGGCTCATCATGCCCAGAATGCTCTTGGCATCGGCGATGCTGCCCTTCATGTCATGCACGCCGACATCGTTATAGCACTTGGCGGCAGCAGACACGATTCCCTTGACCTCAGTAAAATTGGAAACCTTGACTTGTTTCACCATAATAAATGACCTCCGAAATAATCCCACGCAATCTGCTGCATCTTCAGCACCGGTGTCCGGGGCGGAACCGGGCGTGCAGCCCTGCGGTAAGGAGGTGAGCCACCATGCTCTATCCGCTCCTTACATTGTGCATTATAGCACAATTATGTGCGTCTGCTTTGTTCATAATGCACAAAGCAAATTTTTTCCATTTCCTGCACAAAAGAGAAAATCCTTCATTTTTGGCTTTTGGTCAGAATGCCCGAGTTTTGCCCGCCGCGGCCTTTCGCTTTCACATATATTATGTATTTGCCAACAAATATTTTCGTTTTCTGAATGTTTTTGTCGTGTTTTGGTGTAAATGTACGACTTATATCGTTAAAGTCTTAACACCGTCTTTTTTTATATGCAACATTTATATATGTTCGTGCCGGTTTAGTATCAGTTTTGCTGGGGCACACCCTTCATGGTCAGGGCAATGCGCTTTTTGCCGGTATCCACGCTCAGCACCTTGACGCGCACGATGTCGCCCACCTTGAGCAGCTCGCGCGGGTGCTTGATGAATTTATCGCTGATCTGGGACACATGGACGAGGCCGTCCTGATGCACGCCGAGATCGACAAAGGCACCGAAGTCGATGACATTGCGCACGGTGCCGGTCAGCTCCATGCCGGGCTTGAGGTCGTCCAGCCCCATGACATCACTGCGCAGCAGCGGCTTGGGCAGGCTGTCGCGGACATCGCGGCCCGGCTTGCAGAGCTCGGCCACAATGTCGTTCAGGGTCGGCTCGCCCACGCCCAGCAGCGCACAGAGGGTCCCGGCGCCCTTGGCCTTGACGGCGCCGGGCAGCCCCGCCAGACGGTCGGTGCCGATCTCAGCGGCCGTGTAGCCGCAGGCGTCCAGCAGTGCCTTGGCGGCCGCGTAGCTTTCGGGGTGGACGGCGGTCGCATCCAGACGGTTCTTGGCCTCGGGCAGCCGCAGGAAGCCCGCGCACTGCTCATACGCCTTGGGGCCGAGGCCCTTGACCTTTTTCAGCTGGGCGCGGGAGGTGAATGCCCCCTCCTCCTCACGCCATGCCACGATGTTTTTGGCCGTGGCCGCACTGACGCCCGCCACGCGGCGCAGCAGCGGCGCAGAGGCGGTGTTCAGGTCGACGCCGACACTGTTCACGCAGTCCTCGACCACGCCGTCCAGCGTCTCGTTCAGCCGCTTCTGGGGCATGTCGTGCTGGTACTGGCCGACGCCGACCGCCTTGGGGTCGATCTTGACCAGCTCGGCCAGCGGGTCCTGCAGGCGGCGGGCAATCGACACGGCGCTGCGCAGGTTGACATCATACTGCGGGAACTCCTCAGCGGCCAGCTTGGACGCCGAATAGACCGAGGCACCGGCCTCGCTAACGACCATATACTGCAGGTGCAGGTTCTTTTCCTCGGCCAGCTCGCGGATGACCTCGGCGGCAAACTCCTCCGTCTCATGGCCGGCCGTGCCGTTGCCGATGGCCATGACCTCAACACCGTTCTTCAAAACCATCGCTTTGATGGTCTTTTTGGCCTGATCCACCCGCTTGAACTCGGGCACCGGGTAGACGACATTCGTGTCCAGCACCTTGCCGGTGGGGTCGACGACTGCCACCTTGCAGCCCATGCGGTAGCCGGGGTCCAGCCCCATGACCGTTTTGCCGCGGATGGGCGGCTGCAGCAGCAGCTGGCGCAGGTTATCGCCAAAGACCTTGATCGCACCCTCAGCGGCAGCGGCCGACAGCTCGCTGCGCAGCTCGTTTTCAAGGCTGGGATGAATGAGGCGGCTGTAGGCATCGCGGGCGGCGGCGTCCACAACCGCCGCGCTGGCACCGCCGGTCTTTTTGCGGGCAAACATCCAGCTGACGATGCCCGCTGCGCGCTCGGCATCGACCTGAATGCCGACCTTCAAAAAGCCCTCGCGCTCGCCGCGGTCCAGCGCCAGCACACGGTGGCCGGGGATCTTGTTCAGCGGCTCGGCAAAGTCGTAATACTGGGCGTAGACGCTGTCCTCATCCTTGGCCTTGGCGCTGGCGATGCGGCCAAACGCGCGGTAGTAGCGGCGCAGCTCGGCGCGGCAGGCGGCATCGTCGGAGACAGCCTCGGCAATGATGTCCTGCGCACCCGCCAGCGCGGCGGCGGCATCGGGCACCTCATCATTGAGGTACGCGGCGGCGGCTTTTTCAGGGTCGAACGCGGCGTCCTGCTTCAAAATCGCATCGGCCAGCGGCTGCAGGCCGCGCGCCTTGGCAATGCTGGCGCGGGTCTTGCGCTTGGGCTTGTAGGGGCGGTAAAGATCCTCGACCTCGGCCAGCGTTTTTGCCTTGGTCAGGGCAGCGGTCAGCTCGGGCGTCATGGCACCCTGCTCGGTGATGGAGGCGGTGACTTCCTCCTTGCGCTTATCGAGGCCGCGCAGATATTCCAGACGGTCGCCCAGATCGCGCAGCACCTGATCGTCCATCGAGCCGGTGGCCTCCTTGCGGTAGCGGGCGATGAAGGGGACCGTGGCGTCCTCGTCGAGCAGGCGGATGACGGCTTCGGTTTGCTGTGGGCGTATATTCAGTTCTTGGGCTATGATGAATGCGTAGTTCTGCACGCGTGTTCCTTATCTGTTTGACGGATTACGGGAAGGTCCGGCACCATTATGGGTGCCTGGGCGGACATGCCGGATGGAAAAGGAGGCATGGCGCCGAGCGACGGTATGCTTTTTCGCGGAAAAAGAAAACGCCCGCCGGATTCCGGTGAAACCCTTGACCTTGGAGCCCCGGGTGACCATAGTAAAGGATATTTCCCTCTAAGGAGTTTTCATGAACACGCCATCTTCAGCCCTTTCCGATGAAATGAAAGGGGCGATGTCCACTCTGCTCAATGCCGTTATTTTTGAACAATGGCTCCGTTTTTCTTGGATTGAGGAAGACGAGGAAGGGGATTTCTGCATCCAGATCCCCGCGGAGACGGTCAGCGAACTTGTGGAGGATTACCCCGAATACGAGGGGTTGATCGCCCAGCTCAACGGGACCATCGTGGATGCGGACATGGCCTGTTCCGCCGTTCTCGGCTATGCGCGATCCTCGCTTGGGGGACGTGCTGGAGCACAACGAATTCCAGAATATGGTGGGGCGTTTCCACCAGTGGCTCAACGACAACGTGGAAGCGCTGGATCAGGACCCGAAGAATTTCGATCAATGGTGCGAGCTGTTCCTCGCCGACTTGCAGCAGGCCAAGGACGGCAACGCGTAAGGCTTTGCCGGGCTTCGGCACCGACGGGTTCCGCTCACGGGAATGGAGTACCTTTGAAACGGTACAGCTTTCAAAGGTTCCCGAGACTATCGAGCGGGCGGTCTGTGCCGTTTTAGAGAAAGGCGGGAGCGATGTTCCCGCCTTTCTCTTTTGGGCTGCAGGAAAAAGTCAGGCCGCCCTTGTACGGAGCGGCCCTGAATTGGAAAATATGGCGGGGTGGTGTCCCTGTTTCAGCACGGTGTGGGGTAAGGAAATGACGGAACGGTTTTATTTGCCCCAGAGCGAAAGGCGCGGCCCGGCGTCAGCCAGCGCGTCGAGGGGGATGTCCACGACCTGCGGCCCGGCGGCCCACGGAGCCACCTGATACGGCTGGAAGAAGATGCGTATGCCCTCGGGCGTGAGCGCAAAGCTGGAAAAGTTTTCGGCTTCGGGGGCGGTGCCGCTGCGGAGCATGTCGTCGTTGTACATGTCGCCGAGGGATTTGGTCAGGGCCTTTGTGCAGTAGCGGCTCATGACGTCGAGCGCCGTATCCAGATTTTCGAATACGTCATACAAATCGATGAGCGCGCCGCTCTTCATATCATAGGTCGTCGTGGTGATTTCCAGGTTGCCGTGCGCGCCGCCGGTATAGCTGGCGGTCTTCCAGACTATCGAAAGGACGGACGGCGTGGAACGGGTCGTGCTGTAGGTCGTTTCGAGTTCGTAGGGCACGCCCAGATCCGGTTCTTCGCCATAGGTATTCTGGAACGTGTCCACCGCCTGATGCGCCCAGTCGGCCACATCGGCATCCACGCGGGCATTGCCGGTTATCGGGTAATGAACCCGAATCTGAAGCTTGCCGGTTTGCCGGGAAACCACGGCGTCGCGCTCGTTCAGGGCGTTGGCATACGTGGGGATCGCCAGCGCAACGGTACAGCACAGCAGGAGAAAACGGACGAAGTATGACATGGGAAATCCTGTTTCGAATGATTTTGCGGCAGACATGACATCCGGAAGCCGTTTTGTCTAGAGGTTAGAGATCAGATCCGACACGCCCCGTACAGGCGGGCCAGCCACGGCCTCGAATAGATTTCCAGCCTGAGCCTGAGCCAGCTCCACCCCACGTCGCGTACTTTGAAGCGGTGTACGGCCTCGGGCGCGGCAGGCGGGTTGGCTCCCATGCGGGTGGTGAAGAATACGGAAAATCCGGCTTTCCGACCCTCTTCCAGCGCAACCCCGGACCCGCTTCCCCACGGCCAGCACAGCGAGCGCACAGGATGCCCCAGTTCCCGGCGGAGCGTTTCCGCGCAGGCGCCCAGTTCTTCGTGCACACGG
>OGPC01001897.1_pt1 | contig 11578 bp, 9 predicted proteins | sample 1552911 | NCBI WGS metagenome assembly OGPC01 (sample SAMEA2580248, study PRJEB22360) | human gut metagenome | biome: human gut; feature: human-associated habitat; material: faeces | place: Denmark | collected 2008/2010 | reverse complement strand
GTATATACCAGTGTGAAAAATGATATTATGCCAATCTTTACATCTGCTAGACATCTTGATTTTACAGGACGTTTGTTTAATGTTTTAAATGCATGGGTAGATATTCCAGACAGTGATAAAAACGACGTTGTGCTTACCCCACGATATGTTACAGATTTGATGGCAAAATTAGCAAAGGTTAATAAAGATAGTTATGTATGGGATTACGCAACGGGATCGGCTGGATTTTTAATTTCATCTATGAAACTTATGATTAAAGATGCCGAAAATAAAATTAAAAGTCCTAAAAAATTAAATGAAAAAATTACAAAAATTAAATGTGAGCAGCTACTTGGAATAGAAAAACGTTCAGATATATATTTACTTGCTGTTCTTAATATGATACTTATGGGGGATGGATCTTCAAATATCATTCATAAGGATAGCTTAACTGAGTATACAGGAGTTTATGAACAGGGAATATTAAAAGATAAAATATATCCGGCAAATGTTTTCCTCTTGAATCCACCTTATTCAGCACAGGGAAAAGGCTTTGTATTTGTTGAGAAAGCTTTAAATAAGATGAATAACGGAAGAGCAGTTGTTCTTATTCAAGAAAATGCAGGAAGTGGAAACGGGTTGCCATATACAAAGCGTATACTTGAAAATAATAGTCTTGTCGCAAGCATACATATGTCAGATATATTTCATGGGAAAGCGGGAGTACAAACTGCGATTTATATTTTTGATGTAGGAATCACTCATGATAAACGACAGATAGTTAAATTTATTGATTTTTCAAATGATGGATATACGCGACAAAATCGAAGAAAATCAAGTCAAGCAACAAATTTGAAAAATACGGATCATGCTATTGAGAGATATGATGAAATTGTAAATCTTGTTTTGTATGGAAAGTCATATTTGCATTATTTTACAGAAGATGAGTATATTGAAGATGTGATTACATTGAATGGTGATGATTGGACGTTTAAACAACATCAAAAAATAGATACAATTCCTACAGAAGATGATTTTAGTGATGTAGTAAAAGAGTATTTGGGATGGAAGCTTTCTGCACTTATAAAGGGAGATATGTTAAATGAGAACTAAACAATTTAAAATTTCAGATGTTTTAGTGTGGCAATCTCAAAAGGAAATTAGTCCGTTAGATTTACAGAAACTTACTGTTAATGGTGATTTTTCGTATCCTTTTTATGGACAGGCCACGCTAAATAATGGAATAATATCTTATCAAACGCTAAGTCCCGAAGTGCTAAATAATAAAGAAGGTAAGCCAACTATTTTGATTCATTCAAATAATCAAAATGTTATATATCTTGAAACGCCATTCTATCTAAAAGATGGACACGGTGCAACAAGTGTGCTTCAGTCAGAGAGACTAAATGAAAAAAACGCGTTATATATAATAACCTGTATAAAGAAGGTCATATCCTTACAGTTTACGTATAATAAGAAAGCAACTAAAATTGCATTGAAGAATACATATATAGAATTACCAGTAACGACATCAGATGAAATAGATTATGTCTTTATGGAAAAGTATATATCAAAAGTACAGGATAAATGTATGCAAAATTTGTCTGAATATTTGTCAATAAGTGGATTAAAAAATTGTGAATTAACTAGAACTGAAAAAGAATTTTTAAATGACAGTCCGCAATATGTGGCATTTAGAGTAGGGGATCTGTTTGATATACATCCTACAAAGGCTTATAAGGGGAATAATGTGAATATTTTTAAAGCGCATGGAAAAACTCCAGTTTTAAGTAATTCAAGTTTTAATAATGGAATAGGAGGATATTCTAATTTAGATTGTACTGAAGCTGGTGGAATAGTTACATTTTCGGATACGACTACTGCAGATACTATTTTTTATCAGCCCAATGATTTTATAGGCTATTCTCATGTACAAGGACTATATCCGTATTCAGATAAATGGGATGAGCAATCATTGCTTTATTTTATGACGGCATTTAAAAAAATTGCGCATATGCTAAAATTTGATTATGCAGCTAAATTTAATAGAAAAATTGCACTTGAATTCATGGTTAAACTACCGTCTTTAGATGGTATAACACCAGATTACGATTATATGGCAAAATATATAAGTATTCAGAAAAAAAAGATTGTTAAACAAGTGGTTGATTGGAATAAATTGACATTAGAATCTGACAGTGTGTCCGTAAGTCCTCAAACATGAGCACTGGATAGTAAAAATCCCCGCATTTTTAGCGGGGATTGAGAGAATTTTACGAAATTAAAAAATTAGGATTTTTTGTATTTACTTGGATATTCTTTCTGTACTCTGGGCGACCATGGAAGGAGATCATCAAGAAACCGAAGATCTTTATCATCCATGTGCTGTGGAATCTCGATGAGCAGCTGGTTGAAATATTCGAAAGTATTTATCATGTTTGCTTTTGCTCCGTTAGAAGATTCAATCGAAGGTTTTGCGGCCAATAGTAAAAGGCCGAATCGCCTGTTTGGCATAGTTGTTATCCATTGAGACATGACCACCAGATAAAAAGACACGAAGGTAATCTTCCTGATTTATGCTGTAAGCGAAAGCTTTGCCGATAGTGTTGTTATGGGTCACCTGAGAGTATTTCTGTTTTGCCCATGCGAAATAAGCATCCACTTTTTCTGAAAGAACAAGCTGGCGCTGCTTTTTACGGTCTGATACAGGAAGATCATCAAAAGTATTGTCGATGTGCATGATCTCAGTGATCATGCTGTATGCCTGTTGCATATATGCATAAGGAGAAAATTATGTATTTAAAATATGTTCAAATTATAAATTACAAAAATCTCAAAAATATACGTTTTGAGTTTTCTAAGGGAGCCAATACCATAATTGGAGAAAATGATTCTGGTAAATCAAATGCTTTAACAGCTATTAGAATTCTTCTTGATGATAATTATTATTATAATACGAAACGCCTTAAAGAAACAGACTTTTCATATTCTCTCGGGGATTGGAAGGGACATTGGATTATAATATCTGCATTTTTTGATGAAATCTCGAATGAAGATAAGTACAATGAATTTTGTGCCGAGATAACTCCTGAGCAAGAAAATATTGATTTCTTGAAATCATATATTCGCTGTACAGATAAAGACTTTGGAACTGTTTCACTTTTTATTCGTCCGTGTAGGACCAAAAGAATAGAGTTGGCTGAAGCTGCTCAAAATGGGACATTTGAATCAGTTCGATCTCAAATAAAATTAAGTGATTATGAATTCTATTATACGACACGTTCACAGGCGGATTTCACCAATGAAAATATATATAAGTCTATAGTTGGAGATATTTTTGCAGGGCAGTATGTGAATCCTGAAGATGATGATCAATCCGTGCTTGGTTGTAAAATAGATATTATGAATGTGTGGCAACATATATCAACAGTATTTATTGATGCACTCCGAGATGTTGAGTCAGAGCTTAGAAAGCCTAAAAATCCTATACGTCAAATTATTGACACTATCGAGGGAGATATTAAAGAAAACGATATTGCTGATATAAAGAAAAAAATTTCAGAATTAAATGCAAAAATATCTAATATTCCGCAAGTTTCTGATATTGGAAAGCAGGTGAACCGTAAATTACTCGAAATGATTGGAGCGATTTATTCTCCTGAAATCAAATTAGAGTCACGGCTGAAAGAAGATTTTGCGACGCTTGCTAGATATTTGACGATTTCTCCGTCTAATCAAGCGGATATAGATTTGTTGGGGTTAGGGCATCTTAATATTCTGTATATTGCTATGAAATTAGTTGAGTTTGAAGTTAATCGTAATCGAGAACTTCTCAATATTATGATTATCGAAGAACCTGAGGCTCATATTCATACACATATTCAGAAAACATTGTTTAATAATCTCCAAGTTGCACATACCTATACGCAGGTCGTGATGTCCACACATTCAACTCATCTTTCTGAAGTTTCAGATATTGAAAAAGTAAATGTAATGAAGAAAGTTGATGAACAGACATCGCTTGTAATGAAGCCTACCAATGGGTTGGATCGATTTGGAACAGATGTTTTAGAATGCAAGGGAATTTCTTTTGCGAAAATTCTATCAAGATATTTAGATGCAAAACGAAGTGTTTTATTGTTTTCTAAAGGAGTCATATTGGTTGAGGGGGATGGTGAAGAAATACTGATTCCAGCATTGACAAAAAAAGTCCTTGGAGTGTCTCTTGATGAGATGGGAATTGGTTTGATTAACATTGGAAGTGTCGGATTTGAAAATGTTGCATGTATTTTTGATGAATCACGATTACAGCGAAAGTGCTCCATCGTGACAGATTTGGATGTAGTTGTTGAAGGCGCAAAAAAGTCAAACCAGACTGCAATGGATCGAGGTGCCTCACGAAGAAAAAAGTTATCCCAGCTCTTTGGTGAAAATCCTTATGTTAGTGCATTTTATGCGCCGCATACACTAGAAGTTGATTTTGTAAGCGAAGAAAGTAATAAAGATTTTGTGTGCTCAGTCATAAGGAACACATATAAGGATGCTACTGTGATAGAGAGACACGTTTCAACTATTAAGTCAGGAACAGAAGCGGAACGATATGATTCCGTAATGACTGTTGCAAACAATATTAAAAAAGGTTGGTATGCAACATTGCTTGCTGAGACGATAGATGCTCGTGCTGTAATTCCGATGTATATTCTCGATGCAATTGTATTTGCGGCAAAGGACATTTTGTCTGAGAAATTATTATGGAAAATGGTACAATATTCTTTTGAACAATATCTCCCGGATAGTGATTTTGATGATTTAAAAGCAACATTTAAAGAAGCAAAGAGTTCAAAAGAAATTCAAACGACCATAAAAGAATTCTGTGCTGAATTTCCGGAGGATATGGTTTCACTATTTATAGCTAAGGCGGGTGGTCTAAATGTTTGATAGTATGGGGAGTATACTTGAGGCACTTTCACCAGAACAGCAGATTGCATGTTCGACCCCAAATAATATTTTGTTGACTGCTTGCCCTGGAAGTGGAAAAACTCGTACTCTCACACATCGATTAGCATACCAAGTGCTTCGAGACCCAGCTTCAAAGAAGATAAAAATAGCAATTACATACACTAATCGTGCGGCCGAAGAAATTACCAACCGCTTAGAAGGGATGAACATTGATCAGTCAAGCATTTGGGCAGGTACTATTCATCAATTTTGTATGCATTTTATTATTCGTCCTTATGCCATGTATTCAAAGAGATTGTGTAAGGGATACCGAATTATAGACGATTATTCTAAAAAAGCGTATGGGCGGGAGATAGCAGAGAGACTGGGAATGCACCTCAACTATTATGATGATCCTTTTCAATATGAGAATGTTAGAACAGAGTATAAACGTGTATTGAAAGAAAAAAAAGAAATCGATTTTGATGCTATTCTCTTGATCTCTGAAGAATTATTAGCTTCGTGTGCGTTTATCGGCTCAAATATAGCATCGGTTATAAGCAGCATTTTGGTGGATGAATTTCAAGATACAAATGAACTTCAATACTCAATATTATCAACTATTTATAAAGCAAATAAGTCAATAATTTTAATGTTTGTAGGGGATGTCAATCAGGCTATTTATAGTTCTTTAGGAGGTGTAGCAAAAGGCAAAAAAGAATTGGAAACTCTTTACGAAATAAATTTTGATTCTCTGTCGCTTAAAGGATGTTATCGTTCTACTCAGAGATTGGTGGATTTATATAGCAGATTTGAAATCTCTAAAACTGACGCATATTCAGTTGCGAAATATAAAGATGAACATGGGGAAATACATTTTTTTGATTCTGTTTATTATACAGATTTAGCATCTAAAATTGCAGAACTAATAAAAAAAGAACTTGGAAAAGGAACAAAGGCCGAGGAAATTTGTGTTATTGCACCTCAATGGTTTATGCTGTTTGATCTTTCGGGGAAACTGCGCTTACTACTTCCTGATATTTCGTTTGACGCACCAGATATTTCTCCGATAAAGTATAATCCAATGAATCCTTTATTTTTGATAGCAAAACTGCTATTTATGCCTGCTGGTAAAAATGTCAAACTAAGAAAGCGGATTGCCATTGAATTTATTTCAATTATTAGGGATGATTTTAGAATTACGGTTCCAGATGATATCCAAAGTTATGATGTCCTTTCTGCTGTTAATTGTTGCCGTCACATAGATGCGGATGGAATAACTTGTTTAGAGGCTGCAATAGAAAAAGTTTTTGCATTACTAAATATACGCATAAGTAAAGAAGCATCATTGTCAGAGTTAAAAGAATCCTTTTTTGATGAGATTCAATCAAGAGCGAAGAAACATTCACTCGCCACAGATTTTGAATCAATCAGTAAGTATTTTGGAGATAAAAATGGTGTGGTAATATCGACTCTACACGGAGTTAAAGGCGAAGAATATACTACGGTTATTGCTGCTGGGTTATTAAACGGTTATCTGCCCCATTGGGACTATATTATGAATCCAACAAAAAAATTATGTAGAAGAAATGAGACATGTAAACTTCTTTATGTTCTTTGCTCTAGGGCAAAAAAGAACTTGTATTTATTTAGTGAATGTGGGCGAACTACAAAGAGTGGCTCGGAATATTCTTCAACAGACGAGCTATCCTTAATTGCGGACATAATCTGAAATCGAGAGTTAATGACAAAATTGAAATATGACTACAGCGGTCTGATTTTACAGACCGCTATTTTTGCAAGGAGGGATAATAATGGCAACTACAAGAATCATGCCGCTTCATGTTGGCAAGGGTCGCACAGAAAGTCGGGCAATCAGTGACATCATCGACTATGTAGCAAATCCACAGAAAACAGATAACGGCAAACTCATTACCGGCTATGCGTGTGACAGCCGGACTGCGGATGCAGAGTTCCTTCTGGCAAAGCGGCAGATACTGAGGGTCTGACCATCTAACTAACCGATAAATAAAATAATGAATTAGTAAAAAGTTGATGAAAAGTCTATAAATGTAATGTGACATTGGAGTTTTGCGCAATAGAGTTTGAATATTGCGGATCGCTTGAATTGTTGGAAGAATTCTTTCATACATATATTAATATTAGAAGTTGTCAGTTATTAAGGATTAATTTTGAAACGAAGAAGTGGAATTGCTCTATGGCAACAAGGGTGAATCGCAGGGGAACTAGGTATTTGCCGATTTGCTGCCTCATCTGATCAGGATAATAGAAAATGCCGGAATGCTGATCATTGATGAATTTGGCAATAGTATTCATAATAAATTGGCTGAAAAAATTATTGAATTCTTTATGGAGAATGTTGCTTTACGCTAAAATGGTTTCATGCTATCATTATTTTAGTTGAAAATTTTGATGGCATGAAGCTATTTTTGATTGGAGGCATGGAAGATTTGAACTTTAACTATTGCTATAAAATTACTTATGAATCAGGGGAAACTTATGACAGACGAAGAAATGAGCTGTCAGTAGAAATTTCAAAAGAAGACTATAAGAAAATTATAACAGGAGTATTACAGGAAAGACCGATTGAGCAGATTGAAGGGATTTCGGATGTAATTGATAAAATGACGGAAAATGTTGAATTTGCGGATCGTTTTATGAATAAAAATGGTTCATTAAGAAAAACACCATTAAAGAAAAAAAGAGCTATTTCAAAACTTGAATTTTCTATTCCGAAATATGAGTATCGGCGATTAAAAAAGATGAAGGATCCAATAGAGACATTGGAACGCCCAGTGGAACATATGACTGTTTATCGGAATGATGGTTCCAGTGTGACTTTGACAGCGGAGAATGGACGTGTGAGTATTGTTGACTCCAGGGAGAAGAATGTAAAGCATATTATTGAGGCAGATTATTTTGTTTCGAAAATTTTGTAATGATTTATTACAAATACCATTGATGGTGTCCGTATGTATGCCAACAGATATTTAAAGATATTTGATGTGGATAGTAAACTATTAGACGAAAGAAAAAAATGAAAGGACATAAAAAAATATATGATTAGTTTTTATAAGAGTATTGTTGACCAGGACAGAGCTTCGATTGTTATATGCAATCTTAAGCATGAGATTATCTACATGAATCCGGCAGCTGTTAACAGCTATGCGAAGCGAGGCGGTGATAAACTTATTGGAAGAAGTCTGTTAGATTGTCATAATCAGGAATCCAGGGATAAAATACAGAAGGTAGTGGACTGGTTTGCGGCAGATGAGAGCCATAACCTTGTCTATACTTTCCATAATGAGAAGCAAAATAAAGATGTTTATATGGTGGCACTCAGAGAAGAGGGAAGACTGATAGGATATTATGAAAAACATGAATATCGAAATTCAGAAACTATGAAACAATATGATTTGTGGTGATGTTATGGCGCAGGACGAATGGTGCAGGCAGTTATTCAAGAATGAGGAAATACGACAGGAACTTACCCGTGTGGTAAGAAGAAAAATGGAATGAGGTAAGTAACAATATGGAATCAAAACAGAAAAGAACAGCTCTTGTCACAGGTGGAAGTTCCGGAATCGGACGATGTACTGCAGTAGCATTGAGTAAGGCAGGCTATATAGTCTATGAGTTCAGTCGCCGGGATGTTCCTGTAGAAGGCGTGAAGCATATGTGTGTAGATGTGATAGATGAGGCTTCCGTGCAGGAAGCTGTTGGGCAGATCCTTTTGGAAAGAGGAAGTATCGAGATTCTTGTAAACTGTGCAGGCTTTGGTATCTCCGGTGCGGTGGAATTTACAGAATCAGAACAGGCGAAAGCGCAGTTTAATGTGAATTTTTTCGGAACTGTTAATGTAAGCAGAGCTGTTCTTCCTTCTATGCGCAGACAGCACAGAGGACATATTGTCAATATCAGTTCTGTGGCAGCGGTGGCACACATTCCGTTTCAGGCATTTTATTCTGCCAGTAAAGCAGCAGTGTCTTCTTATTCCTGTGCGCTTGACAATGAGGTAAGTCCTTATGGTGTCAGGGTAACAACAGTAGAACTTGGAGATATTCATACCGGCTTTACACAGGCCAGACAAAAGACTGTTTTGGGTGATGATGAATACGGCGGCCGTATTTCACACAGTGTCAGTCAGATGGAGAAAGATGAACTGAGTGGGATGTCGCCGGAGGTTATTGGTACCTATATTGCGCGGATTGCACAGAAAAAGAACTGCGCACCAATTTGTGTGGCGGGTGTGAAGTATAAGATTCTGAGATTCTTATGTAAAATTCTGCCATGTACATTACGGGGAAAGATTGTGGGTTCTATTTACGCAAAATAACTGAGATTATTTTATAGAATCCCGATATAGCCCGGGTGTCTGGATATATAACAGTTTTTTTCAGCTTTACGTTAAAATAGTTTCATGCTATCATTATTTTATTAAAAATTTTGGTAACGTGAAGCTGTTTTTTGATTGTGGGGTGTAAGGAATGGGTAGATTTGTAAATCCTGATAACAGTGCATTTCAGGTGGCACTGAATTCTCCGATATATGTGGATAAAACCGGATTGTTGGAATATACAAACAGCGTACTTAATACAACAGAAGCTTATATCTGTAACAGCAGACCACGCAGGTTTGGAAAATCATATGCTGCAAATATGCTGGCCGCTTATTATAGTAAAGGCTGTAATTCCGAAGAAATGTTTTCAGGGCTGGATATAAGCAGGGAATCCGATTTTAAGACGCATCTTAATAAGTATGATGTGATTCATCTTGATATTCAGTGGTTTCTGGCAAATTGTGATAATGTGGATAATGTTGTAGCGTTTATTACGAAATCCGTACAGGCTGAATTGAGAGAGATTTACCCTGGTGTTCTGCCTGAAGAAGAGATAAGTTTGTCGGAAAGTCTTTCGCGTATTAAAAATATTGTCGGACAGAAATTTATTATAATTATTGATGAGTGGGATGTTCTGATCAGAGATGAAGCGGCAAATAAAAAAGTACAGGAAAAGTACATTAATTTTTTGAGGGCAATGTTTAAGGGAACGGAACCGACAAAATATATTCAGCTGGCGTATCTTACAGGTATTTTGCCGATAAAGAAAGAAAAAACGCAGTCTGCATTAAATAATTTTGATGAATTTACAATGCTTGATGCAGGAGTGATGGCGCCATATATTGGATTTACAGAAGCTGAAGTAAAGGATCTTTGCGAAAAATATCACAGAGATTTTGAGAAAGTAAAATATTGGTATGATGGTTATTTGTTGGAGGACTATCAGGTATATAATCCTAAAGCAGTAGTAAGTGTTTGTGTGCGGGGCAGGTTTAGAAGTTACTGGTCTGAGACTGCTTCTTATGAAGCAATTGTTCCTTTTATCAATATGAATTATGATGGTTTGAAAAATGCTATAATTGAAATACTTTCCGGTGCTTCGATTAAAGTAAATACATCTGCTTTCAAAAATGATACGGTGAATATACAAAGCAAAGATGATGTGCTTACGTATTTGATCCATCTTGGCTATCTGGGATATAACCAGAACAGAAGAACTGCATTTGTTCCAAATGAAGAAATCCGGCAGGAGCTGACTACGGCGGTTGAGAGTAGAAAATGGAATGAGATGATTACTTTTCAGCAGGAATCAGAACATTTACTGGAGGCTACGCTGGACATGGATGAAGAAGCAGTTGAAGAGGGAATTGAGAAAATCCATACAGAGTATGTTTCGAATATTCAGTATAATAATGAGAATTCTTTGAGCAGTGTACTTGCAATTGCATATCTGAGTTCAATGGAATATTATTTTAAACCAGTTCGTGAATTGCCGACAGGACGTGGGTTTGCAGACTTTGTATTTATTCCAAAACCAGAATACGTTTCCAGTTATCCGGCGCTTGTCGTAGAACTTAAATGGAATAAGAATGTCAAGACAGCATTACAGCAGATTAAGGAAAAACAATATCCGGATTCAGTTCTGGATTATACCGGAGACATTTTGCTGGTTGGGATAAACTATGACAAGAAGACAAAAGAACATCAGTGTCTGATTGAAAAGTATGAGAAATTATAAAAGTATTGATAAAAAGGAAACCATTTTCTATTGAGAGGTGACAGATAATATGGAACTAAAGGAGAAAACTCCACATACGATATTAAATGAAATAATTGAAGCGGCAAAAGAATGCGGACAGGTTATGCTTCAGGCGGACAGGGAAAATTTTGGCATTAAGGATAAGGCAGGAAAAGCAAATTTTGTTACGAAGTATGATTGCAAAATTCAGAAAATGCTGGAGAAAAAGTTGTCTGAGATTCTTCCGGAAGCGGAGTTTTTGGGGGAAGAAGAGGATTGCCAGATTAACAGAAATGCAGAATACATTTTTGTGGTGGATCCGATTGATGGAACTACCAATTTTATTAAAGATTATCATATGAGCTGCGTATCTATTGGATTGATTCGAAATGGAAAGAGATATCTGGGAGTCGTGCATAATCCATATCTTAATGAAACTGTCTATGCGATTTCCGGTGAAGGTGCATACATGAATGGAAATGCGATTCATGTATCGAAGGATGATCTGGCAAACAGCATTGTTTTGTTTGGTTCATCACCGTATAATACGGAGCTTGCGAAGG
>OGPC01001892.1_pt1 | contig 11621 bp, 8 predicted proteins | sample 1552911 | NCBI WGS metagenome assembly OGPC01 (sample SAMEA2580248, study PRJEB22360) | human gut metagenome | biome: human gut; feature: human-associated habitat; material: faeces | place: Denmark | collected 2008/2010 | reverse complement strand
GGATATTTATTACGTCGTTACAATTCCTGAGAACTTCGAACAATTTTGCCTGTCCGGCAATGGGAAGCTTGCTGTGACTAAAATTCCTGACAGTACCACCGGGTACTATGTAGATCAACAGATCAATGACTTTTTAAATCATATGCGGACATTAACAGCCGGAGGTTATTCTATATCTGAAGCGCTTCGTATAATCCGACAATCTGTCACCGCAGCGCCTGAGATCACTTTAATCGACAAGACAGGACATGACGGAAATGTACCGGCTCATGCATTTATGTTCCAATATATGCCTTATATCATTCTTTCCATCTTGTGCTACATATTGAGTTATATTATGATTTCATTTGGCAACCCGAATGTAAAGAATCGAATGCTTTGTTCCTGCATCTCTGCCCGAAGCATTAGCTGTCAGCTGATTCTCGGTCACATTGTCATCGGACTTGGCATCTGGATCATCTGCCTTTTAATGCCGATTGCTTTGTACGGGAAAGAATGTCTGAATGATCCGCATCTTCCGTACTACCTGCTAAACACGTTCCTTATGACGCTGGTATCACTGTCCATTGCCTTTCTCATCAGTTCTTTCCCAATAAAGGAAGAGATCATTAATGGAATCGTCAACGTCATTTCTCTTGGAATGTCATTTACCTGCGGAGTATTTGTCTCTATGGATATTCTTGGAGCAGGCGTTAAGAAAATTGCACACTTTCTTCCTGTATACTGGTATGAGCTTGCTAACAACACCCTTTCTTCTACTGCTTCTCTGACAGACTCACAGCTCCAGTCTCTCTGGCAGGCATACAGTATACAATTTCTCTTCGCAGTAGCATTCGTGATTGCCGCAATGGTAATTCGAAAAAAACGATCGACCGTGTAACAATACAAGAGTATAAAATAAAAGAAGCTTCTGATGATTAATCATCAAAAGCTTCTTTCATTTTATCCATAAATCCTTTTTTCTTCTTGCCGTTCTTACCGGATGTTTCATTTTTTTCATCTGCCACATGCAGTGTATTTCCGGTCAGCTCATCAAACTTGCGAAGCGCTTCTTTCGCTTCATGACTTAGTTTCTCCGGTGTCTGGATCACCAGTGTCACATAATGGTCACCTCGAATCTGTGAATTACGCACGGATGGTACTCCTTTTCCTTTCAGACGTACCTTCGTATCTGTCTTCGTTCCCGGTTTAACATTATAAATAACTTCGCCGTCCACTGTCTTAATCTTAATATCGGCTCCCAGCGCTGCCTGCGCAAAAGAAATCGGAACGGTAGAGAAAATATGCATATCCTGACGCTGGAAGATCGGATGTCTGGATACCATCACCTCAACAAGAAGATCTCCTCTTGGTCCTCCGTTTACGCCCGGTTCTCCTTTTTCGCGGATACGTACGCTTTGACCATTATCAATACCGGCCGGAATGGATACAGATATTTTCTTACGGTTGGAAACATAACCTGTACCTCCGCAATCTGAACATTTCTCACGGACAATCTTACCACTTCCGTGACAGTCCGGACAGGTCTGTACATTTTGAACAGTTCCAAAGAAAGACTGTTGTGTATACACCACTTGACCTTTTCCGCCGCATTTCGGACAGGTCTCCGGTGAAGTTCCGGGCTTTGCTCCTGTTCCGTTACAAGTCGGACACGGATCTTTTAAGACGACATCCAGCTCTTTTTCACAGCCAAACACAGCCTCTTCAAAAGTAATTCTTACACTCTTGCGGATATTCATTCCCTGCATAGGACCCTGGCTTGCACGTCCGCCTCTTCTGCCTCCGCCGAAAAGATCGCCGAAGATATCACCAAAGATATCACTGAAATCTGCGCCGCTGAAATCGAACCCTCCAAAACCGCCGGCTCCTCCGGCTCCGCCTTCAAATGCAGCATGACCAAACTGGTCGTACTGACGGCGTTTATCCGGATCACTTAAAATCGCATATGCTTCTGTCACTTCTTTAAATGATTTCTCTGCCTGTTTATCTCCTGGATTGGTATCCGGATGATATTTTTTCGCCAATTTCCGGTATGCTTTTTTAATTGTTCCTGCATCTGCATTTCTGCTGACTCCGAGCACTTCATAATAATCTCTTTTTGCTGCCATCCTTTCTTCACCTCCTGTTCAAAAAAAATCCCCGGGATCACAATCCCGGGGAAAATACCTTTTATCCTTCTATTGTTACATATCGTTTTTCATCCACAGGTTTCTTTTCCTCTTTTTTCGGGATATCAAGCATCAGAATACCATTTTCAAATTTTGCATGAATATCGGTCTCTGTGATATCCTCTCCAACATAGAAACTTCGGCTCATGTTTCCTGCATAACGCTCTCTTCTAATGTAGGTACCATTCTTATCCTGCTCATCTTTATCGAGACCTCTTGCTGCACTGATGGTCAAATATCCGTCTTTCAGTTCCGCTTTCACCTCGTCTTTTTTAAATCCCGGCAGATCGATCGCTACTTCGTAGCCATGTTCTGTCTCTTTGACATCGGTTTTCATCATACGATCTGCACGTTTGCCATACAATTTCTTGTCAATATCCGGAAATGAAAAATCCATCCAATCGTTAAATAAGTTTTCTCCAAAAATACTAGGCATCATCATAAGTCATATCTCCTTCCTACTATACAATCATCTATGTAAAGCACAACCGGACGATCCGGAGTGTTGATTACTTTTTGATGAATCCTTGTTACCTTTGTTCTATTTGTAATATAGCATTCATTATTGGCACTGTCAAGAGGTGAGTGCTAATATTTTTGTTATTTTTTTGCAAACCCTTTAAAATCAGTGGTTTGCAGTATCTTATTTCTTTTGAAATTGTGATTTTTCTGTTTTGACACCAATTTGACACCAATTTTTCTTTTTATGGTATCAAGCATTTAACACCATATTATCTAGTCTTATAATCTCATTTTCAATCCTTGTCAGCTACGAACCAAAAGTTGCCATGCTGAGCCACTATATGCCGACCTACTCACCGACTGACGATTAATTTTATATCGACAACGGAATACAGAAAAACGACCGGTACACAAGCACCAGTCGCTATCAGTATGGTCAAAGTATTAAACTTACAAGATAAAATATGAACAAATGGCCAGGATAAAAAATATAGAAGAAATATTTCATTTTCATTCCACGCTCACCATTATACATTGAAATAAACAATAAAGATGTTGCAGCAGTTAAAAAATAAGGGTCAATAAATCCACTTATTGTAAAATTCAATCCACAAATATACATAACTAAAATAGAAGCAGTATATTTTAATGCTGGCATATCATAAAAAAGATAAAATACACTGATTAAGGCTATTCCATAATACCACCCGTCTAAATTGCAAATATATGAAATGTACGCCCCGACTACTATTGCTGCAAAAGAGATTATTACATTTTTGTGGGATCTTTTTATAATTGTTAAGATGATCAACCCTAATAACAGCGTAAATAGCACATTTTGCTGTCCCAAACTGAATAAAGTTCCTGCACAAGCTAAATCATAAACAGGCTCGGAAATAAGTGCAAAAATTCCTAAGTTTAAAATATATTTCTTGAGATTATGTGTATGAAAAAATCCCTCTACTAACAAAAAACAGAAGACAGGGAATGCAATTCTGCCTAAAATATGACAAATATTAACTGTGGACATTAACATATCGAACTGCTCATCTGTAAACATAGAATATGGAGCATGTAGGATAATTCCATTTTTTAACACCACTTGACCAAAATGGTCTATTACCATAAAAATCATTGCCAGTATTTTTAATGTACTTCCCGAAATAATTTTTTTCATTTTATTATGACTGATGATTTCCCGTTAAGATTTACCGTTAATTTTCTATTTTAACATTATAGTTAAGACTTATAATGTCTTCTGTATAATCATCAGCAACGATTTGAATAATATAGGAACCTTTTTAATGCAGAAATCTATCAAAACTCCTTTACATCTTAGCAAAGTTTCTTTTACAAAGCGAAATATTGCTTTTGATATATACAAATATAGAATAATAAGGTTATTTGACACTATTTCTTGTATATTGACAATTTTTGATGAAATGCGATAAATCCATAAAATCCGTGTATTCCTCCGTCGTTTTAAAAACGACCTTTCCTGCGCTGATCTCCGTTAAGTGCTTAGAGGCGCAGCATATCTTGATGTTTTCCGCTATTTTTGACTGATTAGAGTCTTTATCTTTTCCGGCTTTTTTCCCAACAACAAAGAAACGTTTTCCTTTCGTTTCCCGGTACAAAGCGATCGCCCATTCCGGCATATAACGTCCTGCAGGAGTGGAGATATAAAATTGTTCCGGAAGTTTTACATATACCGCAACCTCTTTTGATGCTTCCAGCCGTTCGATAAATTCCTTTTCTGCGCCGGATCGGTATTTCACATAATCATACAAATGCTTCCCGACTTTCATTGCGTCCACTCCCTGTTTTCCCTGAATCGTCTGCTGTGTAAAAATATCTTTTGTATATTTTTCGTCTGACGTATGATATATGATATTTTCCGAAATCGCTGTTTCTTTCACATTTAAGATCAATCTTTCTGCCTGAGCGATAAATTCTTCCGGACTTTCTTGAAACTGTTGAAAAACAGAACTTTCGACTCTGCTCAATATTTCGATCACTGTTTTCCTTTTCAGCCCTGTCATATCGGCAAGTTTCCCCGCAAGATCATATTTCACGACGCTTTTTGCCGCCTCATTCTTGCCTTTAAATCGCATATCTTGTATATGCAGTTCTCTGTTTAATATTTTCACCGCATCTTCTACTAATTTTTCCGTATCAAAATTTACGGTATATGTCGATTTCAGGCAAATATTTGACCACAATGCGCTGAATTCTTCTCCATTTAGCTTTTCCTGATCGACTTTTAGTTCTACTCGACGGCTTCTTGCATTCTCGGGTATGATTACTTCTATATCGCGACAGACGTCGGCCTTCCGACTCTGTTTACCGAAAACATCTTCTGCAATTTCACTTTGCAGGCCCTTCACAAAACTTTCATAGCTTTCGCTTGCGATCACGGTCAACGTATTCACTCTGTGAACGTCCTGCCCCAGAAAACTTCTGTCCATTCTCTGTCCGTCTCCATTGACACACAGACGAAGCCCTCTTCCGACTTCCTGCCGTTTTCGTACTTCGCTTCCTCCGTTTTTTAACGTACAAATCTGAAATACATTCGGATTATCCCATCCTTCCCGAAGTGCTGAATGAGAAAAAATGAATCGAACAGGAGACTGTTTCGGGTCACACTCCAAAAGCAGTTCTTTATTTTTCATGATCAGATCATAAGCATCCTGATCGTCTGACATCATTTCTTTTCCTTTCCCTTTACTGTCGACTACATGCCCTTTTCTGTCTATTGAAAAATATCCGGCATGAGTTTTTTCGACAGGGATCATTTCTATGTAATCCCGATACTTTTCATCTCCCGGTCCATACTTCATATTCTCTATAATGTTACGGTACTCTTCTTCAAATATGTCCGCATAACTGCCGTTTTGAGGACATCCCGTTTCGTCATACTTTTTATAACGGGCAACTTCATCAATAAAAAACAATGACAAAACTTTAATTCTTCTGCCAAACAACCGGCGTTCCCTGTCTATATGAGACAGGATTGTCTCTCTGATCTGTATTCTGCGAATCTGTTCCTCGTCCACTTTTCCGTTGATATCGCCTGCATATAGTTTCATCCCGTTGACAAACTCAACCGATTCTTCCTGTCTGTTAATCTGTTTTACTTCAAAGCCGCCTTGATATTCTTCCAAACCTCCCGAAATTTCGTATAAGTCGTCGCCGATTCCTACCTTTCGATATTGTTTCCGAATCCCGCTTCCCATTTTAAAATCATACTGTATAACGGCAGCCGCATCAGACTCAGAACAACAGATCCTTTCTACATATATATAGCCGTCTGACGCCATTGTTTTTGTCTCTGCGATTCCTTTTACTTCAATTTTTTTCACAAGGTATTTTCTGTAAGCATCTGCCGCACTAAGGCGATACACCATATTATACAGACTGTCAGCTTTATGCGTTGCAGAATACCGAAGCGTAATAAGAGGGCAAAACTGTTTCATCCTCTCTTTTGTCTGCCTGCCTTCCACCGACTGTGGTTCATCAATAATTATGATCGGATTTGTTCCCGCGATCAAATCGATCGGCTTCCTTCCCTGAAACTCATCAAGATTCATATAAATTCTCCTTGCATCCTTTCCTTTTGCATTGAATGCCTGAGAATTGATGATCATTACATGAACAGAATTATCCGATGCAAACCGGTCGATTTCCGTAAGTCTCTCTGAATTATAAATAAAAAAACGGATCTTCTTTCCATACTCTTTTGCAAAATGTTCTCTCGTTATCTGAAATGTCTTATATACGCCCTCCCGAATCGCGATGCTTGGCACGACGACGAGAAACTTACTCCATCCGTATCGTTTATTTAATTCGTATATCGTCTTAATATAAGTGTACGTTTTCCCAACTCCGGTCTCCATCTCAACCGTCAGATGATATCCGTTTTCCCGCCCTTCCAGCTTTGAAGAAACCGGAATCTGATTCGCCTTTTGTATTTTCCGCAGATTATCTAATATTCTCTCATCGCTTAATTCGGGCACGATCTTCTGATTGCTCCATCCTGAAAAAGTTCCTTTTCTCTCTTCTGACGACGAATTTTTCCCCGATATTTCCCCTGTCATATAAGAAGGCGCCAAATATGGCTGTCCGTCAAAGACATCCGCAACTGCCTTCGCCGCATCAGCCTGAAATTTCTGATATTTAAACTGCAGTTTCATTTTCAACGTCTCCTTTTCTTCTTTTATACTTTTCCTGTCTGCCGGCGATTATATATTTTTACTTTATATTCAAACAAAACGAAATAAGTATCGGCACACAAAATGAACAGATCACTCCGTTTAAAACAGATAACACTACCGTTTCTTCATTTGTATATTTCAGCATTACCGGAAGCGTTGTATCTTCACTTGTCGCTCCCGCAGGTGCAATGCACGTATAATAATTAAAATGTACCGCCAAAAACGGAATAATAAAAAACGAAAAGATCTCTCTCATCAGATTACTCAAAAAAGCGATACTTCCGGCTTCTGCGCTTACCAGCTTGCTGATCGTTGCTCCTGAAAGACTGTACCAGCCTAATCCGCTCGCGATCGCCGTCCCATGACCAACAGGCATTTTAACGATCATAGAACAAATTATTCCTCCCAAAAGAGAGCCTATAATAATTCCGATCGGAATAATAAAAATCTTAATATGATATTCCCGTATTTTCTGCACAATACCGTCATACATTCCGATGCTTATTCCGACGGAGAACATTAATATATATAAAACAATATGGGTATTCTGCGTGATTGCGGAAATGAAACTGCTTTCCACATCAAAATAGCCGTAGACAAGTCCTGATACTAAGGACAATATCGTTAAAAAAACGATCATCTAAACCCCTTCTTTCCTAAAACTTTATTTTTTACAACGGCCTATTTATCTTTCTTCATAAAAACTCTTGTAAACCAATCCGATAGAAAGCACGGTCGGTATAAGGAAAAAGAGAAAGCTTGTCAGACCAAGCGATGATAATTCTTCAAAAAAATGATCTTTCTTTCCAAGCATGACTCCCATAGAAAAAATCAAAATAAACGTACAAAACAAAGAAAGATATTCATTTTTCTTTTTCGCCCTGCGCAGGATTGAAACTCTTCCTACTAAAATCCCGATACACATAACAATCAATATATCCATTTCTTAACTCCTCACAATCCGATTTTTCGCACTTATATACTATATCAAAATTTTCCTGTTTCGTCATGTATAAAAGGAAAACAAATACTTCAGGAATCACCGAAAAGCGCCAAAAAGCACATTGTCATCTGCTTGCGTGATTATATCACAGAATCTTATCATCCTCTATGCTATATATTAATAGAACAAACTTTTAGGAGGTCCGTCCACAGCTTAAAACAGGCAGTCTCCCTGCTCTGGACATTTTCGTTCCCGTGGGATTGGGCATACCACGGAACACTATTCCATCCGGGCGTCGCACAGTTTGCTTTTGGATTTTACAGTGTCATGCTGACATCTACCGTACTTGGGGTTGCAACAATGATCTTGTTCAAACCGAGAAGCTGGTGCGTTTACTGTCCGATGGGAACAATGACTCAGCTCATCTGTAAGGCGAAAAGTCCAAAACTAAACGATTCAAAATGAGCCCACACGAAAAACCGATTCAAAAAACCGATTTAAAAACTTATTAAAAAACAATTTGAATAATTACGAAAAAAGCGGACAGTTCACTGTTCCGCTTTTTCTGTTCAGATGTTCAGACTTTCTGCTCAGATTTTTCCGTTAAACTTATTCTGTTCCATATTGTCCGCCCATATTGTTTTTGTTTTATTTATTTTGATCTTTCACTACTTCCAAAGCTTTCTCTAACTGGGTGTCTGCTTCGGGATTATTCTCATCGTATTCATACTCTACTTCCACGTCAGGCTCTACGCCTTTGCCGTTGATGCTCCGTCCGTTTGGAGTATAGTATTCTGCGATTGTCATTTTTAAGCATGTTCCGTCTCCAAGATCCATTAACTGCTGAACGACCCCTTTTCCATAAGTCGTCATACCGACGATCTCTCCGATGCCGTAATCCTGCACAGCTCCGCTGAAAATCTCCGACGCGCTGGCGCTGTATTGATTTACAAGTACGGCAAGCGGCTTATCAAATTCATTTGCTCCGTCGCAAGTAACTTCTTCTACATTCCCTTCTTTGTCTTTTGTCGACACGATCACTCCTTCCGGAAGAAGCAGCTTCAGCATATCTGTTACTGTATCAAAATTTCCGCCGGGATTATTACGAAGATCAATTACAAGCCCTTTCATTCCCTGCTTTTCAAGATCTTCCAGCGCCGTTTCAAATTGATGATAAGTTACGCTGTCAAACTCGCTTACAGCGATATAGCCAATCTGATCTTCTTTCATTTCATATGCGACTGTCTGTACTTCGATCTTATCCCTGACAGCCGTCACTTCAACTTCTTTTCCGTCTCTTAGCACATGGAGGACAACCGACGTACCTTTTTCGCCTTTGATCCACGAAACGACTGTATCCAGTTCATATCCCGCCGTCTCATGTTCGTCTACCTTATATAAGATATCGCCTGATTTCAAGCCCGCCTTGTCTGCAGGTGAATCTTCATACACATTGACGATCGTAATCTCATCTGTTCCGAGCTGCTTCGACATCGATGCTCCGATTCCGAAAAATTCACCGTTCGTTGTTTCAAAAAGCTCCTTCGCTTCCTGTTCATCGTAGTATTCTGTATACGGATCTCCCAGCGCGCCTGCATACCCTGAATAAATACCTTCTACAAGGGCATCTTTATCAATCTCATCTTCATACAGATAATACTTCTCTATCAACGCGTTAAGCCTGTCAAGTTTATGTTCCATATCTGATCTTGATGTACTTTCCGTTGCAAAATTGCCTTTGAAAAATACGGCAGATACCACCTTTGCAGCTCCCCATACTCCGGTAATTATAACTGCGCCGATCACGATTCCTACAAGAACGCCAATCCCGAATCTGCTTTTTTTCTTCCCGCTGCCTAAAGAACCTTCATTTGCATCCACGCTGCCCCGACTCATCTTGATTTCATCCGACTCATTTTGATTATTACTAGTTTGATCCATGTTTTTCATTCCCCTGTTTTCGTTCATCCGCAAATTTTCTTACATCACATCGCATTACTTTCCAACGCCCCTCTATCTATTATATAACCGTTTTTATTTCCCATTCGACTTTTATGAAATGTCGCCAAACTTTTTGTCTATACAGAAGAAAGACAAAACAGATCATACTCTGCCTTGTCTCCCCTCTTCTTCCATATACGGGAAATCTCCCATATAGTAAATTTCACTGACTGAATCATTACCCCCGGCTATTCCTATGTATAACCACTTTACATATACAAATCAGGATTTACAGGTACATTATTCAGCTCCACCTGAAAATGAAGATGCGGTCCGGTTGACTGCCCTGTGCTTCCCACATATCCGATCTGCTGACCTTTCTCTACATATTGCCCTGCTCTGACGGCAAGTGCGCTGTGATGCATATATTTTGTCACAAGTCCGTTTCCGTGATTAATAACAACCCAGTTTCCGGCGCTGTAGCTGAATCCGGCGATCACAACCGTTCCTGCCGCAGCCGCATATGTAGGTGTTCCTACAGCCGCAGCATAATCATGTCCTTTATGGCCGCCGACCTCATATGGCCTGATCTCGCCAAAATAACTGGATTGGTACGACATACCCGGACACGGGTGCGTAAAATATCCGTTTCCGCTCACGACGTTTCCGCCCGTTGAAGGAATATAATTATTTCCTGCCTGCTCCTGTTGGATTCTTTCAACTTCTTTTGCCTTTTCCAATGCAGCAGCATTCGCATCGATCTCCGACTGGATATTGCTAAGTTTTTCTTTATTCTCATCGATCATTTTCTGAACTTCCGTCTGCTGACCGACAAGCTTTGTCTGAAGCGTATTCAGTTCCTCATATTCTGCCTGAACCTCTTCTTCTTTCACCTCGATTTCTTCAACCGTATCCTGATACCTTATAAGTTCGTCTCTGTCATACTCTGAGATTTGAGAAATATATTCTGCCTTATTCAGAAAATCTCCCATATTCTTACTCTCGGCAAGAACGGCTACAAACTGAGTATTTCCACTCTCATACATATATTTGATACGAACTTTCATTCTCTCATACTGATCATTCGCATCAATCTGAGCCTGAACAAGTTCATTTTCAACCTGTTCGATCTCCTCTTCTTTTTCTGTCAGTTTCTTCTGCGTTTCTTCCATATCGGCAACGATCCCTTTTAATTTTTCCGTGAGATCTTTCGCCTCTGCCTCAGCCTGTTCTTTTTTGCCTTCAAGCTCGTCCGCTTTATTTTCCGCTTCCTGAACGGTAACAGCCCCTACGTTCATCGTCATTCCGGCACACAGCGCCAACGCAAGAAATAAACTCGCCACCCTCTTCATTCTACACTTCATCGAGTATACCTCCTATACTTTCAGATGTTTGCGCACCGTAAAGAAACTTCCGAGGAAACCGATTCCGATTCCCATTACCACACCGATCGGGAGTAAGATCTGATATACAGTCGACACCGGAAGGAATGTAATAATATTCTCAAGAATACTGAATTTCACCATAATGTACTGAACTGCTTTATCATACAGGAAGTACAGCAGTACAAGCGGAATCGCCGCGCCGAAAATACCAATGATAAGACCTTCGATCACGAACGGAGAACGAACGACAAAGTCTTTCGCTCCGATGTACTTCATGATCGCAATCTCTTCTTTTCGCACGGTAATACCCATCGTAACGGTATTACTGATCAGGAAGATCGAAACTCCGAGAAGGATAATGATAATTGCGATCGAAATAACCGCTACAAGTGTATTTACGCTTGAAAGCATCTTCGCTACTACGTCCGACTTGTTTACTTCTCGTACGCCGTCCAGTTTTTGTGCATAAGAAACAAGTTCTTTCTGCGTCTCCGAAAGAGAACGGCTT
>OGPC01001887.1_pt1 | contig 11656 bp, 5 predicted proteins | sample 1552911 | NCBI WGS metagenome assembly OGPC01 (sample SAMEA2580248, study PRJEB22360) | human gut metagenome | biome: human gut; feature: human-associated habitat; material: faeces | place: Denmark | collected 2008/2010 | reverse complement strand
CAATTACATTGTGGCATTTATAGAATTATATTTATTACAAATTATCTGCGGTTACTTGCAGGCGACACGATGAACGCCCCTACAGAATAACAACAACTTTGCAACATTTATCGGATTTTGTTGCAAACACTATATATTTTTTCTACCCTTGCTTGCGGGCGGATTTTATTCTCTGCTACCGATTATAAATTATAATAAAAAAGGGCTGTAAAAACAACCCTTTTGTAAATTTAAAATTTTAAAGTGAAATTTGCAGATCGCCAAGTGAATATTCAGCGTCGTCTTGTGTATCGTTTTTGATATACCAATACACCTTTGTAACAACAGGATCGCTGTCGGCGGTGCCCTTGCCTTCAATCTTCATATTCGTAACAATCGGAATATACGAGCTTTTAACCGGTTCTTTGCTTACGGTAAGATTGCATTTTGCCGTTATTTTATCACCGTACGCACCCGTAGATGTAACAGTAACAATTGTCTTGCCTGCCTTATTGGCAGTAACCTTACCGTCATTCGTAACTGTTGCGACATTGGGGTTTGACGATGTGTAAGTCACCGTACCCTGTGCCTTTGCGCTTAAATCAAATCTCTCACCTACTACAGCTTCTGCTTTAGAATAAAAACTTGAAATTCCGGCAGCTGTACCTGAGACTACATACGAGGAATGATAAGAACGATTGTATTCATACCAGATAACAGTATTTTTATTACCTATATCATGATTCTCACCACCGTCAAACTTTTTATCTTTATTCTGATAATAAAGATACATGGAATCTGCACTATAATCTATCTGTGCCGCATATACATCATACTTTTCCGTATATCCGTTATGTGAAGTATTCGCGGTAGTATAATTTTCTTCCCCTAATTTTTTGTTAATAACACCTGCACCACCAAATATACCGTTGTTGTTCCAATACCAAATACCATACTGACTTGGATCATACGACTTATTAGAAACAAAACCAACATACACATTCTTCTTATTCACATTACACGGTGCCTTGGAAACATAGGATGTTTGTGAATCGGAGGTAAATCTCTTGTAGGTTCTGAGGGGGCTGTTCACACCGACAGAAAGGGTGTTAGTATCCGAATTATTAAGGAACAAAGAAATTGACTGCGGTGTAGTTCCCGTGTTCTTTACCTCAGTACAGAAATATTTAGTTTCATGGGGGAGAACAGTTGTCGGAGTTTTAAAATCAAACGGATCAGTACTATACGCACTGCCGTCAGCTTCTGAAGCAGCATAAGTAACAGCAGTAATATTTTTTCCGTTGGTCACATTGTAATCTCCGTTCCAGGAGAGGGAGTCGCCCTGTAGCACTCCAGGACGATTAAACCACGAAAAAGTCGCAGTTGTTCCACACAACAAACACAGTACAAGTCCGAGTACAATAACAAGTGTAAATTTAGATTTCTTCATGGTTTCACCTCCGTTGAATTACAATTTATTTTGCAGATTTACTGCCAGTTACCCGTCCCATCTCCGGTTGCATAGTAGGTTGTCTTTGTGCCTCTGTAATCTGTATTCCAACTATTCCAAACCTCATTATCATTATTAGGATTTATACGCTGAATTTTAAACGAGGTTGCATTAGAAGGTATATCCTTCCATGTCCAATTGGTTTGATCTTTAGTCGAACTAAGATCATAATAACTTCCGTCAGGTAATACAAGTCTCATTTTGGGAGTTGAGTTTGATATCCATTTACTACTAGCAGTTTTATCAGTACTGTCGTCAAGAGTTATATCAATATGAGTAACAGGTGTCGGAACGTACTCTTCAAGTTCTTTAGGTGAGCCAGTCTTAAAGAGGTATGTCTTGCCGATTTCACCCTCAAGTCCACTACCGCTTGGATACTGAGCGCCATTATCGTTGTTTACAATAACTCTGAATTTACCTGTATCAGAAGTATCAAATCCAAATTTATAATAGCCTGTAATAGAATCATATTTTGCTTCAGTGCCTGACCATGTTTCACTGTACAGTATTTTCGAATTAGATGATGAATAAACATATGCTTTATAAATGCTGAATCCGTTTCTGGATTCAAAATAGATTGTTGTTGTTGACTTAGTAGTCTCCAACTCAAACTTAGCATACAGAGTGATTCCCTTGCCAACTTTGAAGGTTTTACTTGACTCTTCGTTTTTTTCAGTGAAATACGGTTTACTACAATTCTCGTCCGTATACCAACCGACAAACTTGTAACCGTTATTGGCAATTGCCTTAACTGTTACATTTTCGCCCTCCATAACAGGTTTAGATGAAATTTTATCGGCTTTTTCGTTGCCAACCTGTACAGTACCGGCTGTATCAACATTATCGTTGTTGTACATCGCTTTGGCTTCTACCTTACACAAAGCCTTAAATCTTGCGTAAAGAGTTTTTGGATTGGTAATCTTCGTTTCGTATTTGTAGTAATTTCCATTGCTGTCGTATTGACAATCTTCGGGTTTAACTACAGGCTCTATATCAGTTGTTTTATCAAACCAACCGATGAAAGCATAATTTTCCACAGGTTGAGCGTAGAATGTTGCAGTACCGTTATGATTTACCTTTGTCTTCACACTATCAAAATAATTGGATTTATCAAAGGATACCTTACCGCCTGTAGGATCAGGACTTGATGTTCCGTACTGTGCGTTGGCAACCACATCATACACATTGATATTAAATCTTGCATAAAGAGTTTTTGAATCGGTAACAGAACTCATCGGATATTCCGGATTATTACTCACCGCTTCGCCTGTACAGTCAGCATTGTAGTACCAACCAGCAAATGTATAGCCTTCTTCTGCAACAGCGTTATATACGACCGTGCTGCCCTTTAAAGCAGACAAATTACATGAAGAAGATGTTGTACTTGAACTTACAGTTTTTTCGCCACACGTAATGCTTACATTGCCGCCTTTGATATTATCATACAGACTGCTATCGTCATATGTTTTTGCATAAGCTTTGAATTCGTACACTTCGGTAAAGTTGGCTCTAAAGTCATAGGTTCCACTCTTTGATGGGGTGAAATATCCGTTTTCGTCAATACCTTGTACCGCATCACCGTTACTGTCAGTCCAACCCGTAAAAGCAAAACCTGTTTTGGCTTTTGCACTCAACTGAATCTTCGTCATAGGTGTTACATTTACTGTACTTTTATCTAAATCGTTATATTTAATCGAAGCTGTGCCGTGGCTTTTATCATCAACGGTAACAGTAATAGTAGCAGGTGGGTCCCAATAACCTGTTGTAGCAGAAGTAACAACAAAAAGCGTTGAATTGTCTCTGTTAGGAGCAGGAATTTCATATTTTATACCGCTATTTGTAAAAGAAAAAGTCATGTTGTCTGCCTTTTCCTTTGCAATATAACCGACCCATTTTTTAATGTCAGCAGTAAATGGCATTCTAACTTTACTGTAAGAGTCATTTTTATCCGGAACCATATATACACTTGAAACATTGCCTGTATCAGGGAGTACTTCGGCGGTTTTGCTTGAAACACTGATTTCAACCACTTCGCCCCATGTACCGTATCCGACATCACCGTTATGATCGCCATAGGCAGTATAGGACTTACTTTCGCCTGAGTTGAGCGACTTCATATTAGTAGTCCAAGTAACACTCCCCGAGGTGAACTTAACTTCTGTATTGTTATCGGCGGGTGTATAATTACAGGAATATGTATGCGACTTCGCATCAAACTTCATTGGTACAGAAGTTCCGTTACCCTGCTGAAATTTTACATTCTCTGTCCAATTTTTTGTAGTTTCATTAACAGTACGGTCAACAAAATACACTTTATTGCCTTTTTTGTTCTGAGTTACAATATTAACACCAGATATTGAAACAGTTTTACCGCCATATTCAGTAGTCGCCTTATCATCCTGAAGCCACACTTTAATATTTATTGTTTTACTGCTTCCTTTATCAACACTAAACAACTCGGTTGGTACAATATCAGAATTAACAACAAAATCGCTAAAAGCTTGAACCTTCTCAGGAGTTTGTTTGCCACCTACTTCATTTACAACATTTTCAGTACTTGCCTCAGAACCGCATACAACCGTTTTCTGAGTATCAGTATCTGTAATTGCCATTCTTACAAGGTTTCCTGAAACATCTGCACCACCTATAGTTATCTTAGGTACTTGATCAAGGTAAAATTCTGCATGATCCGCGTTAAAGGTTTTATCAACCTTTACATTAAATGAAAAGTCAATATAATTAACATTCCTATCGTTTACATCCGCACATCTGTAAGATTTAGCACCAAATTCAGGCTCACCTGAGTTCTTTATTGGAAAAAATATATTTTCACCGTTAGCACTTGAAGCCGAAGCAAGATGCACTCCACCCGCAGCACGGAAATATTTAGTCAAGTCAATGGGGTTGTTTGAATAACCATCACCACTGCCAATATCGGCATTAGTATAAACATAGTTATCGATTTTGGCGCCCGCAGTTTTAATTGTAAATGTTGAAATAGTTTCAACCCAAGCCGAAACGGACACAACCGATATGGCAAGTACTTCAACAAGTGCCACCATAGTGAGTATAAAACCTTTTCTTGTTTTTTTATTCTTGCCAAATGCAAGTCTGTTTTTCAAATACTCCCTTAAAAGGGCAAGTCTTTCTCTCATCGTGACACCTCCTTAATATGTTAATCAATTACCAATTGCCTGATTTTATGATTTTGCCAGATCCTTCATTTACCAAATCATAGGATATGATATATTCATTAGAACCCGCACTCTCAGTAAATGTATGCTGAATGTTTTCAGACACTAGATATTTCCTTATTATTGGATTTTCTTTTGCTGGATCATACAAATCAAATCTTACAAGCGTCGAACCGCTTTTGACGCTTGTCTTTGACAGCACGCACTTATCTCCGCCACCCTGCGGTTTCATTTCATAAGCGGATTCTGTACCGTTTGAATCTTTAAATACGGCTTTTAGTACCAAAACATTCTGACTAAGCAGATTTCTCAGACCTCCGCCGCCGTTATACGAATTATAATCATTTAACCATACATTGTTATAAATTTGAATATCCGCTCTCGCGTAGGTTTCTCCGGTTGTCGGCAGTTGTTCGGTTGTAGTCGGTTCAACACTGCCGCCTGAACTGTTGGGATACTTTGTACCCCAATATCCGATACAGGGGGCAACATTTTCAGCAACAGTAGTGGTACTGCCGTAACCGTTACCGTGTACAGCATAATATGTATTTTCTATCTTACCGTTTTCAGTTCCGTCATCTGTGCGGTATGTCTGAAGACCGTGTTCTTTATTTATTTCATGTGACCAATCTTGTGCTTTTTTACCAGCTTCAGTTGCACTATTTGCATCAATCCATGCATTTACATCGGCTGTTGTATGCCATACATTATATATTCTGCCTACCTCAACCTCATTTGTTCCGTCAAGCACAATTTTCTCTTTTGCTTTACTATATCGCATAAACGATATGTTTGTTTTTTTATCCTTTGGCAGATAAGCTATCCATTCAATAGGTTTGTTTCCATCACTCTTTGAGGCACTCATTACTACTGACTTTGGATTTTCAAAGTTATCGTCATAATAAGTCATAACAAGGAAACATTCGTCTTTGCCAACCCACTTACTTTGGGTTGCGTCAACATCACCTATTGTATTGTCTACAAAAGTAACATATTCCATATCTTTCCAGTTACTTTCAAGCTCAACTGTAATTGACACATCCTGACCCTCATAAGCGTCACAGTTCTCTCCGGTTGCCTCAAGCCATGCAACCATGGTTATGTTTTGGGATTTAAGTCCGTCAAGAGTAAAAAGAGGAGCACCTGTACCAAAATAGTAGTCTGAAAATGACCTGCCCTTTGCTTTTGCGGTTGTCGCCGAGCCGAGCGAATTAACAGAGCTTACTGCCTGACATTCGTCAGCGTAGTTGTCGATAATTGCAGTAGGATCAATAAGGGTTGAAGCTTCTGCACTGTTTCTGATGAATGCAATCCTTATTGGGCAAGGATTCTGATACGCCAGATATGTCAATGGCTTTTTGTTGCCGTCAACAGTAATATGTGTTGCACCGTCATAAACTTCATTTTCACCTGTATTTTTATTTTTTACCTCAACTTTGTAATTTTTTACATATACTTCAACCTTACCGCCTGTTTGACCTGTAAGGGTAAAATCGCTGTATATGTATCCGTTATTTTTATCTCCTACTGTGCCTTCACGAAATTTCATTTCGCTTGTGTCAACGCTTTGTCCTTTATCGCCGTATCCGCGATCTACAGGGAAAAACATATTACGACCGTCAACACTTGATGCTTCTTTCAGCTTTGCATTTTGTACGGTGATTGTATTTCTTATTTCTTCACCCTTATTAACTCTCATTCCGGCAGCAGAATCAAGAGTAAAGGGATCTGAATCAATAGTTGCCGTATCTCTTATTGTGAACCACGAAAAGGTAGTTACTGTGAAAATACTTAAAACAAGAAAAAGAGCAACATATGAAGTCGTGACCTTTTTTGTGTTATTCAGTCTTGAGTCAACTAAACCGTTGAGATAGTTACAAAACTTATCTTTCAACTTCATCAAAAGTTCCCCTTTCCTACCTTAAATAAAATCAACTTTCTTTTGTCAATACAAGATTAACCTTAAAATTTCCGTTTACAAGAGCAAGTCTTGCCTCTGGGTCTTCGCCCTCAATCCACATATTACAGGTTACCATAGCACTGTAGTATTCGGCATCTGGGGACTTTGTAAGTGATGCAATTTCTTTGTTTTCACCAAGCTCATAGGTAAATTTTCCTTCATGAAAACCATTATTATTCACAACAAACGCATTATCACCATCAGTACTACTGACTTTTTTCTTTTCTTTTTGTTGGTTATAGTATACATGACTGTACGAATCTCCGCTTTCCACATTGTCTGACAAAGTGTAATCGTCACCAGTCTGCTCCAACAAGATATTCGGAGCCGGCAACCACAGGAGCTTTTTTGAAGGAGTAGTCGGCTTATAGTCAACAACCGAGAATCTTACTGCACCAACTACGGAATCTCTTGAAAAATTACCGTACTTGCTTTGATTTATAATGCCCGTACCGTCCGAAGTTGTGAGTTGAGAAGCAACCGGTTTTATTGTTGATTTTTTGCCTATTGATATAGTATACTGCGATTTTGAACGAATGTAAAGGTCAAATGACAAATAATGCAGATTTGGATCAGCGTCACTCCATTCTGGATTTTTGTCAACCTCAGCTTTACCGCCTGTTTGAAACAAAGCCGGTTTTTTAAAATATGTGCCGTCACCGGTTATTTCGGTCAACTGAAGTTTCTCAAGAAATGGGTAATTAGTTTTATCAAGCTTAATATTACCCGTTGTATATTCTGTGTCTTTAGGAGCCGGATCGTTATGCTTAACAACAGCAATCTCAATACCGTCAGGTGCCTGACACTCAACATTTATACCGTCGGCTTCGGCTGAACTCTTATCCGTAAACCACGCCTGAATGCCGCAAAAGCCGGCAAGTGCAACAGTGAACAGAACTATTAAATTTTTAGCAATCATTCTGCCCGTTTTTCTGTTGGGCGCAGTAGAGTTTTTCATTTTTGCCCCTTATTCTTTACCAAAGTAAACTGAAACAAATCCGTTTGCTTTCAGAGTTTTGTTATGGAAAACAGTTGTTTTTCTTTTGGTTGCATCTCTTACAATGTTTTCAAAATTCATCACAAACGGTCTGTCAACACCGGAGAATGTAATTACAATCGGCAGATTGCTCATACCTTTCAGCATTGAACACAAATCGTTAAATGCAACAGTAAGATCTGCCTGCTTTTTATAAACATTATATACGCTTGCGCCGCTCTGTGAAAAGCCTGCAAGCACAACACCCTTTTTACTTCTGCATATGCAAAGAGATCTTACGCTTTTCTGTGCGTTTATAAGCTCGTCTGCGATTGAAAGCTTGCCGAATTTTGCAAGCTCTTCGGCATATTTTGAAACAACTGCAACACTGCCGAAGCCGTAGTCACGAACGAACAAATCGCCTGTATCCTTGACAGATTTAATTTCATCCTTAGCAAGGCTGATTTTTTCGCTTGCTTTCTTTTCGGCTTTGCGAATTTCAGCCTGAGCCTCTTTTTTAACCTCGGCAACCTTGGCTTTCATACGCTTTTCACAAGCTTTTTCTGCAAGCTCAACCTTTTTGTCAACCGACTTATAAGCCTTTTTAAGCTCAGAAGCGTGAGCGGCATTGCTTGCGGCTGATGATTTAAGGTTGGCTTCCTTAATTTCAACAAGTTCCTTCTTGTGAGTTTCTTCTTTATCTGCAAGCTCTTTAAGATGCTTTTGCTCGATTTCATTTGCCCTTGCGGCAAAATCCGCATTAAGCTTGGCAACATAATCATTATGTTCAGCCTCTGCATCGTTGAATTTATGGTTAAGCGATTCAACCTCTGCCGAATGAGCATCGTTCATCTGCTGTTTTTCTTCAGCAAAATCAGCATTCATTTTATTGACTGTGTCCTTGTGCTGAACACGCTCATTCTGAAGTGTTTCCGTAAGATTTTCATTTTTCTCGGTTAGGTCGGTAATCCTGCGGTTATCCTCTTCAATCTGCGCATGGCACTTTTCAAGGCTCTGTGTAAGAGCGGCAATCTTTGCAAGCTGCTCGGCAACCTGAGTTTCAAGCTCTGCAATATGAGCCTTCTGCTCAGCGATAACAGTTTCCTGCTCTTTCACCTTTGTCTGCAAACGAGCATTCTCCTGCACAAGCACGAGAATTCTGTCATTTAATTCTACTATTTTTTTATTGAGTGTGTCAATAGTCTGATTGAGTTCATCAATCGTTTTATTCAACTCTTCAATAGTATCTTTTAACTGCTGATTTTCTTCCTCAAGCTCGGCAATCCTCTTTTCTGCCTCCATCAACTTGAGTTTTGTCTGCTGGAGCTCTTTCTTAACCTCTTCAAGTTGGTCTTCAAGAGCAGAAACCCTGCCCTTAAGGGTGAGAATCTGCTGTTCTTTCTGATCAATTATAACCTTTAAATTCTTGATTTCATTCGTGAGGTCAAGAATTTTCTTTTCGCGTTCACGGATTTCACGAAGGCGGATTTCCATCTCCTCTTTACGAACAGCATCAAGCTGTGCCTTCATAACCGCCTCGCGGGTCTTCTGCGGCTTTGATTCTTCCTCGGCAATTCGTGCATTTTCTGCGTCGTACTGTTCCTTAAGGATTGAACGAAGTCCCGGGTTCGTAGCAATAGACATCATAAAATGCTGGAATCCCATCGCAAAGTAAACATCCTGCTGAACAGTATCTGTCATTTTGCCGTTGTATTCCTCGCTTACAACCTCAAAGCCTTTACGCTTGTAGCTGTCGAGAAAGTTCCACAGCTCAACCACTCTTTTAAAGTTGGGGTTCTTTTTGAGAAGGTTGGTCTGCGTGAGCGGCGGACGAACCTCAGGCTCTTTTGAGATTTCCTTAATCAACTGAGTGTTTAAAAACTCATTAAGGGTTGTTCTGATTCTTCTGATTCGGTCAAAGTCCGAAAGCTGAGAAACATCAAGAACATCAAGGTCATCTGCAAGGGTTTCGTGAGATTCATTTATATAGTTAAGATTAAAATCTACTTTTTTCTCATTAAAATCAATGTGGCGAACCATAGAAATTTTATTATAGCTGTCGTTCGGCACATCTTTCATCTTTGAATATTTATCGTCAACAAAGTGAAGCGCTTTACGAATGAGCGTCATAAGCACACGGTTTTCGTAAATTGCAAAGCTCTCTTCACGCTCAATTGTGAGGATTTTGTTAGGCGTTACCATATCACCCTCAACCTTGGCAATAAAGTTAGTGTGCTGCGAAAGGTGCTTAACCGACTCGGGGCCAATCTTTTTTGCAAGCTCAACTCTAACAACATTGTCAACCTGCTTAATAAAACGGCGCTGTTCGTCTATTGCTTTCTGAATGTACGGAAGTGTTTCCTCAATGGCAACAACCCATTCCATATCAATTACCTTTTCGTTGGTCTTACCGTCGAGCTTATCCTCGCCCTTATCGCCGTCCTTAAGGCCTTCTGTTATGTAATTGTAAGTAAAATCATTTTTCAGAATGTCCTGCATATACATATATGCTCTGAAATATTTACCAAAATCAGCCATTGATTTTTCTCCAATCAGATAGTTTTACCGCTAAAGGAACAAAGTCCTTTCACCAAGCAAAGGGCGAACAGAGTTCGCCCTGAATTGCTAAAATTATACAAGCTTCTTGAGCATACGGAGATAATCCTTGCTCTCAGTCATATTTTCTTCGCCGAAAAGCTCGTCAATATACGCACAAAGGCCATCTATTTCATCACGAATGTATGAAAGATTGAGTGACTCAAATTTTCTAAATACCTTGCGGGCAAGAACATAGTCAAGACCGTCAAGCTCTGTACCGCCTGTTCCGACATAAGCAGGAACAAAGTCACGAAGCTGCTTTACAATACGGTTACCAAAAGCTATACGGAAATGCTCAATAACATAATCATCCAGAAGGGCAATCTTTTTGAGGTTCTCTTCCGAAACAACAAATTGAACCTTAGCGGCATTGAGGATGTACTCAAAATGTTTGTATGAAATGTATACAGAGTCTGTGAGAGGTGCGTCAAAAGCAACACCCTTTGTGTCGATGTTAATCGGCATAGCACGGTCGTAAACCTTATCTGTGATAGCAAATGTCGAGTCATCGTTATTCGCAGTACCGATGTACCACATATTCGGCGGAATTTTGAGCTGACCGTTCACGATATGCTTCGGGTCAGACGGCCAAGAGTTCGGGATGATATCAACAACCCACTCATCTCTTGACGGCATTTCAAGAATCGAAAGCATCTCGGCAAAGTAATACTCAACTCGAGCGATATTCATCTCATCGAGGATTACCGCATAGATGTTTTCGTTATACGATGCCTCATACATTGCACGGAGAAGCTCGGTTTCGTTAAACTTCTTTGTAAATTCGTTGAAGTAACCGAAAAGCTCTGTTCTGTCGCGCCATGACGGCTGAACGGAAGCAACGATTGAAGGATTGTTTACAAACTTACCAAAGGCGTAAGCAAGTGAAGTTTTACCTGTACCGGAAATACCCTGAAGGATAATAAGTCTGGTAGATGCAAACGCAGCAACAAAAAGTCTGATAAGCTTAATATCGTAGTAAAGACCAAGCTGTGAACAAGCAAAGAGTCTGAAACGCTCACAGAACTCGGGAAGTGTGATATCGTTGTCATAAACCGGCGGAACATAATCTGCCCAAAGCTGGTCGATTTCCGTAAGTTTGTAGAAACGGCTTTCGCCTGTGTCCTCTTCTTCGCCGTTGTTGAGCGACTCGATTTCTTCGCCTGTAAGCTCTGAAATCTCGTTGGGGTTAAGACCAATCTGTGAAACCTTCATAGAGAGAATCTTATCCTTTTCAAGGTTGAGTCTCATAACCTCTTTGTTGAGTGCCTGAACCTCTTTAACAAGAGAATCTGTATCTTTTCTTCTTCTGTGCGAACGAATAAACTTTTTTACAGCGACGACAATAAGCCATACGCAAAGTGCAAGCACAGCAACCAGAAGCACAATGGCAATAATCGCAATTACCCATGCGAGGCCGCCAAGCTCCGTGGTATAGGCAT
>OGPC01001886.1_pt1 | contig 11668 bp, 14 predicted proteins | sample 1552911 | NCBI WGS metagenome assembly OGPC01 (sample SAMEA2580248, study PRJEB22360) | human gut metagenome | biome: human gut; feature: human-associated habitat; material: faeces | place: Denmark | collected 2008/2010 | reverse complement strand
GGGAAACGACCACACCATTTCTGCGCTCCCTGCGAAAATGCATCCGCAGCTCATTTGCTATCCTCTCCCCAGCGCACTTTGGGATGGAAAAGAGAATCCACCTCTTTCACGCAATGACGCATCTACGTCAAAATGGATTTTTGGAGCCGAAAGAGCGGTTCCTTTTTTCTGCTTCAGAGGGTGTCATGTGAGGGTTGTGGTCTAACCCCTCTATACATCTTACAGGTAAGTTTGGCAGGCCCCCGCACCACCGTAGAGGCGCAGGCGTTCTACCGTATGTACCACTCTTACGCCGACATCCCGAACCCATGGGACCGTCTGCGTTGGTGCCGCTATGGTCTTGACCTGCTGCAAAAAGAGGTTGCTGCCATGGTGGGCATGGAGGAATGGCTCTATCGGGATCTGGAAAGCGGCGCATTTCACCGCAGCTTTACGCCGGAACTTGCGGACAAGCTCGCCGCCCTTTACGGTATCCCGGTGGAGGATATTCTGGACGACTACACCCTGTTTCTCCACCGGGGTGGCGGAGACCTCCTCCGCAGATACCGGGAGTCAAAAGGCTGGAGCCGTCAGCAGCTTGCCGACCATGCCAAGGTAGGCAGGACAAGTATTCGCTGCTGGGAGACCGGACAAAAGACCATCAGTCAAAAGTGTTTCCGGCTTCTGGCCGAAAATCTTGGGCCCGATTTTCTTTCTATGCTGCGCATGTGAGGTATGGTAATTTTTCTCCGGCCAAACGAAAAAGCTCGTCTGCAAGCCACGATATGTGGCAGCGCAGACGGGCTTTCGTTATGGAATCATTCTGTTTCAATTATTCTGATATTCGCTCTGACTTACATGGCGTTCCGTAAAACACGCAGTCGTTCTTCAAACGTTGCTTTCCATGCCGGATGCTCGGAGAATACGGTGTGCTCCACCTGACGGACTTGGTTCAGTCCGATGTTCTGCACCGCTTCCACTGCAGCATCTTTTTGGCTCAGATGGCGTTTTCCCACGGTCAGACAGTTTGCGCCTTCTGGCGTGTCGTACTGCTGAAACGCCCGGTTGAAGTCCATCAGGTCATGCAGACGGATGGGCTGATTGGTTTCGTTGTCTACCAGCAGACCCCAATTTTCCCAATGACGGTCGGTATTGCCCACCAGATAATCCAGAATGTTCATCATATAGTAGCTGGGAGCATCCAACTCTAAGATCTTATCCAGCGTGTTCCAATCATGGTTCGTGCAGTAGACGTCATAGGCTGCATAGGTCACAAGACTGTATCGCTGAGATGTCATGATTTTGCTGATAGAAACCGGCTCATTTTCAAACATCCCCTGCTCATACAGTACCTGATGGCAGTCAAAGCACCGGCAGATTTTGCTTGCCAGCACTTCACGTTCCACCGCTTCCCTGCCACCATCCTTGTAAAGATAGAAGCCATCCTCTTTTCGCACCCACGCCTTGGGGTACAAGCCGCCCGTAGACAGGTCATTTGCCAGAAGATGGGCGTTTGTCACCGTCATTTGGTGCCCCCGCAGCGCAATATCCACAAGCGCATTGCTTAAGGAGTGTGCAAAAAGGTTGATATCCTCGAATCGAATCTTCTCGTTTTCTTCTTTCACCCAGAACACATCCAGCAAAGACAGACAATGGTAGGATAATGCAATCTGTGCTCGTTCCCTGTCCGTAACACTCTGAGATGCACCGATACTGTTCAGGATTTCCTTGGCGTAGGTGCGATCCAACGTCAACATCCGGGAGGCGCACCAATAGTAAAAGTTCGTTACATTATTGATGCGCTCGTCAAAATCATCCGATTCCACCAGAACCAGATCATAGGGCATGAAATCCTCGAGGCAGACCCTGCATTCCCCTGTCGTGCTGAGTTGTGCCACACAGCTTTCCCGGTGCATGATCTCGTAAAACATGGTTTTCATCCCTCCCTGCGTTCTGTGTCTTGCTCTGTATTTATATTACCTTCTTTTTTCACGGGACGCAAGAGCTTTTACTTTTCAAAAAGCTTTTTCTGCTGCCCCATCAGGACGGTTTCGATACGCTCTTTCAGCAAAAAGCGGAACTGTTTTGCGTGTTACGCAATGTCACAGGATACCATATTGGCCGCCAACAATCAATGATTTTTTGTCAGCAAAATTCCAAAAACTTATGTAACACAAAAAGCCCCACGCTCAACACTGCCTCTAAATCTGACCGTCTCTGGTCAGAGCAGAAAAGCATATGTTGAGCGTGGGGCTTTGTTTATCGGCTCGGCTGCCAGCCGGGCTTTTGGTGTTCTTTGGGTTTGTAGGTTCCTTTGGTAGTATCGATCACCGCCTGCAGCAATTCGAGCTTCTGCCATGTGGGGCAGTTCAGACGGTCGATTTTTTCGATCACATAGTTGGCGTGGGCGGTTGCGACTCGTTTTCCGAGTTCGTCCCATCCCTCTTTCGTTTTGGGGTAATGTACCACCACTTCAATGGGGGCACTCTTTCGCATGGCTCACTCACCTCCGATTACATCGCTATCACCTCATTTTTACGGGTTACTGGTTGTCCGCTATTCGCTGCGGTTTCCGCTCAGAACGTTCAGAGCCAGACTGACCAGCAAAGCCATATCAATGCGGAGCATTTCAGCCTTGCTGGCATAGCCCATAAAGCGTTCGATGCGGGATTTATCGATCGTGAAGATCTGCTCCAGAAGAATCATGGACGGTTCTTCAAAGGCCGGGTTGGAATCCACCAGCACATGGGTGGGCTGGTTTTTCTTCTTTTCCGTCCGGGTGGTAACAGTTGCAACGATCAATGTAGGCGAATGACGGTTTCCAATGTTGTTCTGCCCATCAAAAACATAGAAGCGGCCATCCCGGTAGCTGACCTTCGGCTCGTTCGCGATGTACTCCGAGAAGTTTTCCGCGATCTGCGAAACCTTCTCCATCCGCAGCATACGCTGATATTCAATACACGGGATCAGCAGTGCACTGTTTACCATCTGATAGGCAAACTTGCATTCAGGCAAAGTGTTCAGGTTCAGATTGGAATTCATCATAACTTTTCCTCCTTTATGGTTTTCAGATAGTTTGTCATCCGGTCAAGCAGTTCAAAAATGGTTTTTCGACAGGTCTTATCGGTCAGAACATCCGGGTGTTCCTGGAAAATAACATTCCACCGAAAGATAAACTCTTCCGTTGCTCCCTGCAGTTCGCACAGCATGATGGAGCCGGTTGCTGCTGCTTTATCCTGGTAACGGGCATCCACCGAGGCCTGCAGTCGGACCTTGTCTTCTTCGGACAAGTGCCGTTTATGACCCTGTATGCTCTGAAGAAAACTTGGTGGTCCGTTGCTGGCAGGTTCGATTTCCTCCTCCGGTGGGGAGGGTGTCACCGGCTCCGGTGCTGCGGGTTCCTCGTTCTGCGGAGGTTCCGGCGGTTTCGGCGGCGCAGACTTTGGCGGCGGACGCTCCGGCTTCAGTCTGGAAAGCAGATTCTCGTTCCGTTTGCCTTTTTCTTTCCGAAGCTCGTCCAAAATGGCCAGACGCTCTTCCTTGGGGATCGCAGGCAAAGCAGCAATCTGTGCATCCGTTGCCTTGATGCGCCCGGTCAGGATCTCCTCCTGTGCTCCGGGCACCGCTTCCTCAGCGGCATCTATGCCCTGCGAGTATTTTTCGGCACGTCGCACCGTCTTTTCTCCAACGCCGTGCTCGGAAGCAATGCGTTGACAGGTTCTGGATTCTGTGAAAATGTGGTCATTTTGACCACATTTTCGTATTCCATGTTTGCTGCCGAGAGGTGCGCCCACTGCCAGTTTGGTCGATTCATACTCCTTGCCCAGAAGAAACTTCTTTCGTTCTGGGCTGAGATTTCTGCGGCCAAGCTGATTTTTGCAGATCCATACAAGCGCTTCGTACTTGTTCGCAAGCTGGATTTCTTCCACTTCAAACTTGATAAAGCCGTGCTTTTTCAGGATGCGGTAGCGGGTGTGCCCATTTGCACCACTCCATTGGCCTCTCGGCCACCCCGTCTTCTTTATGACCGGGCCGCGAATTACGGAAGTATCATTATCTGGAAGTACCTGAAGCTGCATATTCAATTTTCAAGGTCCGCCCGGCTGCGGCTCCCGCTCCCTTTCGGAGCTGGGCCGCTGCCGTGACAATAGTGTATCGTACTTTCGAGCAAAAGTTTATGGACTCGTAGTCCAAGTCACCCACCCTCTTAGTCCATATATTGTATACAACAGTACCAAAAAGCAAAAAAATCCCGCCTGAAAAGCAAAACCTTCGCTTTGCCCTCAGACGGGATGTCTTTCGACACGACTGTTAGCTAAATCAACCAATAAAGACCTCCGAATCTCTTTCTTATTAGGAAAAGATTCAGAGGCCTCTGTTTTACAATTTTTTCGGAATAGCGGCTTTCACCAGCAGCGTCATGGGACGGCCCAGTTCATCTTTCATTCCGGGAATCCTCAGCATCTCTGCAGAGGTTCGTTGTCATATTCGCTGGTATGGAGTGGTTTCACTGGCTGCATTGAGCTTCTGATAACATCCAAAATGGTTTGATCCGCCGGGAGCCACGGAACGGAATCAATGTCATCTTTTGTCAGCCATCGTGCAGCTTCCGCTTCTTTCAGCACAAGCTCGCCAGAAACCACTTCACACCAGAAGCAGTCCATGGAAAGATGAAACGCCGGATACTCGTACTCGATTGTACCAATTAAATCCTCCACGGCGATTTCCGTGTCCAGTTCTTCTTCAATTTCCCGCTTCAGAGCCTGCTGCGGGGTTTCACCCGGCTCGATTTTGCCGCCCGGAAACTCCCATTGACCCTTGTAGTCACCATAACCGCGGGCGGTAGCGTAGATTTTGCGCTTTTCCTGCATGGAGTCGCAAATCACAGCGGCCACAACACGAATCGTTTTCATAACGTTCTCCTTTTGGATTCATTATAATGGCTGACCGTCAGAAGTCCCACCGACATGATAGAACACCCTGTTTCCTGCTTTTCTTGCAGTAAGCAGCCCCATCTCATGGAATTTCATCACAAACGTCCGAATGGTTGCATACGCAGCGTTTCGGAAATCCTTTTCCAGCTGCTTTGTGGTAAACTCCTCTGCACCATAAGCAGACAGAACATACTCCCAGAGCAGCCGTTCTTTTTCTGTGATTTTTCCTTCCGCAAGAGCAGTTTGATATACCTCAAGATCAGTTTTCGGCGGGACTGCATCCACCTGCAGGCGGTTATAGACCTCATTGCAGAAGTAGAACAGAAAGGGAGTCACATCCGTATAGCCGGAAATCAGAGCATTTCTCTCCACGCGTTCGTAGGCTTTGTAATATGCGTCCTTGTTTTCAGCGATGTATCGGGAAAACGGCGTGAACAGTGCCGCAGGATAGCCCCGCTGAACAAGATACCAGAGGTGGAATAGCCGTGCAGTGCGTCCATTCCCGTCAAAATAGGGGTGGTAGTATGCAAAGGTAAAGTGCAGAATGGCAGCCTTATGCAGCTCATTGATGCCGTCATTGGCATTCGCAAAATCGACAAGACATTTCATGGCACCGGGAAGCCGCTCTGCCGGAAGTCCCGGTCTGGGTTCTTCACCGCCCACAATAAAAACCTCGCCATGCCGATAAAAGTGGTTTGGCAGTAATCGATCTTCATCCGGGAGATAATCCCCTGTGCTGATCTGATATAGGTGATGCAGATTCTCCTCGGTGATCCTATTCTGACGATTCGCGATAAACTCCAGTCCGCGCTTCATACCATAGATGCGGGCTTCTTGTTCATCACGAGGGGCATAACCATCGAGGATATAACGGATACTGCTGCGGGTCGAGCGGATACTTTCAATTTGAAAAGTAGCATAAATTTCCTCGGTCATCGCCGACAAGCCGAAGTTTTGTCCACTGACCGGGACAGAGAGCAACTGCTTCATACCATTTGTTGAAATTTGCGCGAGGTTCGGCAGGTAAAACAGCTTATTTCCAGAAAAATCAGTCAACGGCAGAGGCTGCGCAAAGTTTTGCCGCAGCAATTCGGCAAATTCTTTGACGCTGACAGTCGAGTACTTGTATTCCATCCGATTGAGTTCAAACAAATGCTTATCTGAAAGCATTTTGGCAAACTGTGCCCCATCCATTCTGTCCACCTCGCAGTTGATACTTATTGATACTATATAGTATCAATATACCGATTCTTTATAAAAAAGTCAACCGAAACAGGCCGAACCAACTTTTTTCCATACTTTCCGTCAAAATTCCCGTGGCACAGCCACGAATCACATCTCCATCGGCTTATTCCCCACTTCGTCCAGATACGCATTCAAAAATTCCGCTGCAAGGCTGTTGGGACGGATGTTTTCTCTGGCTTCCTGTGGGGTGAACCACTTGCAGCGGTCCACTTCGTGGTTGATATGCAGCGCCTTTGCGGTTCTGACGAAAGCGGTAAAGTTGCACATCAGCGTGTTAGACGGCTCAAAAAACTTGGTACGGTTGAACCGGAGGTGCTCTACTTCCAACCCGGTTTCTTCCCGGACTTCCCGCACCACGGCGTGTTCTTCTGCCTCACCGCGGTTCACATATCCAGCCACCAGAATATAAGAGGGCTTGCCGTACCGCATTCAAAGCAATGCTTCTGAATCATTTTTACACTCCAAACACTGTTTTCGTCAGCCAGATACCTGCTGCCGTCTTCATCGTATGTTCCATAAAGGTTCGGATTGCCTGCTGGTCGTACCCGCTTTCGGACGCATTGACGATATAATCCGCCTCAATCAAGATCTGATAGTCAATGCCGTCGATCTGCGCCGGACTATGGTGGTGCCCTACCAGATAGGCCACCCGGTCGATCTGTTCTGCTGTCATGCCGGTATCCGCCAAGAACTCCCGCACCAGCGGGGCACCCTCCTGCTCCTGATATTTACCATTGGTGTTGCCGTACTTTTTGCGGCAGAGCGGGCAGGCGATATCGTGGGTGATGGCCGCCACCTCCAGAATAAACTGCGTGTCTGCGTCCAGTCCCTCCAGCTCACCAATGGTTTTGGCATAGGTCCACACGCAGCTCAGGTGCGTGATGTCATGGATATTCCCTTCGGAAAAGGCGATCATCTTTTCCATGATCTGTGCAATGGTCATCATTTGTTTTCACTCCCGTTTTTAATACTTAAATGTTCACCTTGATAAACGCGAATTTGTTTACTGTTTCTTATCATTGAAGTAAATGATAAATGCTCCCATCACAGCAACAGCAAGAATAACGCCCCACTCTGGTGCATTGACCCAATTTGCAAAGATGGCACCACTTATATACCCAACAATTACGGTTACGATCATTGCTAAAATCGCTTTCCCCATACAATCACGCTCCTCGTCAAATTTCGATTTATCAAATAAGAATTTCCGTCAATTTTTCTCTTGATGTGGCTCGCTTCTAAGAGTAGGAACGAACTGTTCTGTTGCCGGAAACGGACCATTCAGGTCGATCTCCGGCAGTATTTTTGTTATCGCGTATTAAAAAACAGCCGGAACGACTTTCTGCTGCGCTACATCGATGATGCCGTATGTATTCAGTCTGAGTTTTGGAATGACCGGAAGGCTGACGAAGGCGAGGGTCATAAAGATGCCGATATCTTCCGCTATACCATGTGCCTTGAGGGCATCGTTCAGCGCCTGCATTTTCGCCGCAACGCTCTCTGCGCTTTCGGTGCTCATCAATCCGGCCACCGGAAGCGCAAGTTCTGCCACGACCTGTCCATCTGCCACAAACGCAAGTCCGCCTTTGTTTTTCCGCACAGTGTTGCCGGCCAGCATCATATCGGTATCGTTGTCCCCTGCCACGATCAGGTTATGGGAATCATGTGCGATGCTCGATGCAACGGCTCCGCATTTCAGGCTGAAGTTTCCTAAAAAGCCAATGCCCACATGGCCGGAGTGATGATGCCGCTCAAAAACGGCCAGTTTTACGATGTTGTGTTCCGGGTCCACACCGGGAGCTTTGCCCGGATACCGTTGGAACGGGATGATTTTTTCCTCCGTAAGCAGCTCGCCCCGGTTCAGGCAGATGACACGCTCCTGCTCCCCGCTTTCCCGAAGTTCCAGATCCTGCAGTGTGATCTCATCCAGATCAAAGGAATCCATAACGTGGGAAAATCTCACACGGTCGATGTCAAGCGGTGCGGGTTTCAGCGTTTTTCCGTGCTCGGCCACCAGCGTGCCATTCTTGTAAACCTGTTCGACCGTAAAGGATTCCAGATCAGAAACCACAACCAGATCTGCCCGGTACCCCGGTGCTACGGCACCGCGCTGCTTGAACCCAAAATACTGTGCCGGGACCAGCGTTGCCATTTTGACGGCCACTGCCGGGTCTGCGCCCAGCCGGATCGCTTTACGGATGTTGGAATCGATGTGGCCGCTGTCCAGCAGGTCACCGGGGTGCTTATCATCCGTCACCAGCATACAGCGGCTGCAATAAGGCTCCCGGAACAGCGGCATCAGGGCCTCCATATTTTTGGCAGCCGTTCCTTCCCGGATCATGATATATTGTCCGAGCCGGAATTTTTCCATGGCTTCCTCAATGTTGGAGCACTCGTGATCGGACTGAACGCCTGCCGCAATATAAGCATTCAGGTCCTTATCGCTCAAGAGCGGTGCGTGTCCATCCACGATCTTTCCCGCTTCGGTACAGTCGCGGATCTTCTGCAGGATCTTCGGGTCACAGCGCACCGTCCCATAGGCATTCATCAGCTCTGCAAGCCCCAGCACACGGGGATCGCCGTAGTAAGGCCGGAGCTGTTCTGCGTTCAGCACCGCGCCGGATTCATCCAGATCCGTGGCCGGAACACAGGAGGGCAGCATGAAATAAACCGAAAGGGTCAGATTTTTTGTCGTTTCCAGCATAAAATCCAAGCCTTCCAGCCCCGCAACGTTCGAGATCTCGTGTGGGTCTGTGACCACCGCAGTGGTACCGTGGGGCAGCACTGCCTGCTCGAAAGCCTGACCACAGAGCATGGAGCTTTCGATGTGGATATGCCCATCGATCAGACCGGGACAGACATATTTGCCGTGCAGATCAACTTCTTTCCGGCCGTGATACGCACCCACGCCCACGATCGAATTTCCGCTGATGGCAATGTCAGCGGTGTCGATCTCATCGGTAAACACATTGACGATTCTGGCATTTTTCAAAACCAAATCGGCCAAAACATCTCCTCTGCCTGCCGAGATCCGGCGTTTCAGCTCATCAGACTGCATAGAAACATCTCCTCTCTCTGAAGTTCGATTTTCTCACCTGTGGATTGGTTCTGCCCTTATTCTACCACGCCTTGCCGCTGCGGAAAAGATGTCGGGAAACAAAAATGGCCCCGGAGGGCTTGTTACAGCTCTCCGGGGCCACCTTATGTGCGTGTGTGACTTGGCGCACACCGTCAGCACTCCACTGCCACCTTGATCACGCCGTCCCGTTTCTTTTCAAACAGCTCGTAGCCCTCTGCGATCCGGCGCAGGGGGTAGGTGTGGGTGATGAGCGGTTCGGTATCGATCTTGCCTTCTGCAATGAGACGCAGCGTTTCTTCACAATCGCAGCCGTCCACGCCGCCGGTCTTAAAGGTGAGGTTTTTGCCGTACATTTCCGGCAGCGGCAGGGTCTGTGCCTTATCGTACAGTGCCACCACCGTCACAATGGCGTTGGGCCGTGCACACTCCCATGCCAGCCGGAAGGTGGAGTCTGCCCCTGCCACCTCCAGCACCACATCGGCCCCGCCGTGGTCGCTGTGGGCACGCACAAAGGCGGCGCAGTCCTCCGGCTGCACGGTGAGCACCTGCGGGTAGTGCCGACGGATGAACTGCAGGCGGCTTGCGTCCTTTTCACAGACGATGATGCGCTTGGGGCTGTGCAGCATGACGCACAGCAGCGTGCAGATGCCAGTCGGCCCTGCACCGAGGATCAGCACGGTATCCTCGGGGGTGATCTCCGAGATGCGTGCCGCCCAAAAGCCAGTGGCCAGCACATCGCCCACCAGCAGCGCCTGCCGATCGGTGACGCCGTCCGGGATCTTGTTCAGTCCCTGATCCGCAAAGGGCACCCGGACATACTCCGCCTGCCCGCCGTCGATGCGGCAGCCCAGTGCCCAGCCGCCGTTTTGATCAGTGCAGTTGTTCACGAAGCCCTTTTTGCAGAAGAAGCACTCTCCGCAGAAGGTCTCCACGTTCACCGTCACCCGGTCGCCGGGTTTCACATTGGTCACCGCACTGCCCACTTCTTCTACGATGCCCACCATCTCGTGCCCTACGGTGATGCCGGGCACCGCCCGGGGCACGCTGCCGTGCTTAATGTGCAGGTCGCTGGAGCAGATGCTGGCAAGGGTCACCTTTACAATGGCGTCCCGCTCGTGCTGCAGCACCGGCTTTGGTTTTTCCATCAGGGCAAACGTCCCCTCTGAAACATAGGTATAGGTCAGCATGCTTTTTACCTCCATGCGCTTTGATCTTTCCGGACTTGAGTATACCACGCAGCTCTCCGCCGATCAGATCTTGGGCTGATACTGCATGCTGGACACATTGTAAACGGTAACAAAAGCCTTGGGGTCTTCCCGGTTGATAAAGTTCATCAGCTTCTGATATTCGCTCTTGTCCACGATGGTAATGATCTCGTTGTGCTTTTCCAGATTGTATGCACCGATGGCCTCGTACATGGTCGCACCGCTGTGCAGGTCATGGAGGATGAACTGACGCAGCGCCTCCTCTTTTTCGGTGATGATGCAGACGCGGCGTTTGATGCTGTTATCAAAGATGAAATGGTCCAGCACGATGCCGTTGAAGTAAGTACCGAGGATACTCAGCACCACGGTCTTTTTATCGTAGACCAGGGCCGCGGAAAGCGCCACACACATTCCCGACAGAGACATGGCTTTTCCCAATTCCATGTGCAGGTACTTGTTCATGATCTTTGCCACGATATCCAGCCCGCCGGAGGATGCATTGCGGTTGAACAAAATACTCAGCCCGATGCTGACCACCAGAATATAGCACAGCACGTCCAGCTCCTGACTGCCGGTCATCGAGCCGAACTCCGGGAACAGCTTTTCAAACAGCCCCAGAAACACCGGCAGCAGCACACTGGTGTATACGGTCTTTGCGCCAAATTCTCTGCCGCAGGTAAAGAACCCGATGATGAGAAGCACGACGTTCAGGATCATCGTAATGACCGACAAGGGCAGCGGCACAAAATTGGACAGCACGATGCCAAGGCCGGAAATGCTGCTGACGGATGTATGGCTCGGCACCAGAAAAAAGAAAACGCCCGCCGCAATGATCGCCACCGCCCCGGTCAGGACTGCCGTCTCCCTCAGGACTGCGCCGGTCTTTCCTTTTACATCACTCATCTTTGTCCCCCTAAAATCAAATTTGTTTCACCGATTTCCTCATCTTTGTCGATGCGGACAAGGAGCTTACCGCCAAAGCGTTTGTATTCCATAGTGAAGTACCTCCATAAATTCTGAGTTGCTGTTCTCAGTATACCATGATTTTCCCTTGCGGAAAAGATAGCGAAACAAAAATGCCCCCGGAGAGCTTGTTGCGGCTCTCCGGGGGCATCTTATGTGCGTTGTGCTTTGGCGCACACGACCGGCGTTTTACTCGATCTCGATCAGGTTCGGGTTCTCAGGCAAAGCCTTCGTCTGCTGAGGAGCAGGCAGCTCGACGTGCA
>OGPC01001883.1_pt1 | contig 11681 bp, 15 predicted proteins | sample 1552911 | NCBI WGS metagenome assembly OGPC01 (sample SAMEA2580248, study PRJEB22360) | human gut metagenome | biome: human gut; feature: human-associated habitat; material: faeces | place: Denmark | collected 2008/2010 | reverse complement strand
CTGGGACAGCCCCTATAAGGACTGGTTCCATATTTCATTCGATGGCAATTCGGGCTATAACGACGGTTTCTGGTACGAGGGCTGGGAGGGTCATTACGAGCTGGTAAAGCTAAACCTCTACAACCCCGAGGTGAAGCAGTACCTCAAGGACTGTATAACCGGCTGGGAGAGGATGTTGGAAAATTAAAGACATCTATTCGGGCGGAAGTGTCCCGGGGAATTGCTGCAGGTTTTACCTGGAATGAAGTGGCTACGAAGCTGGCAAAGTCATTTAAGACAACAGAATTTTCCAAGGCATACAATAATGCAATGCGGATTGTCCGAACAGAAGGGCACCGCATACAGGTTCAGTCAGCTATGGATGCACAGCAGGTGGCAAAGGACCATGGTGCAGACATCGTAAAACAATGGGATGCAACATTGGATGACAGAACCAGAGAAACGCACCGGATGCTGGACGGTCAGATCAGAGAACTGGATGAGCCGTTTGAGGTTGGTGGAATGCAGGCAGATGCGCCGGGAATGTTTGGAATCGCTGCACAGGATTGTAACTGCAGGTGCGCACTGCTCCAACGAGCCAGATGGGAACTGGATGAAGATGAGCTGAATACCTTGAAAGAACGTGCAGAGTTCTTTGGACTTGACAAGACAAAGGATTTTGAAGATTTTAAGGAGAAATATTTTAAAGCAGCGGAGCAGTATGAGGACAGAAAAGAAAAAACGATAAAAAATAATGTAGATGCTGCAGATATTCTCACACAGGAAGAAACAATTGAAAAGGCAAAGAAATACGGTCAAGAATTATTGGATGATGTTTCGGTATTAAAATATGATAATGGTGATCCAATTACAGACTATTTGAATTTTAAGTTAAAATATGATGCTTTGCCGAGGGTGATTTCTGATGCAGAATTTGAAAATGAAAAAGTAAAAAAACAGGTTTGGTACCGGGGAGTTGCAAGCACTTCTGACATGTCTGCAAAAGATATGGTAGAAGCGTTTAAATATGGAAAAATGTATGCTGGCCGCGGAGTTTACGGATATGGTACCTATGCAGATAAAGATAGGAAAGTAGCAGAACTCTATGCTGGCAAAGATGATTCTGGTCGAATTATTGAAATGTTATTAACAGATGATGTAAAAACAGTTGATTTTGTAGAAATATTTACAGAATACGAAAAAACGGGAATTCCCAAAATTGTTGGCAATAAACCAGAGGCATATCAGGACATTCTTGGAAATGTTGGAGCTTATGCTGCAGTCAAAGGTTATGATGCAATTCTTTTAAATGGTTTTCAGAATAAACAGCATGTGGTAATATTAAATCGTGGTAAAGTAATCGTTAAGGAGTGATATGGGATGAATAGACAAGATGTGGAATGGAGCAAATTTGCTTCTGGATTGCTTGGCTATATTGATGCAGGACTTAGCAGGTTTATAGAAACAGATTATAAAATCGATTTAAATATGTCGATGGGGGAGATTCTTCATGAGTTACAGGAAAGTACCAGCATAGATCAGCTATCATCCGATTTGCAGCGTGTGGCAAAAGAATATGAACGGCATTCTAAAAAGCAATAAAGTAAAATGAAAATAGTTGAAGCCATACAAAAAGACGAAGAAATTAAAACGTTAAAAAGGGAGTACAAAGAAAAATATCATAAGAATGCTCCGCCATATAATTATGATCAGTTTAAAGGGCTGGATGATTATAAAGCATATCTGCGGAAGCAGTTGGAGAAATAAGTATGATTGATTTATATTTGAAAATCAAAATCGGATGCTTTGTCATATCGGTGATATTTTATGTGGTATGCATCATTTATACAGTTTGGAAAAATAGACACTGATACCACTGGTCAGAAATGGTTAGTGGTATTTTTATACGCATTTTTAGAAAAAATATTATTTTCTATGATTTATACAAAAATGAAATAGCCATGCCTGCTTTGAATATGTCAGCATGTACAATGTCAATTTCAAAACACGACATATATATGACAATGATAAAAAAATGACAAATTGTGGTATTTGCATAAAAACAGTGGTATGAATATGTGCAGGGTGAATAAAAGTGAGAAGATGAGCAAAACTAGGTGATTTGCGCAATGCGAAAAAAGGTGTTATAAAGACATTGTGATGTGACAACAAAGAATTTTGCGCCGGCGCAAAAAAGTGCCACCGATTGTCGGTGGCATAATTAATGGAGTGGAAGCGAGTCATCGGAATCTGGAAGAGCAGGTGTCCATAACTGGTTTGCACTTGAAATGGGGATATTATATTTATCTAGTTGATCTTTGAGCCATAGTTCATAGAGACTATTTTTTATAGTTCCTTTTTTTAAAAGTTTTAACATGTCATTCCATTCATCAAAAAAATGCGTGATTTTTGTATCATTAAAGCGAATAGCCCCAATTTTTGGTGCATCTGAGCCGAAGAAAAAGCCGTCAGCTATATCTGGAGTATCATAGCCGATTTCGGTGATTAAATTTTGGGTATTGACGATAGAAGTCAAAACTCTAATGACATCCGAGTATGTCGACATTATGTTGGTTGATGATTTATTATCACTAAGACCACATAACCAGTCTAATGATACATTATAAGTAGTTGCTATACTTATAAGAATTTCACAGGAGGGAACACGATCTTTGTTTTCGTATCCTGAAAGCGCATTTTGGGAAGTTCCGATAGATGTTGCAAAATCGCGTTGTGTTAAGTTGTGAAATAATCTCAACTCCTTTATACGAGAAGCATAATTAGAATACATACAAATTCTCCTTTCTTGTTGATTTATATACATATTATCATATGTGTATTAATAACACAATTAAAAATCACAAATATGATAAATATCATATTGACATAATAAATATCACATGATAATATCTTAATCGAAAGGTGGTGAAATAAATGAGAAGAGTTACTTTTTTGATTGATGATGACTTATTTAAAAAAGCAAAAATTAAAACAATTGAAGCTGATATGAATATGACAGAATACATAACGATGTTAATAAAGTCAGATTTGCTCAGTAAAGAAACAAAAAAAGAACAAACACTTTAGCTTTGGACGGCATGTGTTTGTTCTAGGTTACGAAACAAGTGAAATGCACTTGATTTCTATGTGCATTGTAACTTGTTCCTGCAAAAAAGTCAATTTTTAGAAAGGAATTTTTTGAAATGGAACAGATTGAAAAAATATTTTATGACTGGACAGATGATCAGACTGATAGCTGTGAGTTAAGAACAATGTATGTAAAATTAGAAGATGAACTTACAAAACAGATTGGTAAAGAAAAATATTCAAAGTTTGAAGACCTGATTATGGATTGTATACTTTGCGAGAGATTGGAAGCGTTTAAAGGCGGTTTCAAACAGGCAACAAGTTTATGGAAGGAATGCCTTTAGGCGGAGGTAGTGACATGGAATTAGTAAGTACATCAACACAGACACCCATTGAAATCGCGTTGGGAATTGATGAAGACGGAATGACAACAGCAAGAGCACTATATGATTTTTTGGAGTTAAGGAAAGCAGATTTTGCAAGGTGGGCCAAATCAAACATCACAGGAAATGAGTTTGCTATAGAAAATGAGGATTATTGGCGAGTCCGCATTGATGCGGAGACGCCGACAGGTGGAGTGGTAAAGCGAGAGGATTACAAACTCACAGCGGGATTTGCCAAGAAACTTTCCATGCAGTCAAAAAGCGAGCGTGGTGAACAGGCGCGTCAGTATTTCCTTAAAGTAGAAGAAAAGTTAAAAGAAACCACCCGTCGGGTTTCAATGACGGTACCGGAACAGATCCAGCTTCTTGCCATGGGAAATGTGGAACTTAACCAGAAGGTTGACAATCTCGACAAAAAGATTGAGCAGTTGGAATACGATCTGCCGATCCTTGGCATTGAAATTGATAAAATCACAACAGCGGTGAAAAAGAAAGGTGTACAGTGCCTTGGTGGAAAGAACAGCAATGCTTATCAGGACAAATCACTCCGCGGAAAAGTATACAATGATATTTACCGGGAACTGAAACGTCAGTTTGGTGTCAGTACATATAAAGCAATCAAACGAAGCCAGTGCGACACAGCGGTTGGAATAATTACCGAATATCAGCTTCCTTATGTACTGGTGGAGCAGGTACAGCTTCAAAATGGTCAGTTAGGTTTATGGGGCAGTACAGAAAATTAAATAATTGGAATGGAGAGAGCTTGGAAACAGGCTCTCTTTTATAATTCAGAAAGAAGGTGTTGACTATGAAGAAACAGGGAAAAAGAACAGGGTAGGAAGGCAGGTGATCCAAATATCTCCTAGCTATGGGTAAAATAGCACGCAGCACCCGCAAGGGTGTTTTTCTTATGTCCTGAATCATGACAATAAACTGATTCATATTATATTCGTCAGTGATGACGTAAAACATCAGCAAATATCAACTGTAATCGAGACATAACTCGTAAAAATCGTAGAATGAAGGGAACAATGAGATGACATTAGAGGAATTATTAAAAGCACAGAATCTTACAGACGAACAGGTAACCGCAATCATCGGCGGTATGAAGGAAAATAAGATTTTCACTGCTTCAGAGGAAAATCTGGATATCAGATATGGAAAATTAAAGACCAATCATGATGCTTTGGTTGCAAAGGATGCAGAAAGCCAGAAATTGATTGAAGAACTCCAGAAGGCGACAAAAGGACAGGACGCTGTTCAGGCAAAGATCACAGAGTATGAAGCAACCATTGCGCAGCAGCAGGAAGAACTGCAGCAGGCAAAAACGGAAGCTGCATTAAAGGTGGGACTGCTTTCAGAAGGGGCAAAGGCAACTGACATCGATTATCTGATCTTCAAATTGAATCATGATAGCGACTGGAAGCCAGAACTTGGCGAGGATGGTCAGATCAAAGGATTCAAAGACAAAATGGAGTCACTGAAAACGCAGTGTCCGAACCAGTTTGAGACAGCTTCCGGTGATGGTGATGACGGATACAAACGCATGGATGATGGAAAACTTCCAGAAAGTGATGATCTGAAAGATTCTGTAACAAAAGAGGAATTTGCAAAAATGGGCTATAAATCCAGAGTGGAGCTGAGAGAAAACAATCCGGATTTATATGAAAAACTGACAAAGTAAAAGAAAGGATGAATGAGAATGGCAGATTTAAGCAAAACTACAACGCTTGTAAATGGTGACGTATTTGATCCGCAGGTCGTGTCTGATATGATCAATGCGAAAGTAGAAAAGAAAGCGGTAATGACCGGATATATCACAGTAGATAATACATTGCAGGGACAGCCGGGCAGCACCGTAACAATTCCAAAATGGGGTTACATCGGTGAAGCAAAGGAATATGCAGAGGGAGAGCCAATTGATAAGAGCAAAATGGCATTCACCACTGCCTCTTATGGTATCAAGAAAATAGGTAAAGGTGTCCGCCTGACAGATGAGGCGCAGCTTTCTGGTTATGGTAACCCGATGGGAACAGCAGTCAATCAGATCGCGATGTCAATCAGCGAAAAGCTGGATAATGATCGTGTAAAAGTCATGTATGAGTCTCCGAATATCGTAGACGATACATCTGCAGTAATTAAATATACCGCAATCGTTGATGGCGTGGATAAGTTTGGTGAGGAAGAGGACAGCAAAAAAGTAATCCTGATCCATTCCAAACAGAAAACACAGCTTCGAAAAGATCCGGATTTCATTTCTGCAGATAAATATGAGGCAGGTGTGATGATAAACGGTTCTATCGGCAGAATTGCAGGATGCGATGTTGTAGTATCCAACAAAGTTGAAAGCTATAAAGAGTGGTATAAAATCGACAGTGCCGGCAAAGAAGTTGTAGAAAGCGGTGGAGACGGAAGCACCAAGTTCAATCTCTCAGATGTTATCAAATCCCTTCCGTTTGCGAAAGTTGGTGACAAGGTAACAAAGGTGACTACAGAAGCATTTTTCAATCCGATCATCAAACTGAACAATGATGCCGAGACAGAGGATGATATGCCGGCAATTACTTACTTCCTGAAGCGTGGAAACCTTGTGGAGCATGACCGCGAACCGGGTGTTGCTGACGATATTGTCTGCACCGCTTATGGAATGCCGGCATTAACCAATGATGAGAAGGTCGTAATTTTAAAGGTTAAAGCCTGATCAGAAAGAGGTGAGCTCCGATGATTATGTCAGTGGAAGAATTCCGGATATACGTTCCAACGGCAGAAAATATTGATGATGGTGTCCTGAAAGGAAAATTACAGGCAGTGGAGCTTCTGATCCGGAAATATACGAATAATAATTTTCAGGATAGGAATAGGCGCTTTTGTACTGGGATAGCAGATGGAGTATTCACCAAAGCATATCCATATATCAAAAAAGGGGATACAGTTCAGATTTCAGAATCAAAACTGAATAATGGGCTGTATCTCTTTTCAAATAATATGGAGCTTATGGATGAAGAACATTGCATGGTGACAAAAGTAGTGTACCCGATGGATGTAAAAATGGGAGCTGTGAATATGTTGAAATGGGATCTTGAGAACCGTGATAAGGTCGGAATACAGTCTGAAACAATCTCACGGCACGCTGTGACGTATTTTAATCTGGATGGCGATAATTCTACCATTGGATATCCAAAGTCTCTGATTGGCTTTTTAAAGCCATACAAGAAAGCACGATTTTGAGAGGCGGTGTTATGATGATTGGCGGAAATACAGTTGCGCAATTGCAGGTCTGTATATCGGAAAAGAATGAGATTGGTGAGGGAGTGAAACGTTGGAAAACAGTTCATCAACTTGCGGGGTTTCTGGATCTGTCTTCTGGCGACAGCAAATATACCACTTATAACGCAAAGGTGCAGGAATCATCCCATATTTTTATGTGTGACTGGCAGCAGGTTGGTTCATCTGTGAAGGCAGGAAATAGCCGTCTACTGGTGAATAATGAGGTATATGATGTCATGCTGATCGATGATCCGATGGGATTGCACCGGCAGCTTGAAATCTATCTGCAGTATAGAGGTTGCCAGTAATGTCAGTAAAATTTGAAGATAATTCTATCAAAGTAAAAGTAGCGTTGAATCATGCAACAATCCAGTGGCTATATGAAGCGTCTGGTGAACTAGAAGCACAAGTAAAACGGAATACCAGAGTTGATACAGGGCAGACAAAAGGCTCTTGGACCTATAAGGTGGATGAGGCAAACGGTGAGGCGATGATCGGAAGTCCACAGGAAAATGCTATCTGGGAAGAGTTTGGAACCGGTCAGTATGCATTGAACGGCGATGGCAGAAAGACAGAATGGAAATATAAAGACCATTCTGGAAATTGGCATACCACGACCGGTAAAAAACCAACCAGAGCACTGAACAAGGCTTTTAATTCATCAAAGGTAAAACTAAAGAAGTTGTTGGAAACAATGTTGAAAGGAATGGGATGATGACAAAGGCAGGATTAAAATTCATAAGTGATGCGATGGCATCAGCGCAGATTCCATATGAATTTATGGAATATACTTCTTCTATTGATTCCATTACTTCTTATTGGGTGGGCGAATACAGTGAAATTGAACCAGCAGCAGAAGATGGCCTGGAAGAAACACAGTTCATTTTGACGGGTACGGGGAAAGGTTCCTGGTTGGAACTGGAAGAACAAAAAGACAAGATCAAGCAGTTATTCCATGAGATACAGGGCAAAAGGGCAATCCTTGATAATGGTTCAGGGATTGCTGTTTTTTATGGAAATGCATTCCCGGTTGCAACGGGGGATGGTTTCCTGAAACGGATACAGATTAATTTGACAGTGAAAGAATGGAGGACAGAGTAAATATGGCAGCAGATTGGACTGAATTTGCAGTATCAGGTGTATCAGAGACCACACCGCAGAATATTATGCTTGGTGCAGGTACTTTGTATAAGAATTTTACTTATGAAAAGGCGCAGAGCAAATGGAAAGGCACCATTCTTGGTGCAACTTCCGGAGGCAATAAGCTGGCAATCAAGCCGGAGACAACAGACATCGCCGTTGATGGTGTTAGAGTTAAAGCCAAAGGTCTTGTGCAGAAAACTGGCGAGACAGCACAGATTGAGACAAACATGGTAGAAATCACAAAAGAATTTTTACAGTCAACTGTGATCGGACAGGCAGGCACATCAGAAGATACCAGATTTGATGTGATTGAATCCAAAGCGTTGATTGATGATTCGGATTATATTGAGAATTTTGCTTTTGTTGGATTTAAGACAAATGGCAGCCCGATCATTATCATCTTTGATTATGCGATCTGCACAGATGGTTTGGAATCTGAAAACAAAGATAAGGAGGCAACTGTGATCCCGGCAACGTTCCAGTGCGTAGCTAATCTGGTGGCCGGCGGCAGCACAAATAAGCTTCCATATCATATTTATGTGCCGAATGCGTCTGCGACACAGGCTGTTCAGAGCGTACAGAAGGCTGTAAAAGAGTAGGAGGTAACTGAACAATGAGTGAAACAGTTGTGGAAAAAATTGAATCAACAGTTGATGAAACTGAAAAAAAGTATGAATTGAGACCGCTGGCAGCTTCTGATCTGGGAATGGTCTGCAAAATCATTTCTGAAATCGGTGTGAGACAGTTCAAAGAATGCTTTAATGTTGACCAGATCAAAGAAGGCATGGAAGAGGATGGAGAAGCTAAGGATACAAAACTGGAATCTATTGGTTTCGGTGTGGTATTTGACATTGCCGGTATCGTGATCTCCAATATTCCGGAAGCAGAAGCGGATATTCAGAAATTTATTGCTTCTTTGACTGGATTGAATGTGATGCAGGTGAAAGTGCTATCACTGGCAGACTATGGTGAAATCATTTTAGATGTGGTCACTAATGAGGATTTCAAAGATTTTTTCAAACGTGTCATGAAATTGTTCAATCGATAGGATATATCAAATATATGGATTTGCTGTCTCAAAGATATGCAGATCCATATTTGATATTAGATGATTTTATTCGATTGCATCAGCTTCATGAATTTTTGGAAACAATCATGCGGAGTATTGCAGAAGAAAAAGTGCAGGACATCCGGTGGGAATATTATCTGCATAAGGTATGGGATATGTCTTTTGAAGAGTATATTGCAGCATGCGGCAAGGAAGTAAAGCCAGAGCAGAAACCAACTTTAAGGAAAGATGAAGTTGTACAGATTATTCAAAATTCGAATGATATCCTGGAAGATTTTGCACTGAATCCATCCCAGGCGAAGAAAGAAGGTGAGAGATAGTTGGAATTGTTTAAACTTTTTGGAACGATTGCCATAAATAACGGCGATGCGAATAAGGCAATTGATGATACGACAGGAAAAGCAGAAAAATCTGAATTCAGGATGGGCAGTGCTTTCAAAAAGATTGGTGCTGCAATCACTACTTACTTTGCTGTGGATAAGCTTGTTTCCTTTGGAAAATCTGTAGTAGACACTACGGCATCTTTTGAAGATGGAATGCTGAAAGTACAGTCCCTGACCGGAGCGACACAGGACGAGTACCAGAAGCTGTCTGATGCAGCATTAAATTATGGATCCACAACGGCTTGGACCGCTAAAGATGTTTCTGACGCAATGGGCTACATGGCTTTGGCAGGTTTTGATACGAACGAAATTCTGGAATCGACATCTGGAATGCTTTCTCTTGCATCTGCATCTGGCGAAGATCTGGCTACCGTTACGGATATTCTGACAGATTCCATGACAGGATTTGGAGATAGTGCATCGGATGCAAGCAGATATGCGGATGTACTGGCCACGGTTCAGGCGAAATCAAATACTACAGTCGGTGATCTTGGAGAAGCATTTACCTATGTTTCGTCATTGGCGGGTACATATAAGTATTCCCTGGAAGATGTATCAGCTGCCCTTGGAACTATGGCGAATGCCGGAGTAAAAGGCTCTATGGCGGGTACGTCATTATCAAGTATCATCACTCGTCTTGGAACCAATACCAGCGGCGCAAGGGATGCTATTGAAGCATTAGGGGTTCAGTTTTACAACCAGGACGGCACAGCACGTAGTCTTGGAGATGTAATTACCGATTTGTGTGATGCAACATCTGGAATGGATGTGGAACAGAAGGCTGCACTTGCATCAACAGTGGCAGGGGCAGAAGCACAGAAAGGGTTGCTTTCCCTATTAAAGTCCATATTAAATCAGGGATCCGGAGCTTATACGGATCTACAGGAAAAACTGAATAATTGTTCTGGTGCTGCGACAGATATGTCTAACAATATGGAATCTGGTCTTGGAGGAGCAATCAGAAGCATGTCATCTGCATGGGAAGGATTCAAAATTAACCTGGGTGAAAAATTTGAGGAACCTCTTGGAAATGCGATTCGAAATGCAGCATCCTGGTTATCGGGAACGGCAACACCGAAGATTATGGACTTTATTGATCGGGCAGTGGAAGGATTTGAAAAGTTAAAAGAACATCTCCAACCAGCCGTTGACAAAATAAAAGACGCGTTTGACCGTTTATCAACTGCACTTGCACCGATCAAAGAGAAAATAGATGAATATGTATCCAGTGGTAAGGCAGCAGAAGATGCATCAAGTTTGTTGGATACAGCATTGGATTTGGTTAGCGGTGCGATTGAATTAGTTGCGGATGGTATCAATGTTCTGAGTGGTTTTATCGAAAATATCATTCAGGGGTTCAAGGACATGAAGCAGTGGTGCAGCGAAAATAAGACAGCATTGGAATTGCTGGCAGTGGCAGCTGGAACGATTGCAGGGTTGATCATTGCGGCAAATACTGGACAGATTGCATTGAACGCAACCATGGGAATTGCAAATGGTCTGCTGATTGCCGGATCTGTTGCGGAAGGCATTATGAGCGCGGCAACCACTATTTGGTCTGGTGTGTGTACAGTAGCCACCGGAGCAACCACAGCTCTTGGTGCAGCATTTACATTTCTTACCTCCCCAATTAGTCTTATTATCATTGCAATTGGAGCAGCAATCGCAGTAGGAATTCTGCTATATAAAAATTGGGATACGATTAAAGAAAAACTATCTGAACTTTGGCAGAAAATCAAAGATATCTGGGAAAATATCAAGAATACAATTGCCGAAAATGTAGAGAAAATCAAAGATAATGTCACGAATGCATTCAATGTGATTAAGGATAGAGTCCAGAATAATTTTGAAACATTGAAAAACTTTATCGCTACTGTATGGAATACCATTAAAAATACAATTATCACGGTGATCAATGCAATTAAAAGCGGAATTGCAAATGCAATGAATGCTATTAAACAGACGGTTACTACAATATTGAATGCTGTAAAATCAGTATTCACAGGCGTTTGGAATGGTATTAAAACTGCAGTATCAAATGTTATCAATGGCATCAAGAGTGTTATCTCTGGTGGATTAAATGCTGCTAAGTCAGTAGTATCGAACGTACTTGGCGCAATTAAGGAAAAATTCAAAAGTATTTTTGATTCTGTGAAAAATGTGGTGAAAAATGCGATTGATAAAATCAAAGGATTTTTCCATTTTGAATGGTCCTTGCCTAAGTTAAAGATGCCACATCCAAAATTCGAAGGTAAGTTCAGTTTGAATCCACCATCAGTACCGCACTTTAGTATTGACTGGTATAAAAAGGCAATGAATGATCCGATTCTGATGACAAAGCCAACTGCGTTTGGTGTTAATAAAGATGGT
>OGPC01001880.1_pt1 | contig 11693 bp, 9 predicted proteins | sample 1552911 | NCBI WGS metagenome assembly OGPC01 (sample SAMEA2580248, study PRJEB22360) | human gut metagenome | biome: human gut; feature: human-associated habitat; material: faeces | place: Denmark | collected 2008/2010 | reverse complement strand
ATCTAATTTTCACTATAGCAAATCAGAATATGCTTATAGCTAAATTTATTATGCTCCCGGCAACCAGTTTTTTTCTTCCTAAGATTTGAAACAAACATTAGGATATTCCAAGTGAAAGATGCTAAATGATTGAAACAAACTCTTTGATCTTTAAAAAGCACTGCTTTAAGCAGGCTAAAGCTATGCTTTACGACTTCTAAAGCTTAGCTTTGGATTAAAAAAAACGTATAATATGAAAGCATAGGTGAAAGGCAGCTTCTTCACCCTGTATCGCTTTATTCATCAGCTTTTGCAATGAAAGGTGAAGGGGGAATGAGAATGTGGAAACTACAGTGTTGGGGCATAATCGTTTATTATTATATCGCTGTCGATTCCATTTCATAAGATGATTCATATTCCAATTCTACATATGTATTTTACCGATGAATTAATACCACACCTGTTTAATATCTCGATATAAGAAAATTCGTTCGTCTTTTCCTCTACTTCGATTTTTTAATAACAGCAAAGCATTTTGCGGGACATTATGGAATGTCAGTTCAAAATCATCCGCTACTTGTTTCTGTATTGAATGCCAACCATCCATATCCCAATAAAACAACTCGTATGTATCACCAATACGAACATTGTTATCATCATTACGTGTCATATAGCCTATTCTTCCAACAGATTCCGGTTTGCCCAAATCCAATCCGACCCAACCATCCCTTAAAGTTTCAGATGCAAAAAAAGTCAACGGATTCAAGTCAAAAGCTGTAGAACGGCTATAGTGAGGATTTTTGCTTCGTTCTTCAGAACCTATAATTGTTCCTGTCAGCTTCTTATTATCTTTATCAAAGAACATTAATTCTGCAATATTACAGCGATATGGTTTAGGACAGATATAACGCCAATAACGATACTTTGTGGTATCGCTTATATTCACGCTACCCGATACGCTATACTCTTTAAACGTATGCACTGTAACAGCATCGCTAAAATCCTCTTTTTGGGCAGCTTGAAACATGCTGTACTTTAAACGGAGTGCTGCGGTAAACGCTTTACGTGTTAAGGGATATTTCCGTTTTAGACTAATGCTTCTTTTATGTACGTTGTCAGGTTTCAAGAACTCCAGTTCACCTTTCTCATTCAACAAAGCGGGATAATTGAACGGGCGAACCCTTCCGTTTATATAATATACCGGCAGATAGACAGCCCCTTTTTCTACTTTATCAAAGGTGACCCGCTTACTTTCTTTTATTTCAGAAAAGCAAATAGGAATCCATTTCTCATTATCAAATACTGCCAGATACGCATATTTTTCTCTACGTTCTCTTTCCCCGGAAAGTACAGGAAAAACAGGGTTAATAGTCGTCCCATATTCATCTGTAACGTCTTTCATAAACACATTACGCAGCGTTTTCGGAACACTGCCAGCTTCCTCATTCAACCGAATCAAGCCCTGATTGGGAGAATACGTTCTTCGATATACTTTTCCTTTGCATTCTCCTGGTCGTAGGAAAGCTAAGAAAGGTTCATGTCCTCCTTCACATACCATTCGACGATCGTGATCTATCAGAATGCTTAGCCACGAATGCGCATGCGCTTTTGTAGGCCACTGCAAAACGAAATCATACGAAACCGCAAAACCTTTACTACGCATGATAGCTAAAGCTGTATTTGTCCTTGTCTCGCAAGAGTTGGAAGGAATATTGCACCAAAATGGAACCTTATATAACGCATGCCACTTCAGAGGCTTTTTCAAATCGACAATAACGGTATCACGCAATTTGATATTAATAGCTTCCGCTGCATAATAAGGTGTTTTATTCCAGATATCGTTATAAAAATAATCAGATAACGTGTCATTAGCTATCGGTTTCAACACATTGCGCCAATCATCAAAAACCTGAAACTCTACGCACTTATAAGGAAGCATATATTCACAAAATTCATCGAATGCAATGCCTCTTGCCCAACTCCCTTGTTGCCAATCCTCAAAAGCCGCGTCTATACTTTTTATCAGATAGTTGGCCTTTATGATAGAGTAATCTTCCTTAAATTCAAAATCATCTGGTGGAAACTCTAACAACAAATTATTTAATTCATTCACCTGTTCATCAATCTTTCTGTCGGAAAAGATTATCTTTTCAGCTTCGACATAATATTCCTCAATATCTTTCCCTATATACGACTGGTGTCCGGGCATATTCATTATCAAAAATTTGGCAGCTCTAAGTTTCAAACTATCGGCTTCGTTTTCTTTATAATGCTCCAACACTTTTTCGAGTTCCGGACGATTATTGCCCGACAGTGTCAGCACCTTTTCCAACTGTTTTTCTTCAGAGCTTTGACAACTGAAAAGCAAAACAAGAAAAAGAAAGATGAATGTAGCTTTCATTTTGTATGATTGTTAGTTTATAATTAAATATTCTTTTTGCGCAAATAGTTTCTGGCCTCTTCCTGTATGATAGCAACAGTGTAAGATGGTATCTTTATCCGTTTATTGATTATTTCTAAGGCTACCCGTTCGGCAAGTATACAGTTATTAGATTTTATATAGATTCTCAAAAGTCCTTGTAATGGAAGGAAACGGCTAGGACACATACATTGTGCCTGCTTATATCGTCTTTCAGCTTCTTCCCAACATTCCATTTGATAGTAATTATCAGCTAATTGCATTTGTAGATCATACGTACTGATATAAGATTCGCAATGCAAGAATATGTTGACGCTTTGTTTGTACAATTCCACATTTTTCAATTCTGATGCATAATTGTACAAGAAATAGGGATTGCCATTCCACTCATTGTATAGCTTGGTAAATACAGATAATTCGTTATCCAGCAAACCATTGTTCTTTTCTGCAACCAACGAAATTCGTTTCCATGTACGCTCGAAAATGATATTCTTAATCGAAAAAAAACAGAGTATAAAAAGAATAATCAATAAAAATGGCTTGTTGAAACGTATTGTTCGTAAAACAACCTCCGGTTGATTAAGTGAAGCGAGGCAGTAGATAGTCATGAACCAAACAAAAGCATATTTGAATGGATAAGAAAAGCAGGAAAATATAGCAATAGAAACAATTGTTAGTAAGGCTGGAGTGTCAAATGGCACATTACTTCGAAAAACAGCAACCAACAACAATAAGAATAAAGCGATTCCTATAAATCCTTGTTCAATCAGCAACAACAAATACTCATTAAATGGATGATTCGTATTCCCTGCTAACATTCTTTCACTTTCAGCAGCATGAGAAGAAGACAAATATTTGGCTTGTTCCAGCATGTAATCCGCCTTAAAAGAGCCAAGTCCATTTCCTCGAATCATATTTTCCTTACACAATCCGGCAGATACTTTCCAAATCAGAACACGACCGGAAGCGGAAGCTGGTTTCAGATAAATCAGTCCAATGAATAAACCTATTAGAAACAAAGCGCCTCCGCTGATAAAAAAGATGCGCCTTCTATGAATTAACTTCCGATAGCGGAGAGCGTAAAAAAGAAGTGTTACTACGCATAAAGTAAGTATCCCTGTTCTCGAACCGGATAAGATAACGACTATAATGAGGAGAAGACACACCATAAACTTGAGCGTTTTTCTTTTTCCATTAGAAGTCTGGCACAAAAGAAAAGGATAACAGAGAACGATGCTTGCAGCAAATCCGGCGGGATTATCAAAAGAACCAGTAACAGAAAAATAAGATTGAGTTTCTATACACCCTACATATTGCAGCAAGCCATACAAGGCCGACAAAACTCCAACGACAGCTAAAATACTATTAAATGTTTCTGTAGGATTTTTTCCATTAGGCATCAACACAAAAAGAATCCATCCAGATACGATGTATACACTGTGTATATATTGCGATGTAAAGAGACTGCAAACGAAAACATATCCTATAAAAACAGTAAAGGACACAAATAGAAAATCAACAGACAGTCTAATTCTTCGCTTCCAGTTCCCTATGCAAATACCTCCCCATAATATGATGCCGACAACGAAACTTATATTTTTAGGCATAAAATACCTATCCATAAACCAATCAGCCGATAAGTATAAGGTGGTGATAAGTAAAAAAGAAAACGTAAAAACATTATCACTGAATAATTGCCTTAACTTGCAGAATATAAAAGAGGGAGTCTGTATTTGCATTGATAATAATTAATTCTTCTTTCGCTCCCAATCCCTTTCCTTTCGGATTGAAAGAAAAATGAAGCGAGCACGATTCATCAGGATTTAATTCATACTTCTCCACCGATGCTTGTGTACATCCACATCCAGTTTCGATCTCTCCTATCTCCAATCTGGCATTGCCTACATTGGTGATTGTAATGCTATCACGACAAATTATATCAGAACTAATTATTCCGAAATCGTGTGTATAGGAAGACAGAGATACCTCTGCCTTCCTTTTTTGATTGCAAGAAACGCAAATCAGCAGAATAACAATAAGACCAAAGATTTTACTCATTTTTTATAGTTGTTGATGATGAACTACTCGGAATAGTCTCGATGAAACGGGGTGGATCACCGATCAAACTATCTAATATTATTCTGGTCTTCTTTTTAAATTCTCGTTCTTTTATAATATAATCCCACCATGACAAAAAAACATCTTGATCCGCTTGGGGCATTGAATCAATAATGCGTAGATATTGAGAGAGTTCAGACTCCCTAATCGGATATTTTGTCCTTAAATCACGAGCCAACATGACTCGGATGACATTCGGATATTTTGCATATTTTTCAAGAAAAGTAAACCGACCTTCTGAACGCTGTTCAGTTTCTGATATATCCAATAGCTTACAATTCTCTATATTAGTACTATCTTTCGCCATTTTTCTACGTTCTCTATTCCAATATACAGCATTCCATTGAGCTTCTCGTTCAAGAATATAAGTATTATAATCTTCATTGATGGAAGTGCCCGATACATTAGCGTTATCGTCCCAATCAACCATACGAATATAGATATTACCCGGTTCCACAAAAAGATTAATATCAGTCTCTTTATGGAACGATGAACCATCATAGGATATTTGTGCAAAATAAGGCTTTCGTGTGACAGTTCCTTCGTAAAAAAATTCCTTGCCAATCACCTTTATTTTTATGCTGTTGCCGTATGCTTGTTTTTGTCCTTCCCTTTCTTCAAGAAGATACGATTTATCTATTAATAACACATATTTACCATCTAGAGTATTATCAGGGAATTCACCCCGAATCGTAAATTTCTCTTGCCCCAAAAGCAATTGAGCAGAAAATACGAATATAATGAGAAAAAACAGTTTCTCTTTCATATTAATTACACTTTAACTCTATAAAATCATTTTACAGTTATATCAAGCATATTATTTACCCGTCTTTCAATAAAACGAGGAGCATTACGATTAAGACTATCGGTCAACGCTCTTCTCTTTGCCCAATACTCCTCTCTCTTCATTGTATACTCTCGCCACTCTATCAAAATATCTCGATCCGCTTTGGGCATTAAGTCAAGAATACGTAAATATTTAGCATCCACCAATCTTTTATTTAATTCCTTAACTTCCAAATAGCGAGATAACATTACTCGGATAACATCCGGATATTTGGCATATTTCTCAAAGAAAGCCAATTCACCTTCTTCGAAGCATTCAAATGCAGAATTAAAAGAATGGAAATTATCATCCTTTTGAGTCTGCCCTTCTAACCTAATAGTTCGCAAAACTCTATTTACCAAATTTCTCCGTTCAATGACACAAGTGGCATAGTCTTTATTGATAGGAGTACCCGATACGTTTCCTTCCTCATACCAATCAGTTATATGGATATGGATATTCCCAGGTTCTATTACAAAAGAAGTCGCACTTGTCTGACCACTGAATGTTGGTCTATCATAATAGATTTGCGCCAAAAAAGGTTTACGCATAGTTACCCCTTCATAATAGATTTTTTTATCAGTTACCAATATTTTTACTTCATCATCAGATGCTTTCCATTTACGTTTGTACTCATCAGGAAGAAAAGACTTATCTGTCAGTATTATATATTTTCCGTCTAGCGAATTATCTGGAAATTCACCTTGAATCGTGTATTTCTCTTGCCCGTAAAATAGTTGGGCTATAGATACAAACATAAATATGAATAGATATTTTCTCATGATAATAATTAAGTGTTACAGAGACTCCGTTTCTTCTCTTCGCATATTTAATTCTCCTAAAAAATTGATACTTTTCCCCTGCTGCAAGGTGATATAAATGCTCGCACTTCCATTGGAATATACCTTAATATAAAAGTTGCAATTACCTATTGTTGTATTTGCTGAAAACTTGATGTGAGCATTTTTCTTTTTTCTATATCCATAGTATATTTTTTCAAAGGAGCCTGAAAGTAAAGTTCAGCTCCTCTCCTATATGGTATATCAGCTTGACCGAGATAAAGAAGATCAGAAAAAATAGAATCATTTTTAATTTCTATTGAATAATCAGACTCATTCAATAATATAGGATCTTTACATGGAAGAATGCAAATACCTACATTTATCTTGTAGACTTTTGATGTAACAATCTTTCCGACAACTTCCGCCTTTTGTTTCTTTTGTTCTTTTTTGCTTTGGGCAGAAAGAATCGGAATTTCTACCAGCATTGTCAAAAATAGAACAAGAATTTGCTTTTTTACTTTCATATTAGATTATAACTTAAATATGGATGTATAAAAAGCCTAATGAAATACGGTTATAGGACACGTACCATTGCTACTCTCACAATTGCCTATTCCGATTTGCAAATAATCATCATTCGATTGACAACTAAGCATAGATATGGCTATTAAAAAGGTTAACACAACCATATTCAAGAAAGCTTTGCTTTTTTTCATAAAACTATTTTTAAGGTAGTAACATATAGGGCACTTATTCTCCCGCTGATTGTCAATTTCATAATCAAAAACACGTCACACAAATCACAATAAGACTAAAATTCTACTTATTTTTCATCGTTGTTGATGATGAATTACTCGGAATAGTCTCGATGAAACGAGGGGCATTGTTACGTATACTGTCCAATAATGGTTTGGTTTTTTTTTCATATTCATACTTTTTAATAGTATAGTCCAGCCAAGCCAAAAGAATATCCCGATCTGCTTTAGGCATTCGGTCGAGAATCTGTAGATATTTTGGAAAATTAGGATCCCTTGACATTCTTCGTCCGTTCAATAAAAAAGATAAGTGGAATCGTACGACATCCGGGTATTGGGCATATTTCTCTAAAAAGAGTAATTGATTTTCCATACTTCTCCTTGTGATCATATAGGTATTATAATCTTCATTAATAGGAGTACCTGATACCACCCCCTCATCTGCCCAATTAGCAATACGGATATGAATATTACCAGGCTCAACTATAAAATACAGGCCGAAATTCAACATATTTCTTCCTGTCCTTGCACTTGAAAGATACGCTAAGAATGGCTTTTGTGAAAGTACACCTTCATAATGGAATTTCCCGTCAACCACCAATATACTATCAATAAATAAATGTTTAATACGTTCACTCTCTTCACCAAGAGCTGAACTATTAGTCAAACGCAAATAACTATTATCTAACGAATGGTCGGGTAATTCACCCTGGATAGTGTATTTTTCTTGTCCATAGAATAGCTGGACCCCAGATACGAAAATAAAAATGAATAGATATTTTTTCATTATTACGACTATTAAATATTAACTCTTACAATTAAAAATTTACTCCTCATCTGGATAGCTTTTATCACAACTACTTTCACAACTTTTTTCCACCTCTGTTATACATGATATACAAAAATCTCTCACCTTTTCTAATTGTTTGTAAGCATCACCGCCAGGGAATTCACTTGCAGGTAAATTATCAATGCTTTTTCGAAAAGTATCATGACAATCTATTATACCTTCCTTAGCGGTTTCCGCGCATTTTTTTTTACATTCCTCACGTAATTCTGCATTGGTATCTATTCGTGTAATCACAACTTTACACATTCGACTTTTTTGTCGTGCCCTCATCAACTCTAATTTAGTAAAATTCACATCTTTAAAAACGTCCCCGACCAAGGAAGAAATACGATCACGGTTAGCTTGATAATCATATCCTGTCAGAATCTTTAATTGAGTAATTGCTTCTGTACGAGTCTCAACATTAAGCATACCTTTTCGGAGTAAACGATATTGTTCCAAGTCTTCTTTAGACAATTTAGAGATTGCGTTTCGTTCTCTTCTCATGTCCTTTCCTATTTCTTTTTCCAAATTCTGATAAGCTTCCGAAGCAATAAAAAGATCAGCAGCAGTCACATCTACTGCCTGTTGAGAGTATTCGTCAGTTTCATCCGTCTGACAACTAAGTACTAAAATACTGATTAGAAAGGCTAATCCAACCATAACAAAGCCACAATTCCACTTTCTCATAAGAATGACTTTTAGAGATTACTAATTTTGAATATCTTTTTCAGAGCAATATCATATATTTGTAAAAATTGTATAATTCACTTCCAATTCCATCTATATCACATAAGATAAGGAGCTATATTTTTCCATAATATTAGTACGAAGAAAAGTTTATCGCTCTTGTTGTTACAAAGGACGACATTTATAAATTGAAATACAAATTTCAACCGTATACAAATGCGTATACACAGCCAATGTATACGCATTTAAATATGGTTTTTAAAGAAAGATCATTCTAAACGTAATGATTTAATAAAATCAGTAATAGATTCACAAGAAACATTCATTTTCTTTTTCAATCTACTACGGCGTATTCGAAAAGAACTTCCTAGAATATGAAATAACTCTGAAATCTGCACATTACTAAAATCAATACGTAACAAAAGAATAATATGTATATCATCTTCAGAAAGTATAGGATAATAATGCCTCAATTTATAGATAAAACCATCCTGATGAAGATTTATCCAAAATTCTAATTTATTCCAATCACAATCACTTATTGCGGATAAAGATGTAACATAGATTTGTACATCATAGGCAGTCTTCCACTCTTCTTCATCCATAGTTATTTTTATCTATTACAACTATATTCTATTTCACCAATTCACCATTGATATAAAGGTTCTTGAAAGTCACATCTTTCGCCCCTTTAATATCATTTGCTCCTTTGGCTACATTATTAAAATGAGAATCCTCTACACTGATGTTATATACATGTTTATCATCCTCCAGCCCTATAATAAGCACACCCAATTTACTCTTCTCACAAGTTACATTCTTCAAATGCACATTACGGACAATCGGGTCAAACCCTCTCTTACATTTCTCCCGGTTCTCGTATTGCAGATTGATGCGAAGTACAGCTTCACGACATTGTCCTACCGTTACATTACGAACAAATACATTTTCTATAAGTCCTCCGCGGCAAGTGCTCGTCTTAATACGAATAACACGATCCAGATTCGGGCTATCCATTCGGCAGTCTTCTACAAACAAGTTACGGTAACCACCGGAAATCTCACTGCCGATCACTACTCCTCCATGTCCATTCCTCATCATGCAACCACGTACGATAATGTTCTCACTGGGAATATTCCATTTACGCCCGTCTTCATTACGTCCTGATTTAATGGCAATACAATCATCACCCGTATCAAATGTACAATTCTCAATCAACACATTCTTACAAGATTCAGGATCACATCCGTCTCCGTTAGGTCCACGATTGAAAACAGTTACTCCGCTAACAATCAAGCTCTCGCAGAAAAGAGGATGAATCACCCAAAAAGGAGAATTTAACAAAGTAACACCTTCAATCAAGATGGTGTGGCAGGAATGTAAGTTCAATAGCTGCGGACGCATACCATCTTCCGGCTTCATCAGACGCTTGTAGACAGGAGTAGATGTTTCACCATACATCAACAGACGTTCACGACCTCCATTGCGTTGAGCCACCATGCCTTCTTTCCAACCATACTTTACGGCTCCACACATCGGCCACCAAGTTTCCATGCTACCCTGTCCGTCAATTATACCTTTTCCGGTTATGGCAATATTACTTTCGCCATAGGCATAAATCAAGGGGTGAGCGTTATAGCAATCAATTCCCTCCCAACGGGTTAACACAGCAGGAAAGTAAAGGCTCTGATCCGTAGAGAATTTCAAGACAGCTCCCTCTTCGAGATGGAAATTCACATTACTCTTCAGAGTGACAGGTCCGGTATAGAAAGTTCCTTTGGGCACAATTACTGTGCCACCTCCTGCCAGACTACACTGTAGAATAGCTTGATTTATTGCTTCATGGCAAGGATTAGCCTCATCATCTGTTTTTGCTCCGAAATCTGTTATAAGAAACGTTCGTTTCGGAAAAGAGGTTCGTTTAATCTGTTTTTCGATGCGGGCACTTTCTTTAAACGCCTTATCAAAATCAACAGTATTCGCATAAGTTACCTCTGCCACAAATAGCAGTATAAGTAGTAAATAAATAGTTCTTCTCATCATAATGCATCTCTTTTTAATCATTTATTTTTTGTTTTATTGAATTGTAATTCCCATCAGGCCGATAACAACATCGTTCGAAAGTGTTTCCAACGTCAGATGGCTTAATTCTTTAGAAGGATTCAGAGACATATCCAAAAGTATGCCCGCTCCCCCCTCAATGGAACGTCCATAAACACCCTTTATTCCTAAGTCTTTTCCCAAGTCATTACTTACCATACCTGTCTTGAAATGAATACGATAAGGACGAGGAGAAGATACAGTGAATGCCTGACCATCGACATAGAAATCCTGCTCAATAGGACACCAATTATCTGGATTCACTAATTCCAGCACATCGGAAGTGCCATCCGTATAGAATACACGAATGATACCATTAGCAATGCGGCACTGCATGTGGTTAGTACTACCTGCCATCATCAAATAGGCATGAGAAGCTCTACCGGAAAGCGGAATACTCAAACTATCCGGATAATTATCCCACAAAGAAGTGAAAGCTATATTCTTTCCTTGAGCCAATATTCGGAATGAAACACCCAATTGGGTAGTCAACACCTCATCATGCACCAACGCACGCAAACCCGTATCGTCAATGTCGGCTGTTAGTTTCGGATGACACCACTCACCAATGCCCTGAACAGGAAGCTGTAGAGTGGTAAATGGTGAACGGGGAGTGAGATACTTATTCCGGAAAATATCAGTAACATCCGCATTGAACAGAGAATCCATATTTATCATCCGGCACTCTAATGTATTCACCTGTGAGAAAGGGAGAACGCCCGATGATTTTTCTGATTCTGATATTTGTATATTCACAGGCTGCCACCATTCCATTTGTCCCTGTTTCATGCGAACAAAGAAAGTATGATGCCCTAAATGATCGTTGACTTTACTTCTAATAGATGTATCACTAACGTTCGGTTGTACCAAAACTCCCTGTGGATCATATATTTCACCGAATACTGCCCCTGAAGTTGAAGGGATATTGATCTCCGCTAAAGCATCCACCTGTATTTCAGGCAGAGCCGAACTCAAACTTTTTCCTCCCCATACAATTTCGACTGTTGATTTCTTTGCAGAAGAGGCAGGGATGATAATCACCGGATAACCGGAAGCCGCTTCTGCAAAACTCCAGTCAACCTCTCTCCCATTCACTTTCACCGAATGAATTTCTTCTCTCCCGGCATTCACTTGTAATGTCAATGCCAAAGGAGTCTCAAAACGTTGCTCTATTTGGTAGGTATCCACATTTTTT
>OGPC01001879.1_pt1 | contig 11703 bp, 9 predicted proteins | sample 1552911 | NCBI WGS metagenome assembly OGPC01 (sample SAMEA2580248, study PRJEB22360) | human gut metagenome | biome: human gut; feature: human-associated habitat; material: faeces | place: Denmark | collected 2008/2010 | reverse complement strand
AGTATGAGGAGGCGAAGCATATGTGCAATGCATTAAGAGAACTGTTTGCAGAGGAGATAGAGGAGGGAAGGCAGAGGGGCAAAGCAGAAGGAAAAATAGAAGGCAAAGCGGAGGGCCATTGTCTGGCCTTCATTGAAATTCTCAGGCGCAAGGTGGAGAATGGAAAATCTCTGGAGGAATCGGCAGAGGCCCTGGAGGAGAGGCCGGAAGATATCGAGAAGCTTTACCGCTTGATTGAAAATCAGGGGCCTGATGCAGACGCAGAGCTGATTTATCAGCTGTACCGGGCTGATATGAAATCTTCAGAGAAAAAAGAAGGACAGCGCTGATAGTTTTCCCTGCCGCCGCCTTTGTTCTACCGCCGCTTCCTGCCGCGTAAACTGGCAGTAACAGCTTTAGTTTGAGGAAAAGCATGAAATTTTTTAAATTAAAACGAAGGCATGTCTGTCTGCAGGAAAACGCCCTTTTCTGGGTATTTTTAGCTCTCCTTTCGATTGGATGCATGGCGAAGCTCTACGAACGAGCGTCTCTGGCCCCGGCTGCTTCAGAGAGCGTGTTTGCCTCCTCCCAGGCGGCGGAAGGCAGGGACTACCAGGTTAAGGACAGGAAGCTTCCGATTTACTGCGTACAGACAGAGAAGCCCCAGGTGGCCCTCTCCTTTGACGCGGCATGGGGGAATGAGGACACCAGACAGCTGATGGAAATTTTGGCGAAGCACAATGTAAAGGTCACTTTTTTTATGACAGGCGGCTGGGTGGAGAAGTACCCGGAGGATGTGAAGTACATTGCCAGCCAGGGACACGATTTAGGCAATCACAGCGAGAATCACAAAAATATGAGCCAGCTGGGAGAGGCGGAGATCCGATCGGAAATTCAAACGGTTCACGACCGCGTGAAGGAGCTGACAGGACAGGATATGGCGTTATTTCGCCCGCCTTACGGAGATTATGATGATAAAGTAGTAGCCGTGGCCGATCGGATGGGCTACTATCCGATTCAATGGGATATTGACAGTCTGGACTGGAAGGACTACGGAGCTGACTCGATTGTGGATAAGGTGGTAAATCACAGGCATCTGGGAAACGGCTCCATTATTCTCATGCACAACGGAGCGAAATATACGCCCCAGGCTTTGGAAGCAGTGATTACAGGGCTTCAGGAAAAGGGATACGAGCTGGTTCCTATTTCTCAGCTGATCTGTAAGGAACAGTTCTCCATTGACCATGAAGGGCGTCAGATTCCGTCTCAAAAGGCAGTTCAGTAAAAAACTTTTCGACAAAAAAACGCCGTTTTTTGTCTGTTTTCAAAACTCCGCGTTGGGCAGAAAGCCAGGAAAATGGGGATAAAACAGAAGTATCAGACAGACGCAGCCTCGCGCCCCGTGTCGAAAATTGCGTTATAATCTCATTGAATGGCAGTTTTTACCAGATTATAATCTATAGAGAAACAAATCAGGAGGAGTATGAAGCATGGCAGAATTAAATATCGCGATTGCAGATGATAACAGGCAGACTTTGGAGCTGCTTGGCGAAATACTGGAGGGAGAAAAGGATTACCATGTCGTAGGAAAGGCAGATAATGGAAACGAAGCATACAACATGATTATGAAAACCAGGCCAGATGTCGTTTTAATGGATATTGTCATGCCGGGAATGGACGGAATTTCCGTGATGGAGAAGATTAAGAGCAACGCGGAAATGAAGGACAGCACCTCTTTTATTATGGTTACAGCCGCCGGAAGCGAAAACCTGACGGCGGAGGCCTTTAAGCTGGGAGCCAGCTACTACATCATGAAGCCGTTCACAAGGGAGATTATTCTCGATAAGCTCCGCCGCCTGACCGGCTACAAAAATAAAACCACCATGCTGTCGGGAAGCAGACGGGTGAAGCCCTATGTGAATAAAGCGGAATACATGGAACAGAACCTGGAGAACGACGTGACGCAGATGCTTCACGAAATCGGAATTCCGGCCCACATCAAGGGATATCAGTATTTGAGGGACGCTATTATCATTTCAGTAGGAGATCAGGAGATGCTGACCTCCGTGACGAAGATTCTCTATCCCACCATTGCGAAAAAGCACGATACGACTCCAAGCCGTGTGGAGAGAGCTATCCGCCACGCGATCGAGGTGGCCTGGAACAGAGGCGAGATGGATACGATTAACGATTTATTTGGCTACACCGTAAGCACCGGAAAGGGCAAACCAACCAATTCCGAGTTTATTGCCCTGATTGCTGATAAAATTCGTCTGGACTACAAACGGATTTCCTAAAAATTATAATACTACCTTTCTAAATGCATAAATTTATTGTATAATAAGCTTATAATCTGGACAAAGGGGGACTTGTTTGACGATTTGTCCGGCAATGTGATGCACGGGAGGTAGCAGAATGAAAAAAATTCTTTTTATAGCTTCAGAAGCGGTTCCTTTTATTAAGACGGGCGGTCTGGCGGACGTAGTGGGCTCCCTGCCGAAATGTTTTGATAAGGAGTATTTTGACGTGAGGGTTATGATCCCCAAGTATCTTTGCATCAAGGAATCCTTCCGAAACGACATGAAATATCTGAATCATTTCTACATGGATTATCTGGGACAGAGCCGTTATGTGGGAATTCTTGAGTACGTCTATGAGGGAATCACCTTTTACTTCATTGACAATGAGAGCTATTTCTGTGGTTCCAAGCCCTATGGAGACTGGTACTGCGACCTGGAGAAGTTTGCCTTCTTCTCGCGGGCGGCTCTTTCCAGCCTTCCTGTCATCGGCTTTCAGCCGGATGTGGTTCACTGCCACGACTGGCAGACCGGTCTCGTTCCGGTTTACCTGCACGAGCGTTTCCAGGCAGATGAATTCTATCAGGGAATCAAAACCGTCATGACGATCCACAACCTGAAATTCCAGGGCATCTGGGACCGCAAGACGATTCAGAGCATTACCGGCCTTTCCGACTACTACTTCACACCGGATAAGCTGGAGTTCAAACACGATGCCAGCTACTTGAAGGGCGGTCTGGTTTACGCAGATGCGATCACCACCGTCAGCAATACATACGCGCAGGAGATTCAGACCCCGTTCTATGGCGAAGGACTCGACGGTCTGATGTGTGCAAGAGCAAACGATCTGCGCGGTATTGTAAACGGACTCGACTACAATGAGTGGAACCCGGAGACAGACGCTCAGATTGCAAAGAATTTCAATGTAAAGAACTTCCGTAAAGAGAAAGTGAAAAATAAACTGGCACTGCAGGAGGAGTTAGGACTCGAGGTCAATCCGAAGACGATGATGATCGGTATCGTATCCCGTCTGACCGATCAGAAGGGCTTCGACCTCATCAGCTATATGATGGATGAGATGTGCCAGGATGCCGTACAGTTTGTGATCCTTGGAACCGGCGAGGAGCGCTACGAGAACATGTTCCGCCACTTCGCATGGAAATATGACAAGAAGGTTTCGGCAAACATCTACTATTCCGATGCAATGTCACACAAGATCTATGCATCCTGCGATGCCTTCTTGATGCCGTCCCTGTTTGAGCCATGCGGACTCTCCCAGCTCATGAGCCTCCGCTACGGAACCCTTCCGATCGTCCGCGAGACCGGCGGCCTCAAAGACACCGTAGAGCCGTACAATGAGTACGAGGGAACAGGAACTGGATTCAGCTTCACAAACTACAATGCGCATGAGATGATGGGTACCGTGCGGTACGCAGAGCGCATCTATTACGACAAAAAACGCGAGTGGAACAAGATGATCGACCGCGCAATGGCACAGGATTTCTCCTGGGCGAATTCCGCAAAACAGTACGAGGAAATGTACAACTGGCTGATCGGATAAGCTGGTCTGCATTCTGAAAAATAAGAAAAAAATCCCGAAATGGCAGAAGAGGAAAGAAAAGCCGTTTCGGGATTTTTTTGCAGTATTTTTGGGTTGCGGCAGGAGAGTGGAATATGCTACACTTGTGCATAAGGATATATTCGAAGCAGCTCCGGTGCAGAGGATTTGGGGGCTGAAAAAAGACACAGGAAAAAAAGAAAAACAGTTGACAACAAAGCAGATTTGTAATAGTATGGATACAGAAGCGAACGGACGTTCGTATAGTAAGGAGAATATTCAGTATGGGAAATAATAACGAAGATAAACTGCGTGCACTCGATGCCGCACTTGGACAGATTGAAAAACAGTACGGAAAAGGAGCTGTCATGAAGCTCGGAGATTCCGCAGCAAACATGAACGTGGAAACCATCCCGACCGGCTCTTTAAGCCTGGATATCGCACTCGGCCTTGGCGGTGTGCCGAAGGGAAGAATTATTGAGGTATATGGACCGGAGTCTTCCGGTAAAACAACCGTAGCGCTCCACATGGTAGCCGAAGTACAGAAACGCGGCGGAATCGCCGGCTTCATCGATGCAGAGCATGCGCTCGATCCGGCCTATGCCAAAAACATCGGTGTTGATATTGAAAACCTTTATATCTCACAGCCGGACAACGGCGAGCAGGCACTTGAGATCACCGAGACGATGGTCCGTTCCGGTGCGGTAGACATCATCATCGTGGACTCTGTTGCAGCCCTCGTTCCAAAAGCCGAGATCGACGGCGACATGGGAGATTCCCACGTCGGACTGCAGGCGCGTCTGATGTCTCAGGCACTCCGGAAACTGACTGCAGCGATCAGCAAATCCAATTGTATTGTTATCTTTATCAACCAGCTGCGTGAAAAAGTCGGTGTCATGTTCGGAAATCCGGAGACCACAACCGGCGGCCGTGCACTGAAATTCTATTCTTCCATCCGTCTCGATGTCAGAAGAATTGAAGCCTTAAAGCAGGGCGGAGAGATGGTCGGAAACCGTACCAGAATCAAAGTCGTGAAAAACAAAGTAGCTCCGCCGTTCCGCGAGGCAGAATTTGATATCATGTTCGGAAAAGGAATCTCCAAAGAAGGAGACGTTCTGGATCTGGCAGCTTCCGTCGGCATCGTACAGAAGAGCGGCGCATGGTTCGCATACGGCGGCGACAAGATCGGCCAGGGACGCGAAAATGCGAAAGCATACCTGCGCGAGCATCCGGAAATCATGGATGAGATCGAGCACAAAGTGCGCGTGGCTTACGGCCTGATCAAGGAAGAAGCGCCGGAAGGCACAGAGGAAACAGCAGCAGTTCCGGAAACCGAAGGAGACGACGAATAAATGTTTGTGACAGAGATTCGTCCTCTGAATAAAAAGAAATCACGGATCCTCTTCGATGACGGAGAGGATCTGGTTCTTTATAACGGGGAAATCCGCGCTTCCCGCATCAAAGAGCAGGAGGAGCTTCCCGATGAGGTTTACGAAAAGCTGGCAGGGGAAGTGCTGACTAAAAGGGCCAAACACCGCGCGATGTATCTGCTGCTCGGACAGATGCGGACGAAAAAAGAGCTGGAAGATAAGTTACGAAAAGACGGCTATCCCGAGAGAGCCATTGAAGAGGCTGTCTCGTACGTGGAGAGCTTTCACTATATCGACGACCGCGCATACGTGGAGCAGTATCTTGCGGGCAGCGGTGCGAAAAAAGGGAAAAAGGCAGTCCTCTATGCGCTGGCACAGAAAGGCGTGGACCGGGAACTGGTGGAATCCGTCCTGGAAGAGCAGGAGGATGCCCGCGATGAGTATGAACTTGCAAAAAGTGCCGCCTTCGCAAAGCTCGGCACGCCGCACCGGCTGGATGAAAAAGAGTACCGCCGTGCTGCCGGTTTTCTGACGCGGAAGGGATTCGGCAGTTCCGAAATCCGTCGGGCACTGGAAGAATACCAAGATTCCGCTGACGAAGAATCCTGAATATTCCCGGCGATTCCGCCACATGCCGCGAAATTATGTGCAATAAATTACATGAATATTTTTAAAACATTGACAAATTTGTGAAAACAGTATAAAATTGTAGTGTTGTAAATGTGCAATGAAAACTAAATAAGGAGGTGCTCCGGTAATGGGTACAGGTATTACAATTCTGCTGGTATTCATTGCTGTAGTAGTCACGCTGCTTATTGCGGTTCCTGTTACCAGGAAAATTGCTGTGGACAATAAAATCAAGCAGGATGCTGAAAAAATTGGCACAGCGGAAGAAAAGGCGAGAAACATCATAGATGAAGCACTGAAAACTGCCGAAACTAAGAAACGGGAAGCCCTGCTGGAGGCGAAGGAGGAGTCTCTTCGTACGAAGAATGAAGTAGAAAAAGAGACCCGAGAGCGCAGAGCGGAACTGCAGAAATATGAGAAGCGCGTTTTATCGAAAGAAGAATCTGTAGATAAAAAAGCGGACGTATTGGAGCGTCGTGAAAACGAAATTGCAGCAAAAGAGGCAAGCGTCAGAAAGAAAGAAAAGGAAGTAGACGGTCTACACGAAAAAGGAGTACAGGAACTGGAAAGAATTTCCGGTTTTACCTCCGAGGAAGCAAAAGAGTATCTGTTAAAATCTGTGGAAGACGAAGTAAAAATCGACACAGCAAAGCTCTACAAAGAGCTGGAGAGCAGAGCAAAAGAGGAAGCAGGCCGTAAGGCAAAAGAGTATGTGGTAACAGCTATTCAGAAATGTGCTGTCGATCACGTATCCGAGAGTACCATCTCCGTGGTACAGCTTCCGAGCGATGAAATGAAAGGCCGCATCATCGGCCGTGAAGGACGAAACATCCGTACACTCGAAACCATGACAGGCGTTGACCTGATCATCGACGATACACCGGAAGCAGTCGTTCTTTCCTCATTCGATCCGATCCGCCGTGAGGTGGCAAGAATTGCTCTGGAAAAACTGATCGTAGACGGAAGAATCCATCCGGCCCGCATCGAAGAGATGGTAGAAAAGGCCCGCAAAGAAGTAGAACAGAATATTCGCGAGGAAGGCGAGGCAGCCGCACTGGAAGTCGGTGTACACGGACTTCATCCGGAGCTGATCCGTCTCCTTGGAAGAATGAAATTCCGTTCCAGCTACGGACAGAATGCATTAAAGCATTCGATCGAGGTAGCACAGCTTTCCGGTCTCCTCGCAGGAGAGGTAGGATGCGATGTCCGCATGGCAAAACGTGCCGGACTGCTTCATGATATCGGTAAATCCATCGACCATGAGGTAGAAGGATCTCACATTCAGATCGGTGCAGATCTCTGCAAAAAGTACAAAGAATCTCAGATTGTGATCAACACAGTAGAATCACATCACGGGGATGTAGAGCCCCAGTCTCTGATTGCATGTATCGTTCAGGCAGCGGATGCAATTTCCGCAGCAAGACCGGGTGCAAGAAGAGAAACACTCGAAACATATACCAACAGATTAAAACAGTTAGAAGACATCACGAATTCGTTCAAGGGTGTCGAAAAATCTTTTGCTATTCAGGCTGGTAGAGAAGTCCGCATCATGGTTGTTCCTGAGCAGGTATCCGATTCTGAAATGGTACTGCTCGCAAGGGATATCTCGAAACAGATCGAAGCTGAACTGGAATACCCGGGACAGATCAAGGTCAATGTTATCCGCGAGAGCCGTGTAACGGATTACGCGAAATAAAAGACTTTCTACGAAACAATTTAATAACGAAATCAAAAAGAGGCTGTGGACATGAGCAATCATGTTCCACAGCCTTTTCAGTGTGTATAAGAACAGTAAGTTTCAAAAGAATTTATACGTGCCGTATCCGGTTCGAGCGCATTTTCTGAGGTGTAGAGCCATACAGCTTTTTGAAGGTCCGCATAAAAATTTTGTAATTCGACAGCCCGTTTTTCTCCATCAGTACCGTGATCGTTTCGTCGGAATTCTGTAAATCTTCGTACAGGTGCATCGTGCGCACATCGTTCAGATATTCGAGAAAGGTCTGTCCGGTATACTTTTTAAAGAGCCGGCAGAAATACTCCTTCGAGAGCGCCAGGGAATCCGCGGCTGTTTCGAGGCTTAACGGTTCCGGGTAATGCACTTTCACCCAGTTCATAACGTGTGTCACGCGCTGCAGATCGCGCTGTGAACCCGTGAGGGATGCCGAAGGGATCTGGTGGGAATACGACCGGCAGAGATGGTACAGAAATTCGTACAGTCGTGAGGTAAAGAGAAGCTGGTATGAATCGGAAGGATTCTGCCGGATCTCGTTCATCTCCGAGAGCAGTGCGCGGAGCGGAGCCGGCTGTTCCGAGCAGGGAATGATCGTGTCGAAACGCATCGTATCAAAGTCCGGCAGATATTGGCGCATCTGGCTTGCGGAAATCTGCAGCAGAAGATATGTACAGGTGTTGGAGCGCGTCATATGGAGGTCGCCGGAGTTGATGATAATCAGATCGCCCTCGTTTAACCGATACTCCGTTGCCTGGACAATCGCGGAAAACTGTCCCCTGATCAGATAGAGAATTTCCACATATTCGTGCCAGTGCGCCGGAAAAACAAAAGCGGGCGCATCCTGCAGCTCAAAACGGACGTGCAGCAGATCGGTTTCGTGTATTGTTTCGTAAAAGCAGGATTCCATAAGTACCTCCAGGATGTGATAGAAATATACGTCAATTATAATCAAAAAAGATAAGAATATTGTACCAGAAATTGGGCGAAATATCAATATCAACCAGAGAAAGGACAAGAAAGGAACTAGAAGTTACACGAAAAAGGGAAGATAATGGAGACATTAGTACGAAACAAAGTTTGGGAGGAACAAAGACATGAAAGCAAAGGTAAGAACCTTTAACGGAACTACATCTCCGGAAGTAACCCAGCGTGAAACAGATCACCGCAAACTTGCCCGCGAGGCAGCAGCAGAGGGATTCGTTCTTCTGGAAAACAAAGATCATTTCCTGCCGCTGGCAAAGGGCAGCAAGGTAGGTCTTTACGGAGCAGGTGCGATCCGCACCATCAAAGGAGGCACCGGTTCCGGCGATGTCAATGAGCGTGACAGCGTTAATATTTTCCAGGGCATGAAAAATGCAGGCTACGACGTAACAAGCAGTGAATGGCTGGAGGATTACGATAAACTCTACGTACAGGCAAGACTGGACTGGAAAAATGAGATTTTCACAAAATTGAACGGAGACGACACAAAATTCTTTGATGCGTACTCTGCAACCCCGTTCTTTATGCCATCCGGAAACCCAATCGATGAAGAGAAAGCAGCAGCCGACGGTGCAGACACCGCATTCTTCGTTCTGGCACGTATCGCAGGAGAGAACAAAGACCGTTTTGATACGGAGGGTGACTACTTCATCTCCAAAGAAGAGAAAGCTATTCTGGCACAGGTTTCCAGATGCTATAAAAACGTTGTTCTTGTTATCAACACCGGCGGCCTGATGGATCTGGCATTCGTAGAAGAATTTGACAATATCCGCTCTATTTTACAGTACGTACAGGCAGGCCAGGAAGGCGGAAATGCATTTGCTGATGTTGTAAGCGGCGATGTAACCCCATCCGGAAAAATGACAGATACCTGGGCAAAAGATTACTATGATTATCCGGGTGCAGAGGTTTACAGCTACAAGAGCGGCGACCTCATGAAAGAAAAATACGAAGAGGGTATCTTCGTTGGATACCGTTACTTCGATACCTTTGAAGTACCAGTCCGTTACTCCTTCGGTTACGGTATGTCCTACACCGATTTCGAGATCAGAACCGATGACATCAAAGTAAGCGGCCGCGGTATGATGAATCCGAAAGTAAGCGTGACTGTTACCGTCACCAACACCGGCGATACTTATGCAGGAAAAGAAGTTGTACAGATCTACGCTTCCTGCCCGCAGGGCAGACTGGTGAAAGAGTTCCGCCGTCTGGCAGGCTTTGGAAAAACAAAACTGCTGGCTCCGAAGGAATCCCAGACCATGACCATCACCTTCCCGCTGTATCAGCTGACTTCCTATGAGGAGGAAAGCGCATCCTGGATTCTGGAGCCGGGCATGTATGGTATCTGGATTGGAAATGATCTGAATACATCTGTTCTCTCCGGCGCGCTGGAGCTGGACGAGAAAGCAGTCATGACAGCGTGTGAAAATATCTGCCCGCTGAAAGAGGAATTGAATGAGATTGTTCCTGATGCAGAAAAAGTTCAGGCAAGAGAGGCTGTATGGCAGAAGGAAGTAAAAGAAAAGAGAATGAGCGTGATCGAGCTTAAAGCATCTGAGATCCCAACTGAGAAAGTAGATTACCAGCCGGTACCGGAAGAGCTTCCTGGAAAAGCAGGAAAGATTGTGGAATCCCTTTCTGTGGATCAGCTGGCACTCCTTGCAACCGGTGATCCGGGAAGAGCACAGGGCAACGCGCTTGGCTCCGCAGGAATTTCTGTTCCGGGAGCAGCAGCGGAGACATCCCCGTGTGCTTCGGAGGAGCCGTGGAATGTAACCACGATTGCTCTGGTCGACGGACCTGCAGGTCTTCGTCTGAAGAGAGAATACCAGGTAGACAACGGAGAGATCGTAGCGAGCGATTTCCTGGCGGCACTGGAAGGCGGATTCTTCAGCAAACCGCAGGAAAAACGCGGAACAACCTATTATCAGTTCTGTACCGCAATTCCGGTTGGAACACTTCTGGCACAGAGCTGGGATGTAGAACTGATCAAGAGAGTCGGCGAGATGATCGGCCATGAGATGGAGCTGTTCAACGTAACACTGTGGCTGGCACCTGGCATGAACATCCACAGAAATCCGCTCTGCGGAAGAAACTTTGAATATTATTCCGAGGATCCGCTGCTTGCCGGTATGATGGCGGCTGCTATGACGCTCGGTGTACAGAAGGTACCGGGCTGCGGAACCACGATCAAACACTTCGCATGCAACAATCAGGAGGATAACCGTATGGGCTCCGATTCCATCCTGTCCGAGCGTGCACTGCGTGAGATCTATCTGAAAGGCTTTGAAATCGCAGTCAAAGATGCACAGCCGATGTCCATTATGACATCTTACAACCTGATCAATGGTGTGCACGCTGCAAACTGCTACGATACCTGCACGAAAGCAGCGAGAGATGAGTGGGGATTTGCAGGAGCTATCATGACCGACTGGACAACCACCAACGTACAGATCCAGGGCGAGTGTACGGCAGCGGGCTGCATGAGAGCCGGAAATGACATGGTAATGCCGGGTCTGCCGGAGGATCACGAGAACATCAAAAAAGAACTTGCAGATGGAACTCTGACGATGGCAGAACTGAAACGCTGCATCTATAACACGGTAAATATCGTACTGCAGTCCAATATGTACGAGGGCGCAGTCAGCTACCTTGATCAGTTCGATGATCTGGATACCTATCTTGTCGTGAAATAAAAGAAGTGAAAAATATCTTATGGGGATATACAAAAAGCAGGGTTTGAAATGAACGGACATTTCGGTGCGTGAGACATTGGGGGACCCTGAAAAGAGGAAAGAAGTGCCATTCGCAGATGGGGGTCTGCGGAGCAGGCACTTCTTTTACGTATATTGTCTATGAACCGTGAATACATTGACAGTAAGGCAGAAAATAAGGAGGCGCAAAAAGCAAATGAGAGAACGGGATGAGAATGCATATATTCGTTTTTTTGCCCTCTGGTTTGCGGCCGGTATGACTCTCGGTGTACTGCTGCTGCTTGCGGCATCCCACACGGGAATGAAGGAGGGAAATAGCGTCCGCCTCTTTCAGGCGGAGGCATTTCTTGGCAGAAAGATCTCTGCAAAGGCCTGTTTTTCCTACCTTCTGAAGGTGCGGCTGGCGCCGGCATTTGCAGGACTTCTCTTTGGACTGACGGCGATC
>OGPC01001867.1_pt1 | contig 11768 bp, 13 predicted proteins | sample 1552911 | NCBI WGS metagenome assembly OGPC01 (sample SAMEA2580248, study PRJEB22360) | human gut metagenome | biome: human gut; feature: human-associated habitat; material: faeces | place: Denmark | collected 2008/2010 | reverse complement strand
TCGAGGTGTGGATACGCCCCTGCGTCTCGTTCTCCGGCACGCGCTGCACGCGGTGAACGCCGCTCTCAAATTTCAGGCGGCTGTATACGCCGGGGCCTTCCACTGAGAATACGATCTCCTTCACGCCGCCGAGCTCTGTCTCGTTGGCGCTGATGGTGCTGCACTGCCAGCCGCGCCTGGCAGCGTACATCGTGTACATACGCCACAGGCTGTGGGCAAACAGGGCGGCCTCCTCGCCGCCTGCACCGGCACGGATCTCCAGAATAACGCTTTTTTCGTCATCTGCGTCCTTGGGGATCAGCAGCAGGCGCAGATTCTCCTCGCTCTGCGCCAGATTCCGGCCAATTTCGCAAAGTTCCTGCTGTACCATAGCAGCAAACGCCGGGTCCGACTCCGCAGCAAGCAGTTCCTTGGCGTCCTGCGCCTGCTGCTGCAGGTCGGTATAGCGGCGGTATTCTTCGATCAAGGGGGTAAGTTCTTTGTAGTCACGCATCATCCGCGCATACGCCTCGGCGTCGGCCGCCGCATCAGGCGTGGACATTTTGTGGGCCAGCTCCTCATAGCGGCGCTCGACCTCGTAAAGCTCGGTAAAGTTCTGCATAGGTTCTCCTTTGCACAAGGTCATTTTGTAGGGGCGGATTCCATATCCGCCCGAAAAAGTCACCAATACATTGTGCAAAGCCCGCTACTGCTCCCCCGCGCGCAGAACTTTTTTGATGTTGCGCTCGATCTTGGCACGCGGCAGCATGATCTCATGCCCGCAGCCCTGACATTTGATTTTAAAATCCATGCCTACGCGCAGCACATCGAAACGGTTCGCACCGCAGGGGTGCGGCTTCTTGGTCTGGATCACATCCCCGACCTGTATGTCCATACGGCACACCGCCTTTCTTTTCAGAATATCATGTCTATTATAGTACAGCCGGTATTGTTTTGCAAACATCCCGCATAAAAGTTTACTAAGCCACCACAAAATACACAAGAAATGAGGAACCGAAAATGTTGGAATATCGAGCCGAAGGTCTTTGCCGCAATGCGAACCATCTGAGCCGGGAGGAGCTGAGCCGCTGCATCGCCGGCGGCGAGGTGCTGCAAAGCACCGCCCTTGCCTACGATACCGACCGCCGCCTGCGGTTTGAGCTGGGCGGCATGCGGGGCATCATGCCCTTTGCCGACTGTGTAGACGCCGCGCCCGGCGAGACGGTCAAGGATATTGCCGTGCTGACCCGGGTGGGCCGCCCGACCTGCTTTGTCATTCTTGGCACCGAGTCTGACGAGAATGGGGAGGAATATTACTTACTCTCCCGCGCGGAGGCACAGCGCCGCTGCCGCGCGCAGTACCTTGACACGCTGGAGGCGGGCAGCGTCATTCCCTGCACCGTGACCCACATCGAAAACTTCGGTGCGTTCTGCGACATCGGCTGCGGCATTGCAGCGCTCCTGCCCATCGACTGCCTGTCGGTCAGCCGCATTGCCTCCCCCGCCGACAGAGTGCAGGTAGGCCAGCAGCTTTTGTGCGCCATCAAGAACCGCGATGCGCAGGGGCGCATCGTCCTGACCCTGCGGGAGCTTTTGGGCACCTGGAGCGAGAACGCCGCCTGCTTTGCCGCCGGGGAAACGGTGGTCGGCATTGTGCGCAGCGTTGAGGATTACGGCGTTTTTATCGAGATAGCGCCGAACCTTGCGGGTCTGGCTGAGGCAGATTCCACCCTGCGCCCCGGGCAGGCCGTGAGCGTGTACATCAAGAACATTCTGCCGGACAAGATGAAAATCAAGCTTGTGGTCGTAAACAAAAATCGGACCCAGCCCCTACGGTTTGAGCCGCACTATTTTGTGACGCGCGGGCGGCTTAAGCGGTGGACTTACTCGACCCCGCAGAGCCGCAAGCAGATCGAAACGGTCTTTTAGCTGTCCGATTTTTGTCACTTTGGCTTTTTCGCATCTTGCCACAGCCCGGCCGGGCGTGTATAATATTGGTAAACGAAAATTTCTTGAGGAAGTGATCCCGATGGCAGAAGCATTTACCGCCGGTGTGCGCCCCGGCGGCCTTACAGACGACACGCAGATCCGTATGTTGCTCTGCTACCTTGTCAAAGTGGCAGGCCCGGTAAAGCACGAAACCCTGCAGGGCGCGCTTTTGCAGGAGCAGCTTGTCAACTATTTTGAGTTTGCCGATGCGCTGGCTGAGGTGGAAAAACAGAAGCTTGTCACCGTGGACAGTGAGGGCCGGTATACCATCACCCGCAAGGGCGCGACCGTGGCCGACACACTGGCCTACGACCTGCCCCGCACCGTGCGGGAGAGTGCCATCCGCGCCGTTATGCAGATCCGCAGCTGGAACCACCGCGCCGCCTCCAACCGCGCCGTTGTGCAGGAAACGGACGGCAAGTTCAGCGTTGTCTGCTCCATCGGCGATATGGGCAGCGATGTGTTCCGCATGGAGCTGGCCATGCCCGACAAGCTGACCGCAGAGATGATCAAAAACAACTTTATCGCCCACGGCAGCGACATCTACCCCAAGCTGATGGATATGCTGACCCAGCCCGGCAGTGAGGATGACAGACCGCCGGCAGCGCTGCTGTAATGCCTTCCCCCACAGGGGGAAGGTGGCGCGAAGCGCCGGATGAGGGGCGGCGTTATCACTATTACCCATAAATGGGTCGTAACGGCAAGTCCACCCCTCATCAGTCACCTGCGGTGACAGCTTCCCCCTCTGGGGAAGCCTTTCTCCCCTGCACCCATACGGGTGCGGGGGATTTTTTGTGCCATCCCCCTTGACAACTGTGTATAGCGTGTATATACTGTAAATATCGAATATGTACAGTTCGAGATAAAGGAGCTTCCTACCATGCAGATTTATCTTTCCAATTCCGGGCAGGAGCCGATCTACGCGCAGATCACGCGGCAGATCAAGCAGCAGATTCTGTCCGGTGCGCTGCGTCCCGGGGACGCGCTGCCCAGCATCCGCCTGTTGGCGAAGGAGCTGCGCATCAGCGTAATCACGACCAAGCGCGCGTATGAGGATTTGGAGCGCGACGGCTTTATCCTGACCCAGCAGGGCCGGGGCAGCTTTGTCGCCAAGCAAAATCCCGCCCTGCTGCGCGAAGAACATTTGAAAAAGGTCGAGAACTGCCTGCAAGGCGCGGTGGACGCCGCGCGGCTGGGCGGTATCGGCTACGATGAGGTTGCAGAGACTCTGCGCCTTTTGTGGGAGGGCTGACCTATGGCAGCAAACGCCGCCGCACTGCGCGGCATCACCAAGCGATATAAAAGCTTCACCCTCGGGCCCATCGACCTGTCCGTGCCTGCAGGCAGCATCGTGGGCCTGATCGGCGAGAACGGTGCGGGCAAGACAACACTGTTAAAAATACTGTGCGGTGTCAACCGGGCGGACAGCGGCACGGTGGAACTGCTGGGCGGCTCCCCCGCTGACCCCGCCGCCCGTGCCGGAATCGGCGTCGTGTTTGAGGATGCGTTTTTCTATGAGGGCTTTACCGCCGCACAGGTCGGGCGCAGCCTTGCGGGCGTGTTCGGGGCGCGGTGGCGCGATGAAGCCTTTGCCGCGTATCTGCGGCGCTTCGGGCTGGACGCCGGCAAAAAACTCAAGGAATACAGCCGCGGCATGCGGCTGAAGTTGAGCCTTGCCGCCGCACTGGCCCATGACCCCGAGCTTCTGGTGCTGGACGAGGCCACGGCGGGGCTTGACCCTGTGGTGCGCGGTGAGCTGATGGATCTGTTTCTGGAATTTATTCAGGACGAGCGGCACAGCATCATCATGAGCAGCCATATCACGGCCGATTTGGAACAGGTGGCAGATTCTATCGCCTACCTGCACAATGGGCAGCTGCTGTTCCATGAGAACAAGGACGAGCTGCTGCAAAGCTACGGCGTGCTGCGCTGCGGCGAGAGTTCGCTCACTTCCCTGCCCTCTGATTTGGTGATCTTTACCAAGCGCGGCGCGTTCGGGTGTGAAACCCTTGTCAAGGATCGTGCGGCGGTGCGGGAACTTTTGCCCGATGCCATCTGTGACGCGGCGGGACTTGACGACATCATGCGGTTTTACAGTGGGAGGGATGCACAATGAAAGGGCTTTTGTATAAAGAATGGGCCATTCTGACAAGTTCCTACAAACAGTCTGTATTTTTTATCGCGTTCCTCTACGGCGGCATCAGCATTCTGACCGGGCAGACCGGGATGGCCTATGCATTGCTCGTTGTATTTTCCATTCTGATCACCTCCACGATTTCGTTTGACGAGAACTCCCATTGGGACATCTACGCCCGCACGCTGCCCGTAACACCCGCGCAGCTTGTAGGCAGCAAATACCTGTTTGGGCTGTGCGGGCTGGCGCTGGGCACAGTGTGTACGGTGCTGATCGTGGCGCTGAACAATGTGCTGCCGCCCCTGCTGTTCCGGCACACCGCGTATAAAGTACCGCCCCTCGAGTGTCTGGCAGCCCTGCTGGCCTGCGGCAGCATGGCGCTGCTGTTGGTCGCGCTTTTGCTGCCGCTGTCCTATCGGTTCAACAGTGTCAAGGCCCGCAGCTGGTTGTTTCTGATCATCGGTGTGCTCGGCGGTTGTATTGGGCTGGTCGCTTCCGTCTCGCCCGATTTGATGCAGCTGTTCAATGCCTCCGACGAAGTGCTGCTGACGGGGCTGGTTGCAGCGTTTGTGGGGCTGCTGGCGGTGTATTTTGTGAGCTATAAGGTATGCGTGGGGATTTATAAGCGGAAGGAATACTGAGTTCCTGCCGCAATGTGCCCGGGCGGATATTGAATCCGCCCCTACGTGTGTGGGCGGCTCCCCTGCGGGCGAGCAATGCTCGCCCCTACAAGGGAGACTTTATAACAAAAAATCCTGTGTCCTTTTGCGGACACAGGATTTTTTAGTATGCACTTATTCGCAGCCCAGATACGCCTTGCGGACCTCGATGTTGTTGGCAAGCTCGGTGGCTTCGCCCTCCATCTTGATGGTGCCGGTTTCCAGAACATAGGCGCGGTTGGCGATCTCCAGCGCCATCTTGGCGTTCTGCTCGACCAGCAGCACGGTCACACCGTTGCGGTTGACCTGACGGATGATCTTGAAGATTTCCTTGACCAGCAGCGGAGACAGACCCATGGACGGCTCATCCAGCAACAGCATCTTCGGCTTGCACATCAGGGCGCGGCCCATGGCCAGCATCTGCTGCTCACCGCCGGAAAGCGTACCGGCGGGCTGGTTGCGGCGCTCTTTCAGGCGCGGCAGCAGGTCAAACACCATGTCGAAATCGTTCTGGATGGCCTCCTTGCCGTCACGGCGGGTGTAGGCACCCATCTGCAGGTTCTGCTGCACGGTCAGGCCGCTGAATACACGGCGGCCCTCCGGCACCTGTGCCAAGCCCAGGCGGATGATCTTGTGCGCCTCCATCTTGCTGATAGTCTGGCCGCAATAGTCAATCTCACCGCTCTGCAGCTTCAGCAGGCCGCTGATTGCGTGCATCGTGGTTGTCTTGCCGGCGCCGTTGGCACCGATCAGGGTGACGATCTCGCCCTCATTGACATGGAAGGACACATCCTTGATGGCGTGGATCGAACCGTAGTAAACATTGATATTTTTGACAGAAAGCATCTCGCCCATCGTCAGTCACCTCCCAGATATGCCGCAATGACCTTCGGGTTGTTGCGGATGGCCTTGCCGTCACCGCGGGCGATCACACGGCCGTAATCCAGCACAGTGATCTCCTCGCAGATGCCCATGACAAAGTTCATATCATGCTCGATAAGCAGGATGGCAACGCCGAACTGGTCGCGCACGCTGTGGATGGTGTGCATCAGTTCTTCCGTCTCGTTGGGGTTCATGCCGGCGGCCGGCTCGTCCAGCAGCAGCAGCTTCGGGTTTGTAGCCAGCGCGCGGGCAATCTCCAGCTTGCGCTGCTTGCCGTAGGGCAGCTGGCTGGCCTTGTAATGTGCCTCCCTGTCAAGGTCAAAGATTTTGAGCAGCTTCATTGCCTCGCGGTTCATCTCATGCTCTTTTTCCTTGTAGGCGGGCAGGCGCAGGATGCCGGTCCACATACCGTATTTGATCTGGTTGTGCAAACCGACCTTGACATTGTCCAGCACCGTCATCTCATTGAACAGACGGATATTCTGGAAGGTGCGGGCAATGCCGGACTTGCTGATAAGCTCGGGGTTCTGGCCGGTGATGTCCTTGCCGTCCAGAATGATGTTGCCCTCAGTGGGCTTGTAAACGCCGGTCAGCATATTAAAGACCGTGGTTTTGCCCGCGCCGTTGGGGCCAATCAGGCCGTACAGGTGGCCCTTTTCAATCGAGAGATCAAGCTGCGCAACGGCCTGCAGGCCGCCGAACGCAATACCCAGGTTACTGACTTCCAGCAGTGCCATTTACGCCACCCCCTTTTTCTCTTTTGCTGCTTTTGTGTCCGTGCCTTCCTTGCGGAAGCGCGCCGTCAGCCGCTTGCGCAGAGCGATCATCTGCGGGCTCTGGTTAAAGATCATCACAACGATCAGCACGATCGCATAGATCAGCATCCGGTAATCGTTCATGCTGCGCAGCAGCTCCGGCAGAACCGTCAGCACTGTGGCCGCAATGACCGAGCCGCGCAGACTGCCGATGCCGCCCAGAACGACAAACACCAGAATCAGGATGGAGGTGTTGTAATCGAACTTTTTTGCGACCAGCGAGGAATAGTTCAGCGCGTACAATACGCCCGCCACGCCCGCAAAGACAGCGGAGGTCACAAAGGCCATGAGCTTGTACTTCGTGATGGGGATGCCGACCGAGCGGGCGGCGATCTCATTGTCACGGATGGCCGTAATGGCACGGCCCGCGCGGGAGTTGACGAGATTGAGGATGACCAGCAGCGTGATGATGACCAGCACGATGCCGATGGTGAAGGTGGACGCCTTTTTGATGCCGGTAATGCCCATGGCGCCGTTGATAAGGACCTTGCCGTCCGCCTCAAGGTTCAGTGAGGCAGAATCCTTGAGCGAGAAGTGAAGCCCGCGGGAATCCAGACCAAGGTAGCAGGCGTTCATAACATTCTTGACGATCTCACCGAAGGCCAGCGTCACGATGGCCAGATAGTCGCCGGACAGACGCAGAACGGGGATGCCGACAAGGAAGCCGAACAAACCGGCCACCACACCGCCGACCACGAAGGCCAGCAGCATTGCCAGCGGCTGCGGTGCGGTTTCGTGCAGCACCACATAGACCAGCGTGCCGGAGAAGGCACCCACGCTCATGAAGCCCGCATGGCCGAGGCTCAGCTCACCAAGGATGCCGACAGTCAGGTTCAGAGAGACCGCCAGAATGACATAGGCACAGATGGGCACCAGCTGACCGGAGAAGGAGTTGGTCAGCAGCCCCACCCCGCCCAGAATCTGGATAAAGATATAAAAGCCGACCACGATGCTCAGCGTGACGAGATTGCTCTTGGTGGACTTCTTCATATTTTTCAACATAGCTGCCACCTCAAACCTTCACATTGACTTTCTTGCCCAGCAGGCCGGTAGGCTTGACGATCAGCACCACGACCAGCACCAGAAAAACGATAGCATCGGACAGCTGCGTCGAGATATAGGCCTTGCTCAGGTTCTCGATGATGCCCAGCAGGATGCCGCCCAGAAACGCGCCCGGGATCGAGCCGATGCCGCCGAAAACCGCTGCCACGAACGCCTTGATGCCGGGCATGGCACCGGTGGTGGGCTGCAGCGTCGGATAGGAGGAGCAGAGCAGCGCACCGGCCACAGCCGCCAGCGCAGAGCCGATGGCGAAGGTCAGCGAGATCGTTGCATTGACATTGACGCCCATCAGCTGGGCAGCGCCGCGATCCTCGGACACGGCAAGCATGGCATGGCCGGCGGGGGTGTTGTTGACGAACCAGATCAGCACCGCCATGATGACAACGCAGGCAATGATCGTCACGACCGTTTCGACCGAGATGGTCAGCTGCCCGTCAAAGAGGCTGATCGGCTTCAGACCGGCGACAACGGAGGTAAAGCTCTTGGGGTTGGAGGTCCAGGCCAGCTGGGCCACCTGCTGCAGCAGATAGCTGACGCCGATTGCTGTGATTAGGACGGCCAGAGACGGAGCCTCGCGCAGGGGGCGGTAGGCGATGCGCTCTACCGTGACGCCGAGCAGCGTGCAGACCACCATCGACAGGATGATGGCCAGCACCGGGTTCATGCCTGCAGAGCCGAAGGCAAAAAAGACAACATAGCTGCCGATCATGATGACATCGCCGTGGGCGAAGTTCAACATCTTGGCAATGCCGTAGACCATGGTATAGCCCAGTGCGATCAATGCGTAGACACTGCCCAGACTGATGCCGTTGATCAGATAGGATAAAAACTGCATTGCGTAATACACCTCACTCTATTTTTCTCCCCTGCCGATTGTTGTTTGCCGCAAGCGCACAGGAAAATATGAGTTCATAGTAGCACAAATCCATCGCCAAAACAATGGCTTTTGTTGTTTTTCCTCAAAAAACAAATGTTTTTGTAGAAAATGCTCGATGCCGTAATAATAAAAAGAGGGAGCTGCCGAACCTTATGTCCGGCAGTCCCCCTTGGCAACGAAATAATCAGTTTACCTGTGCCGCAGCGGGTTACATAGCTGCGTAAGCGCCGTCCTTGATCACAACAGCCTTAGGAGCCTTGGAAACCGCACCGGAGGCATCCCAGGTCATGCCATCGCCGGTCAGACCGTCAAAGGTCATGCTGGTGAACTGAGCCTTGAGAGCATCGCAGACGTCAGAGGCATCCATGTCGCCGTTGATGCCGCCGGCAACCGCAGCCTGATAGATGGCGTAGACGACATCGTAAGCATCGGCAGCGAACTGGTTCGGGGTATCACCGTAGGCCTCCTTGTAAGCGGAGACAAAGGCCTGCGTCTTTTCATCCTGTGCGTCTGCAGCGAACGGGGTCAGGAGCATCAGACCCTCGGCCAGAGAGGTGTCAAAGCCCTCAATGGTCAGGATGCCGTCCATACCGTCGCAGCCGAAGAAGACAGGCGCATAGCCGCTCTTGTTGGCGGCAATCAGGATCTGAGAAGCCTCCTGATAGTAGATGGGCAGGAATACGAGATCAGCACCGGCCTGCTGGCACTTGGCAACCTGCGTGGACAGGTCAGACTTGTTGTCAGCGGTGAAGGCCTCTGCGGCAACGATCTCCAGCCCCTTGACATCGGCCTCGGCCTTGAACTTCTCATAAATACCGGAAGAATAGGCATCGGAGGAGTCATAGATGATGCCGACCTTGGTGCCGAGCTTGTTTTCTGCGATATAATCTGCGGAGGCAACGCCCTGGTTGGGGTCGGTAAAGCAGATCTGGAACACATTGTCGCCGCTCTCGATGACAGCGGGCGCAGAAGCGGAAGGCGTCATCATAAACAGGTTGTCATTGGCGGTCTCGGCGGCAACGGCAATGGACGGGGTGGTGGTGACAGGGCCGGCCAGAACCTGCAGGCCCCAGTCCTTCAGGGTGTTGTAGGCGTTGACGCTCTTCTCGGCGTCATGCTCATCGTCCTCGAACTTCCACTCAAAGACATCGCTGCCGTTGGCGGCGTTGATCTCCTTGACGGCCAGCTCCTCGGCGTTCTTAACAGCCTGACCGTAGATGGCGGCGCCGCCGGTAACAGGGCCGATGCCGCCGATCTTGATGGGGGTGCCGGTATAAGCGCCGGAGCCCTCACCTGCTGCCTCGGTGGTAGCGGCGGAAGAAGCTGCCTCAGAGGCAGCCTCGGAAGAAACAGTGTCGGTAGATGCGGTGGAGCCGCAGGCGGCCAGGCTCATGACCATAGAGGCTGCGAGCACAGAGCTAACGAGTTTTTTCATATGTACATTCCCTCCTGATATGCAAGCGGCAGTAATGGGTTCGCACAACCCCTGCCGTTTCATTGACTAAATTATAATCTTTTGTTCACAAAAATGCAATAATACAATTCAACAGTGTTCTGCTGTCAAATTCCCGCCTTTATGGGGGATTTTCACAAATTTGTATTACAAAATATTATCAACTTTACCTATTGACATTTTAGCGCAGCTTTTTTATGTAAAAGACTTGAAAAACACCGCAGAATTTGTCATAATAGAATGAAAATCGGATTTGTGAAAGGGGCATCAGCGCAGATGAAACTTCTGGAGGAGCGTATTATGGAGCAGGGACAGGTTCGTCCCGGCAATGTTCTCAAAGTCGACTGCTTTCTGAACCACCAGCTGGATGTTGAATTGCTGGATAAGATCGGTGAGGAGTTCTATCGCATTTTCAAAAACGACGGCATCAACAAGATTCTTACCATCGAGGCATCCGGCATTGCCATCGCCTGCATGACAGCCCGGCATTTCAATGTGCCGGTGGTCTTTGCCAAGAAGGCCAAGAGCAAGAACATCGACGGCGATGTTTACACTTCCACCGTACATTCTTATACCTACGGCCGTGATTACGATATCACCCTTGCCAAGAAGTTCCTCTCCCCTGCTGACAAGGTGCTGATTCTGGACGACTTTCTTGCCAACGGCAAGGCCATGAAGGGCTTGCTGGATGTCTGCGCCCAAGCGGGCGCCACCGTGGGCGGCATTGGCATCTGCATCGAGAAGGGCTTCCAGCCGGGCGGTGCCGAGCTGCGTGCTGCCGGTTACAAGCTGGCCAGCCTTGCGATCGTCGACAGCATGACCGATGATCAGCTGACCTTCCGCGAGCAGTAACTCGCTGCCTGTCCCTTTTTATTATGTATAAAAAATCCCCGAACCGCTGCAATCTGAACAGCACCCCATTTGTTAGACAGTATGATATACTATCTAACAAGTGGGGTGTTTTGCTATGCCAAAAGGAGTACCAAACAAACGATATACGCCGGAGTTCAAGAGAATGGTTGTAGAAACCATGAAAAAAGAACATCTGAGTATCTATGCAGCGATGCAGGAATTTGGAATTAACGACCATAAAATTATAGAGCGCTGGGAACGCATTTATTGGGAAGAAGGACCGGAAGGCTTGTCGGTTGAGCGACGGGGCCGCAGCAGCACTGGTCGGTCAAAGAAGCTGCCAAAAGAGGTAGAAGAAGATCTGTTGGCCGAAGTGCAGCGACTGCGTGCGGAGAATGACTACCTAAAAAATTTGCAAGCCTTGGTTTTGGAAGACGAGCGACGCCAGCACAAAAAACGCTGGTAGTTCAGAAGCTAAGGCAAAAACACGCACTCAGTATTCTGCTCTCAATCGCTCAACTACCCCGTGCCACTTTCTACTATCATTTGAAGCAGATGCAGAAAGAAGACAAATATGCATCTGTTAAGGAAGAAATCACAACGATTTACCACGAAAACAAGGGCCGGTACGGCTATCGCCGGATCACGGCAGAACTTCGCAAGCGCAATTTTCTCCTGAACCACAAGACTGTCCAGCGGCTTATGAAAGAGTTGGGCTTAGTTTGCCGTGTCAGGATGAAGAAGTACCGCTCTTATAAGGGAGAAGTGGGCAAAATTGCGCCAAATCTGTTAAACCGGGACTTCCGCGCCGAAAAGCCGAACCAGAAGTGGGTCACCGATGTGACAGAGTTCAGTTTGTTTGGAGAGAAGCTCTATCTGTCCCCAATTCTCGATCTGCACAGCAGCGATCTGGTCAGCTATACCATCTCTGAGCATCCTGTTCTGAGTATGGTTACGACTATGCTGGATAAGGCTTTTGAGAAGATACCGGATGGAACCGGGTTGATCCTTCATTCTGACCAGGGCTGGCAGTACCAACACAAACAATACCAACAGATGCTCCGGG
>OGPC01001865.1_pt1 | contig 11787 bp, 7 predicted proteins | sample 1552911 | NCBI WGS metagenome assembly OGPC01 (sample SAMEA2580248, study PRJEB22360) | human gut metagenome | biome: human gut; feature: human-associated habitat; material: faeces | place: Denmark | collected 2008/2010 | reverse complement strand
ATGCAAGCGGAAACGTAACAGCAGTAGCTCCGGGACAGGCGGTAATTACAGCAACTTGTAAAGATGACAGAACAAAAACAGCAACATGTACCGTCTGCTATAGATAAAACAGAGCTGACATATTGGCTTGAGGAAGCAGGCAAGTTGAATTCGTCTGATTATACAAAAGATGGATGGGATATATTCCGGCAAATAGTAACAGAAGCTACTGGAGTAAAAGACGATGCTACGGCTACGGAACATGAAGTAAGCGAGGCGGTCATTGCATTGATTGACGGAATGATAGCACTGGAAAAAGAAAAAGTGTACACAGTTACTGTTGATGGGAAAAAAGTTGCAGAAGGTGTTTATAATCAGATCGTAACGATTACAGCAGATGCGCCACAGGTTGGACAGAAGTTTGCAGGCTGGCAGTTAAAGGATAAGATTGTTTCATATGATGAAGTATATACATTTGCGATAAGTGGCAATATGGCATTTACAGCGACATACGCACCGCAGGAGCAGACAATCGAAAAACCATTATACGCAGCAGTTGCTGATACAATGATTATAAAACGAGCTGACGGAAAGGCAAATGTAAAATACATAGCGAAGCTGTCAATTCCGGATAATTATATTTTGAATGAGACCGGGTTGTTATGGTATGGAAAACCTGATTTAGAAAATCTTTGCACAGAGACTGGCCCGACTCCGGGTACGAAGAAAATCGTTGCTCCGGTAATTAGTTCTACATATCAGTTTGCAGTGAACGTAAATGGTATTCCGGCAGGAAAGACAATTCGCGGAGTCATTTATGCAAAAGTAACTGATAAGGAAACACAGCAAACAAAATGGGTTTACTCTGAGGAAGTACGCCTTACAAACAAATAAGATAATAAAAAGGGTTCTTTTATGAAAAGATAAAAAAGGCAGTGTCAAAAAAGTTTTTCTTTATTTTGACACTGCTTTTTTAGGGTTAATAATGAAACTTTTTTAAAAATATTATTGATGATAAAACAGCCGGATGATGTTAAAATAGAAAAGGTAGAATGAAGTAGAAGAGGCAAAAAGTGATAAGAAAAGTGCAATGAGAAAAATAAGAATGAGAGTGAAAATGGAAAGTAAGAAAGGAAAGTCGGCGGTCTGCTGGATTTATCAATATAGTAAAAAGTCGCTTTGGCTTGTAATACTGTTGGCGCTTATCAGCGGAGCGATTGCGGGAAGTTTTATTCTTCTGGCTCTTGTTTCCAGCAGTTTATTAGATGTTGCGACAGGGGTAAAAGAGGGAAGGTTAGGAGTTCAGATTTTTTTGATTGTATGTCTGATCTTGCTGCAGGCAGTTTTGAATATTTTGAGCAGTAACGTCCGGATACATGCGACAACGAAGATTGAAATGCAGATTCGCCAGGGAATTTTTGCGGCGGTACTTAAAAAGCAGTATCAGCATGTTTCAAAGATTCATTCGGGAGAGATATTAAACAGGCTGACAAGTGATATTGACATTGTGGTAGGAGCGGTTGTCGGACTGATCCCGCAGGCGATTTCCATGATCACGAAGATCGTGGCAGGACTTGCGGTACTGTTTTCTATCGACGCCCGTTTTACGGCTGCGGTGCTGGGCATCGGGCTTCTTGTTTGCATTTTCAGCCGTATTTACAGCAGGCATTTTAAATATCTGCATAAGGAAGTGCAGAGGACGAATGGCGTAGTGCGTTCTTATATGCAGGAATGTATTGAGAATCTGATCGTCATAAAATCATTTGCAAATGAGCATGCGGTATGCGGCAAACTGAATCAATTTCAAAAAGATAATTACCGTATTCGGATTAAACGTAATGCGATCAGCAATTTGGCAAATACACTTGTATATGTTTTGTTTACAGCGGGGTATTATGCGGCGCTTGTATGGGGAGCGTTTCAGATTTCATTCGGTGTGATGACATTCGGAACATTGACGGCTTTTTTGCAGATTATTCAGCAGATCCGGGCGCCGTTTCGTAATGTGTCGGGGTTGATTCCACAGTATTACAGCATGCAGGCGTCGGCAGAGCGGCTGATGGAGATAGAGGATATGGAAGAGGAAAGTCAGAAGATTCGGATTGAAGATGTGTCGGAGTTTCAGAAAGATTTTCGCGCGATAGTGGCGGAGCATGTGACGTTTGCGTATCAAAACGGAGATATTATATTAGACGATGTTTCTCTGCGTGTTAATAAAGGAGATCTGATTGCCATTGTAGGGGAATCGGGAATCGGAAAAAGCACGATGATGAAGTTAATGCTGCATTTGATGCCGTGTGAGAGTGGAAAGCTTTATTTTGAGACGGTAAATGGAAAGATTGAGATTGATGCGGGAACGAGAAACGTTTTTTCTTATGTTCCGCAGGGGAATATGATCATGTCGGGAACGATTCGGGAGAACATTACCTTTTGTAATCATGATATCGGAGAAGAAGAGATACGAAAAGCAGCGGAAATTGCGTGTATATGGGATTATATTGAGACACTTCCGCAAGGCTTGGAGACGGTTTTGACAGAGCGGGGAGAAGGATTATCGGAAGGGCAGGTTCAAAGGATTGCGATTGCCCGAGCGATATTAAACGATGCGCCGATTTTGTTGTTAGACGAGTGTACGTCATCCTTGGATAAGGATACGGAGTGGAAAGTTCTCCAGAATCTAAAGAAAATGAATACAAAGACAATTATCTGTATTTCGCATACAGCGGCGGGAGTGGCATGCTGTGACAGAGTTGTGGAGATAGAAAACAAAAAATTTAAAGAGGTATCAAATGATGATTAAGAGGGAATGGCGTCAGTTATTAGAAATGATAAAATTCAGTTTGGGAAAGGGGAAAGCGCCTGAACTAAGAGTGGAGACAGACTGGGGGAAATTTTACAGAATATGCAAATTTCATAAGATTCAGTCTATGGTATGCCCCGGAATACAGAAGCTTCCAAAAGAACAGCAGCCTCCGGAAGAATTGAAAAAGTTTCAGGAAGCAGAGTCCATGGAGATTGCAAGAGATGCGGTGCAGGCATTTTCACAGGAAGAATTGTTGGAGGCTTTTGAAAAGGAAGGGATATCTGTTTTGCCGTTAAAAGGCATTTTGATGAAAAGGTTTTATCCGGTTACAAGTATGCGGATGATGGCGGATCTGGATATTTTGTATGAGACGGGAAGAGGAAAAGAAGTGGAAGCGGTTCTGACGGATCTCGGATATTATTGCGATCACAGGGATAGTCATCATGATGTGTTTTTTAGAAAGCCGTTTATGAATATCGAGATGCATCATTGCATGATCGGTGAAAATTCACTGTTGGATGCATATTATGAGGATATCTGGAAACGGGCGCGTCAGGAAGAGGGTAAATCTCATATTTATCGGCTGTCATGGGAAGATTTTTATATCTTTATGATCGCTCATATGGCGAAACATTTTCAGGGCGGCGGATGCGGAATCCGCTCTATCGTAGATATGTGGCTTTTTTCGGATCGGATGAAGGAAAGTCTGGATTGGGATTACGTTCGGAAAGAACTGGAGAAAATAGAGCTGGCTCAGTTTGAACGGTGTATGTGTGATCTTGTTTCCGTTTGGTTTGAGGAGAAGGCAGAAACAGAGTTTTATGCACAACTTACGGAATTGCTGATGCAAAGCGGAATATACGGAACGATTACAAATTATAATATACAGCATGTGGCAGAAGTGGACAAACGTGTTTGGAAAGGTCAGATCAAAGTATGGATGGAAGCGATATTTCTGCCGTATAAAGCGATGAAAATGCAGTATCCGTATCTGGAGAAATACCCGGTTTTTCTTCCTGCGGCATGGATTCAGCGTATTTTTCGGACCTGCTTTTGCAGAAAAGGAAGAGCAGGAGAAGTTCTCTCCGGTATGAAAGTCGAGGGAAACGAAGTAAGAAAACGGCAGGATCTCTTTGGAAAATTAGGACTGTCATGAAACAAGAGCCTAAACTTTTGCAATTTAAAAGGTTTAGGCTCCAAATTTAATTAAGATTCTTTCCTTCCAAGATGAAACTGTTCAATCAGATGGGAGATATTTTCCTCCGTATCTTCAAGATCATCTGCAATTTCGGAAATTGTTTTTCCTTTTTCAAGCTTTTTCTGAATTAAGGCACAAGTTTTTTGAAGAGTCCCTTGTTTTCTTCCCTCTTCTTCTCCCTGCTTTCTTCCTTCTTCTCTTGCCTCTTCTCTCTGCACTTCGATATCTGTCTCATAGTCGTATTCGTCTAATAACATATTGACAACCTCGCTTCCTTTTCGCATTAAATAATCAGCAAGAATCCCTTTTTCAATGCACTCTTTTATCGCTTTTTTATAAGGCTCTTCCTCCCCGGAGATCTGATAGTTCTGCACGATTTCCATGAACTGGCTGTATTCTTTCAGTACCTGACACTTTTCTAAGATTTCATGATGCTCTTCCGGCCGGATATTGATGACCTTTACTTTTAATTCCAGACTCGGCTCACCGTCTTTTACGATATAGGCATCTGACAGGCGCAGTTCTTTTTCCTTTTCCCACTTTTCTTTTCCGTTATAGAATGTGTAAAATTCCGGTGTCGGAAGGAAAACGATTTTCTTCTTATAACGGCTTCTCGGCGGTACAAGCCTTTCATAAGCACGTCCGATGTACAGCAGACTCCGAAGGGGCATGTTTTCGTTGACCGTAGACTGATGCTCGCCGAATACGATCACTTTTCCTCCTGCGTCAAAAGAAATATCGTTTTGAAAATTCATATAGATCGTATTGTCTACGCGGAATTTCCGGATCTTCGTTCCTTCCGGGAGGGGCTCGTCGTGGATGGCGTTAAAGAGCGCGATTTCATTTGCTTCTGCTGATTCGTCTTCATAGAACAGATCTACGAAGACGCTGTTTTTGATTTCTCTGTTTTCTTTTCCTGTCATAGGCTTCTCCTTTCATGCGCATGAACGAGTCCTATGAACTAAGAGAAAAGTTTTCACAATAAACTTTATTTTCTTTCTTAAGAATCAGTATACGAAAAAAAGCGGCGCTCTACAAGACTCTCCATGCAAAAATAATTTTGTTAATCGGGTAACTTTGAGGGAATTCCTCGGACTGACGATACTGTCAGCATTCTCCGCGGACAGACGAGACTGCCGGCGCTTTTCACAGAAAGAATTTCTGTGAGTGGATTTATCATAACATATTTACAAATCAGGAACAATGATATTTTATTACAAGGATCTGCACTCTAATGTCAGTATACGATAAAGAATACGGCTGCACCGCAGCTTTCACTGCCATGCAGCCGGAATAAGTTTTTATTTATTACTTGCCGAAAGCACTTCTTCCGCAATATTTCTTGAGTGATCGGAAATCCTCTCTAAGCCGACAAGCGCGTCAAGAAATACGATTCCCGCCTCCGTATCGCACTGCTTATTTGCAAGACGCTGCATATGATCTGCCCGAAGGCGGATCTCCAGATCATCGGCGCTTCTTTCTTTTTCAATCACTTTCAGCGCCTTCTCCGCACTGTTCTCTTCAAATGCTTCAACCGCATAAGTGAAACTGTCTGAACAGACTTCCAGCATCTCTTTCATTTCTGCTGCCCCGACACCCGAGAACTTCTTTTTCTGGTTCGCAAGGTTTTCTGCATACTCGGAAATATTTTCACAATAGTCGCTGATTCTTTCGATGTCTGAAACAATCTGAAGAAGGCTTGCCACGTGCTGATGCTCTTTTTCATTAATCGCCAGAGAGCTGATCCGTATCAGATAATCTGTAATTCCCTTGCAGAGCCGGTCCGCGATACTTTCTTCCTCTCGGATCTCGTTCATCGTCTCTTCATCCTGAGTAAATAATACTCGGCGAGTCTTGTCCATCGTTCCTTTTACAATATATCCCATCCGGCATACTTCGCTTACAACAGACTGAATCGCAATACTCGGAGTCTCTAACATCCTTTCATCAAGGAGCACACGGCTTTCATCTACTACTCCGTCTTCCTCTTTCTGGAGTTTTCTTGCCAGTTTGATGATCCAGTCGGATACCGGGAAGAGCAGCAGTGTCGTTCCGATGTTGAAAATTGTATGTACCGTACTGATCTCTGTCTGCGTAATCATACCCGCGCCCATACCCGGGTTGAGCACTTTGAAGAAAAAGATCGCCGCAACACTGAATATGATTGTTCCGATCACATTGAACAAAAGATGCATGATCGCCGCTGTCTTTGCTGTCTTTTTCGCTCCGATACTTGACATGATCGCCGTCACACATGTTCCGATATTCTGCCCCATGATAATATATACCGCCGCATTAAACGGTACAAGTCCTGCTGCCGCGAGACTCTGCAAGATGCCGACCGATGCAGACGAACTCTGGATGATCGCCGTCACAAGCGCACCTGCAAGAATACCAAGGAACGGATTGTGTCCAAGCTTCACGAAAATGCTGCAGAATGCTTCTGATTCCTGAAGCGGCGCAACCGCCGACGACATCGTTGTAATTCCGACGAAAAGGATACCGAACCCTACGATAATGCTGGAAATATCTTTTGACGAACGTCTCTTGCCCGTCAGCATGATGATCACACCGATAATAATCGCAATCGGCGCGAGATTGGCAGGACTTAAAAACTTCGCCCATTCCACACTCGACACGAGCCAGCCCGTTACCGTCGTTCCGATATTTGCTCCCATGATGACGCCCATCGCCTGAGACAGATTCATGATACCTGCGTTTACAAACCCTACGACCATAACTGTCGTTGCCGACGAACTCTGGATCACTGCCGTAATAAATGCGCCGAGCATCACTCCAAAAAGTTTATTTTTCGTCAGCGCTTCCAATAGAGACTTCATCCTGCTGCCCGCGGCATTCTCCAAACCTTGCGCCATGATCTGCATTCCGTAGATAAACATTCCCAAGCCACCCACAAACGGGATGATAATAGATGCATAGTTCATAATTCTACTCTTTCCTCCGTAGCTATAAGAGTTTTTTCATTCACTTTTTTCACATAATTTATGCAGAGCTGCAAAAGTGTGCAACCCTGCATTCTTACGATACCATTATCAGCGTCAAAAAACAACAAAATCTTTGCATTTTCTTAGCGCAATTTTCACAGACGTTTTGTGGATGTAATATACACATAAAAAACTGGCGTTTTCTACACTTTCATGCTATGATGTCGATAAAGCATTATACCGATCCCGAACTGTTGGAAATCAACACCTTAGAAAACGCGATCTATATGGCAATGCAGAACGATGTTTCATTCATGATCGGACTTCGGCTGTCTTTATACGAACATCAGTCAACTTTTAATCCTAATTTACCGCTGAGATATCTGTTTTATATTTCGGACTTATACTCGGGTATGATCGACAAAAACAAATTATACGGTTCACGAAAAATTTTGATTCCGCCGGAATTCGTCATCTTTTATAATGGGATCCAGGATCAGCCGGACCGCCGGATCTTACGATTATCCGATTTATATTCCATACGGGATCAACACTGCAAATTAGAATTAGAAGCTGTCATGCTCAACATTAATCTCGGACATAATCCAGCCTTAATGAATGCATGTACGATGCTGCATCAATACGCAGAGTATACAGACCGGGTTCGTCGGTACACAAAAACAATGTCGCTTGAAGATGCGGTTGAACATGCCATCACAGAATGTATCCACGAAGGGATTTTAAAATCATTTCTTGAGAAAAATCGAGCGGAGGTGAAAAACGTGTGCATTTACGAATATGACGAAGAAGAACATATCCGGCTGGAACGCAGTTACGCCTGGGAAGACGGAAAAAAGGAAGGACTTAAAGAAGGTATTCGGAAGGGCGAAAAAGGGAAAACTTGCAATCTCATTCAGAAAAAACTCGAGAAAGGAAAAACTCTTTCCCAGATTGCAGACGAGCTTGAAGATACGGAAGAAAATATTGCTTGTCTGATTGAACAGTTCCATCTTCGTATAAATTGATCATAGTTAAATCTATAAAATGGGGGATAAGTTTTGATTTCTCCCCTGTCTGGAAGGTGTATTTATATATTTTTTACAACGAATACGAAAAGTGGGAAATGGAAGCTGCATGTTTTGGCATGAATTTGTCGAAAATTTCATAAAAAACTTGACAAGTTTCTTAGAATATGATATCTTATAAAAGTTCTAAGAACGCTATGGGGGATTAGCTCAGTTGGGAGAGCGCCTGCCTTGCAAGCAGGAGGTCACGAGTTCGACTCTCGTATTCTCCACTTTAAATAAAGATCCGAACATTGGCATTAGTCAGTGTTCGGATTTTTTATGCTATAGGAAATTACTCCGTAATGTTCCATAGCATAAAAAACGCTCCGTGTAGGAGCGCACTGCGGCGGAAAAGAAGTACGTCGCTAAAGCGACCCGCCGCAGGCGGAGAATCTTGCGAGCAGGATTCTTTTTTATATTGTGCAACGAGCCAAAGTCCGGGTTTGTTACTTTGTTCTTGTATGAAGAAAAAAAGTAAGATATAATCAAAAAATAAACATAAAATCTATGTGACGTTTAAGTACGGGAAAAGGTATTATATATGAGAGGTCAAACAGAGGGCAGTCATGAAGAAATTAATGTAGAAGAAGCCATCCGTATTCATGGAAATATGGTTTATCGGCTTGCTCTGGTACAAATGAAAAATAAAAGTGAAGCAGAAGATGTGTTTCAGGAAGTGTTCCTCCGATTAGTAAAGTATAAAGAAAGAATTCAGGGGAGAGAGCATTTGAAGGCATGGCTTTTGAGAGTAACTGTTAATTGCTGCAAGAAACAGTTTGATAGTGCGTTTCGGAAAAAGACAGTTTCTATAGACAGGGATGTTCAGAGCACGGACAGTTATGAGATGGATCTGCCGGAGAATCTCATATATGAGGCAGTTCTTCGCCTGCCGGCAGATTACAGGAGTACAGTACATTTGTTTTACTATGAACAATATTCTGTTTCTGAGATTGCTGAGATGTTGGAACTTTCGGAGTCGGCTGTAAAAACCCGCCTGTATCGCAGCAGGGGGATGCTTAAGGAAGCTTTGAAAGGAGAGTTTGACTGTGTGGGACGAATATAAGAAAGTAAATGACAGCATTCATGTCCGGGAAGAATTAGTGAACCGGACGGTAAAAGCAGCTGAAAGAGAGGAGCGCCGCCGCAAAATTATCGGATTGTGGAAATATACGGCAATAGCGGCATGCTTTTGTTTTGTCTGCCTTGGTATATGGGGAGCGGCGTTTAAAGACAAGATTGTGATACAAGATGTGACATTTGCTTCATCAGAGATGGAGATTGGATTAAATCTCGGAAAAAAGGACATATCAGAGACGAGAGAGTGGGAAGATATTCAAGTTGAAAAGTATACGGAGAAGGATGACGAGAATATCCCGAAAGAGCTGTGGAAGCTGAAGCCGGGAAGGGTTCACGGAGAAAAAGTATATATAGGAAAAACGGAAGACGGAATTCTTCATGCAGTGTTTGAAAAAGACGGGAAAATCTGGTATGTGACAGAAGAAAAAGGGGATAAAGAAAATCTGACAGAATATTTGAAAAAAACTTTATAAAAGACGTAACCTTTTGGATGCGGCAAAGGTATTATAAGCAGAAACGCAAAAAAAAACTGTTTGTTGTTCATCAAAGAGGAAATGCTTATGAAAAAGAAATATTTGAAAACATGTATCAGTGTTTTGGCAGTAACGGCAGTCTTGCTAAGCGCATGCGGAGGTCCGCAGCAGAAAAACGTCGGGAAGACAACGATGGAGACTGCAAAACTGGCGGATTCTATCAGAAAAAAATATAATGAAAAGTATGAATATGCCGATCCGATCCGCGGCGTGGCCCGTGACGAAAGGCTTAAGCTGAAAATGGGGTTTGATATAATGAATGCCGGATTTACGGAATATACACAGATCGTAAATGTGTATAAAGATCCGGAACTCACCTATCAGATCGGATCACATTTTGAGTGGGATGAAAAAACAAAGGAATTATCAGTTACACCTCCGAGATGGAGTGTAGGCGGGATCATGAGCGAAGGTCTTGACGAGGATGCGCCGGGATATCAAGCGGCAGATTCGTCTTTGTTTGATAAAGGAGAGTTGAATGACTGGGGTAATCTTCCACAGTATTATATGGTTCAATATGTGGATCTTGAAACCGGAGAAAAACTGGAGAAACCGATAGTGACAGTGTTTACCGTCGATTCAGAAGTTAAGAATGCACCGAGAGTTACTCTTGGGATTAATGAGGAAGGATTTCCGGTTTTCAGATGGAAAAAAGTGCCGGGAGCAGAGCGTTATTATGTGATGAGCATGACGTCCTCAGAAAAGATGGGATTATCCGGAGACGGCTGGGTCGAAGGTGAAACAGAAGGAACAGAATGGATTCCCGAATCAACGGCAAAGTTTATTACTTATAATGTGTCGGAAGCGGATCGCCGGGAGCCATACGTTATTGAAAAGTACGGAGAGGGAAACGAAGCGATACCGAAAGATACAGAGTATGAAACTTATTACTGCGTTATAGCAGTATCAAAGGACGGAACATCTGCTTTAAGCAATATGTTCAGGGAAACAGATATTGCGCGTAAAGTTCCTTTTACGGAAGAAGTGAAGATGAGCCTGAATGAGGAAGGTTCAAATTATACGCAGTCGTTCGGCGAAATGCCGTCATATAAATGGGTGACGATGTGCGACGGAACGCTTGTACAAAAGCTGATTAATTATGATTTTGAAAGCGCGAAGGAAGAGAAGGCTTCATGGAGCGGTGAAAATATCGTAAAAGTTCCGTATAAGATTGACGGAACAGGATTTGACGGAGTTGTTGTCGTAGAAAGTTATAATACTGATACTTGGAAAGAAGAACTGGAAAAGGTTCGAATCAGACAAGAGAAATTAAGAAATCGTGCAGGTGCGGTTACTCCGGAGATGAAAGTGGAAGGCGAGACCGAAAGTGAAAAAGAGGAAAAGGAGTCTTCGGGAGAGAGTGAACGAAAGTATGAAGTCACTGCAAATAGCGCTTTGAGTGAATATCTGGCAGTAAATATGCTCAATGCGAACACAAGTATCAGTTTGAAGGAATTTCCGGAAAGTGCAGATACGGATTATCTGTTGGATGCATGGGAAGAAGCGGTTTATCAAAACCCAATGGTACTCGGAGTGACGGGGGCGTCAATCGCAAACGGCGGAAAGACACTGCATGTCAAATATGATACAAAATCGGAAGAAATAAAGAAAAAACAAAAAGAAATCTCGAAAGAGGCAGAACGTGTTGTAGACAGTATTATTACGGACGATATGACAGAACTTGAGAAAGAAATGGCGATCAATCAATATCTGTGCGATACTGCTGAATACGATATGGACGCGCTTGAAAATGCAGAAGAAAACGATTTTGCCGGAGTCGATGCAAAGTTTAATGATTCCTTTACACCGTATGGCGTTTTGTTAAATAAAACAGGAGTGTGTTCAAGTTATGCCGGAGCATTCAAACTTCTGGCGCAGCAGGCCGGACTGGAATGTATCGTTGTGACAGGAAATCTGGACGGTGAACTTCCCCACGCATGGAATAAGATTAAAATAGACGGGGAGTGGAGGATCGTAGATTCCACGAATAACGATAATGAGTTGATCTTAAATGCGCTGTTAAATCTTCCCGATTACGCGGCAGACAAAGTGCTTGTAGAAGACGAACGTTTTGTACTTGACGATAAGGTGAAAGATTATGAAGCAAAGTCGGATGACAAAGAGTTTTACCGGATAGAAGGAAAATTTTATGAGAAAAATAAAATTTTTGAGCCGCTTAAAAATG
>OGPC01001862.1_pt1 | contig 11816 bp, 10 predicted proteins | sample 1552911 | NCBI WGS metagenome assembly OGPC01 (sample SAMEA2580248, study PRJEB22360) | human gut metagenome | biome: human gut; feature: human-associated habitat; material: faeces | place: Denmark | collected 2008/2010 | reverse complement strand
TCTGGCCTTTGATTTTTAAACGACAGGAGGATAAAAAAAGAAAATGAGTAAAGAGTTGTTCGAAGCGTTAAACGTGCTCGAAAAAGAAAATAATATCAGCAAGGAAGTGCTTTTTGAGGCCATTGAGAATTCTCTCCTCACTGCCTGCAAGAATCATTTTGGCAGAGCGGACAATATTAAGGTATATATTGACAGAGAAAAGTGCGACTTCGCTGTTTACGCCGAGAAGGAGGTTGTGGAGGCGGTAGAGGATCCGCTGACACAGGTAAGCCTTGCGGAGGCGAAGCTTTTAGATCCGAGACACGTATACGGCGATGTGATCCGGGTGAATATTAACTCTAAGGAGTTCGGCCGTATTGCCACACAGAACGCGAAAAACGTAATTCTCCAGAAGATCCGCGAGGAGGAGCGCACGGCCCTGTTCGATCAGTGGTACTGCAAGGAAAAGGACGTAGTGACGGGAATTGTTCAGCGCTATGTGGGCCATGACGTTTACATTGACCTGGGCAAAATTGACGCGGTTCTCAAGGAGAGCGAGCAGGTAAAGGGCGAGGAATTCAAGCCCACCGAGCACATTAAGCTCTACATCCTGGAAGTGAAGAACACGAAAAAGGGACCGAGAATCACCGTTTCCAGAACTCATCCGGATCTGGTAAAGCGTCTGTTTGAGTCTGAGGTTGCCGAGGTGAAGGACGGAACTGTGGAGATCAAGGCCATTGCCCGCGAGGCAGGTTCCAGAACCAAGCTGGCCGTTGCCTCCAACGATCCGAACGTAGATCCAGTCGGCGCGTGCGTAGGATTAAACGGAGCCAGAGTCAATTCCGTTGTCAGCGAGTTAAACGGCGAGAAAATCGATATTATCAACTGGGACGAGAATCCGGCCCTCCTGATTGAGAACGCTTTAAGCCCGGCCAAGGTTATCTTCGTCGCAGCCGACGAGGAGGCCAGAGAGGCGCAGGTAATCGTTCCGGATTACCAGCTTTCCTTAGCCATCGGCAAGGAGGGACAGAACGCCAGACTGGCAGCCAGACTGACTGGCTTTAAGATTGACATTAAGAGCGAGACACAGGCCAGAGAGTCCGGTCTCTTCGACGAGATGGAGATTGGATACGAGCAGGGCTTTGAGGAAGGCCTGCCGGAGGGCGTGGAAGCCGACGATTTCTCCGATTATGAGGAATTATCCTCTGATTTTTCTGCAGAATCTGAGACAGAAGAGGAAAACTAAAGGTTTTTTGAAGCGGATATCAGAGAAAAGAACAGCCAGATTGGGAAGTGAGAAGAATTGGGAATGAAGAAGATCCCCTTAAGACAGTGCATCGGATGCGGTGAAATGAAGAGCAAGAAGGAAATGATCCGGGTGCTTAAAACCACGGAGGATGAGATTGTCATTGACGCCACGGGAAGGAAAAATGGCCGCGGCGCCTATATCTGCCCTTCTATGGAATGTTTCAAAAAAGCTGTAAAGAGCAAAGGCCTGGAACGCTCCTTGAAGATGGCGATTCCAAAGGAAGTGTACGAGGCATTGGAAAAGGAGATGGGGCAGATTGGACAGCAGTAAAAAGGCGCTGAACCTCTTGGGAATTGCAACCAAGGCAGGCAAGACGGCCAGCGGAGAATTTATGACAGAGAAGGCTGTGAAAGAGGGCCGGGCTTTTCTGGTCCTGGTATCAGAGGAGGCCTCTGTCAATACGAAAAAAATGTTTACCAATATGTGTACTTACTATAAGGTCCCCCTTTATTTTTTTGGTACGAAAGAAGAACTGGGCCACTCCATGGGCAGAGAGATGCGCGCATCTGCTGCCGTACTGGACAGCGGTTTGGCGAAAGCACTCGTGAAACAGTTGAATCAGAATGGAGGCGGTGTAAATGAGAGTTAACGAACTGTCAAGGGAACTTGGGAAGACAAATAAGGAAGTTCTGGATCTGCTGAAAAAGCAGGGCTATGATGTGAAGAGTCATTCTTCTAATATAAACAGTGATCAGATTGATGCTGTGAGAAGGAGCTTTGGACAGAAGCCGGAGCAGAGGGAACAGGTACAAAAGGAAAGAACAGGAAAGGCGGAAGCAGCGAGAGTGGAAGAGATTAAGAGAGAACCAGTAAGAACAGAAGCAGACGGAAACGGAACAGCCGAGCCGCCGAAGAAGAGGATTACGGCTGTATACCGTCCGCAGAACAGCACGGCAAAGGGAACCGGAAGCAAGGCAGGCGGACAGAGAACGGGACGTCAGGGCCAGGGAAATAGAGACGGCCAGAACCGCGGCTATGGAAACCGCGACGGCCAGAGGGGCAGAAGCGGTTCCTCCAAGCCTTCCTTTGACGGACCAGTTGTTCAGAAGCCGCAGAATACAAAGCAGAATAAGAATAACTATAAGAACGATTACAAGAACGACAAGTACAGCAGGCCAGACCGCGAGGAGGAGATGCGCTCCAAGCCTGGCAGAGGCGGAAAGCCTGGAAAGGGCGCCTTCATTATGCCGCCAAAGAAGGAAGAGCCGAAGGAAGAGCAGGTTAAGACCATTGTGCTTCCTGAGACAATCACCATCAAAGAGCTGGCAGAGAAGATGAAGATGCAGCCGTCCGTTATCGTGAAGAAGCTGTTCCTCCAGGGAACAGTCGTTACCATCAACCAGGAGGTTGATTACGATAAGGCTGAGGAGATCGCCATGGAGTTCGATATTCTCTGCGAGAAAGAGGAGAAGATCGACGTGATCGAGGAGCTGCTCCGTGAGGACGAGGAGGACGAGAAGGATATGACAGAGCGTCCGCCGGTTGTATGTGTTATGGGACACGTTGACCACGGTAAGACCTCCCTTCTGGACGCCATCCGCCAGACTCATGTGACAGCGAAGGAGGCCGGCGGAATCACACAGCACATCGGCGCTTATGTGGTTGAGAAAAACGGCCAGAAAATCACCTTCTTAGACACTCCTGGACACGAGGCCTTCACAGCCATGCGTATGAGAGGAGCCAAGTCCACGGATATCGCTATCCTGGTTGTAGCTGCAGACGACGGCGTTATGCCTCAGACAGTCGAGGCCATTAACCACGCCAAGGCAGCCGGCGTTGAGATTATCGTTGCTGTCAATAAGATCGATAAGCCAAGCGCTAACGTAGAGAAGGTAAAACAGGAATTAATCGAGTATGAGCTGGTAGCTGAGGACTGGGGCGGAAGCACAGTATTTGTTCCAGTATCTGCACACACTGGCCAGGGTATCGAGGAACTTCTGGAGATGATTCTTTTAACGGCAGAGGTGAAGGAGCTGAAGGCAAATCCGAACCGCCGTGCAAGAGGTCTTATCATCGAGGCAGAGCTTGATAAGGGCAAGGGCCCGGTTGCCACTGTTCTGGTTCAGAAGGGAACGCTTCACGTGGGAGATCCGGTTGCCTGCGGTTCCTGCTACGGCAAGGTCCGCGCCATGATGGACGACAAGGGACGCCGCGTAAAAGAGGCAGGCCCCTCCACTCCGGTAGAGATTCTGGGACTGAACGACGTTCCTAATGCCGGCGAGGTATTTGTGGCCACTGAGAACGAGAAAGAGGCCAGAAGCTTTGCAGAGACATTCATCTCTGAGGGCAAGAATAAATTAATTGAGGACACCAAGGCAAAACTGTCCCTGGACGATCTGTTCTCACAGATCAAGGCAGGCAATGTAAAAGAGCTTCCGCTGATTATCAAGGCGGACGTTCAGGGTTCCGTGGAGGCTGTAAAGCAGAGCCTTACCAAGCTCTCCAACGAGGAGGTTATGGTAAAGGTTATCCACGGCGGTGTAGGAGCGATCAACGAGTCCGACGTAAACCTGGCGGCAGCTTCCAACGCGATTATTATTGGTTTCAACGTGCGTCCTGACGCTACGGCCAAATCCATCTCCGAGCGCGAGAAGGTAGACGTGAGACTGTACCGCGTCATTTACCAGGCTATCGAGGACGTGGAGGCAGCCATGAAGGGCATGTTAGATCCGATCTTCGAGGAGCAGGTAATCGGCCACGCAGTCGTGCGCCAGACCTTCAAGGCTTCCGGTGTGGGAACAATCGCAGGATCCTACGTTCTGGACGGTAAGTTCCAGAGAGGCTGCAAGGCCAGAATTACCCGTGACGGCGAGCAGATTTTCGACGGAAATCTGGCTTCCTTAAAGAGATTTAAGGACGACGTGAAGGAAGTAGCGTCAGGCTACGAGTGCGGCCTTGTATTTGAGAAGTTCAACGATCTCCAGGAGGACGATATGATTGAGGCTTACGCAATGGTAGAGGTTCCCAGATAGGGAACCCCGCCTTTGCAAAAGGCCGCTGGAAAGCGAGGCAATATGCGTAAAAACAGCATTAAGAATACAAGAATTAACAGTGAGGTTCAGAGAGAGCTGAGCAGCATTATCAGCAGAGAGATCAAGGATCCCAGAATCCATCCCATGACCACCGTCGTATCGGTGGAGGTGACTCCTGACTTAAAATACTGCAAGGCTTATATCAGCGTTCTCGGAAGCGAGGAGGCAGGAAAGGACACCATTAAGGGATTAAAGAGCGCGGAGGGCTTTGTCCGCAGACAGCTGGCAAACAGAATCAATCTGCGCAACACGCCGGAAATTACCTTTGTGCTGGATCAGTCCATTGAGTACGGCGTCCACATGACTCACCTGATCAATGAGGTGACGAAGGATCTGGACACAGATGAAGATACAGAGCAGGAGACAGAGGAGCAGCTTTAGGGCTTCTCCGTCTCCTGTTCTCGAAAACAGAGACTGCAGAGCGTTCTTAAATGGGAAGGGATGATGAATATGAACCAGTTATTGGAAAGCAGGCTGAATCTGGCGAAGACAGCCGTGATTCTGGGACACGTCCATCCGGACGGAGACTGCGTAGGCTCCACTCTCGGACTCTATAATTATCTTACAGCCAATTATCCTGAGCTGAAGGCAGATGTTTATCTGGATCACCCAGACCGGAAATTTGCCTATTTAAAGCAGTTTGACTGCATTCATTGTGAATATGAGGAGGGAAAACGCTACGATCTGTGCATAACCTGCGACAGCAGCGACGCGGAGAGGCTGGGAGCGTTCCGGCCTTACTTTGATACGGCAAAGCACACGTTCTGTGTGGATCATCATGTGACAAACCGTGGATTTGCAGAGGAAAACTGCGTGGAGCCCGACGCCAGCTCAGCCAGCGAGGTGGTATGCACCCTGCTTGACATGGAGAAGATCGATCTGGCGGCAGCCGAGTGCTTCTATACAGGAATTGTCCATGATACAGGCGTTTTCAAATTCAGCTGCACCTCGGGAAGAACCATGGAAATCGCGGGAAAGCTGATGGATAAGGGAATCGACACCACAGAGATCATCGACGGCAGCTTTTACCGGAAAACCTATGTGCAAAATCAGATTTTAGGCCGCGCCCTGTTAGAGAGCGTTCTGTTTATGGACGGCAGGTGCATTTTCAGCTCTGTGACGAAGAAAGAGATGGAGTTCTACGGGGTGACAAATAAGGATCTGGACGGGATTATTGACCAGCTGCGCCTGACTGCAGGGGTGGAGGTCGCCATTTTTATGTATGAGACAGGGATCAGCGAGTTTAAGGTGAGCATGCGATCCTGCAGATACGTGGACGTGAGCCAGATTGCAGCCTATTTTGGCGGAGGCGGCCACGTGAGAGCGGCCGGATGCACCATGTCTGGAACGCTTCACGACGTGCTCAATAATCTGGCGCCCCATATTGAACGGCAGATTCTCGCATGGGAGGCAGAACATAAATGTTTCACGGAGTAATCAATATTTACAAAGAGCCTGGCTACACCTCCCACGACGTGGTGGCCAAGCTCCGCGGAATTTTAAAACAGAAAAAAATCGGCCATACAGGAACGCTTGATCCGGCAGCAGAGGGAGTTCTCCCCGTATGTCTGGGAAAAGGAACAAAGCTCTGCGACATGCTGACAGACAAGACGAAGACCTACCAGGCGGTGATGCTGTTAGGAGTTTCCACGGATACCCAGGATACCACGGGAACCGTTCTCTCAGAGAGAAGCACAGAGGGAGTGGACGAGGCTGCCGCCGCAGAGGCGGCAGAGAGCTTCGTAGGGCTGTATCACCAGATTCCGCCCATGTACTCTGCTCTCAAGGTGAATGGGAAAAAGCTCTATGAGCTGGCCAGAGAGGGAATAGAGGTAGAGCGCCAGGCCAGGCCGGTGGAAATTTTCAGTCTTTCGGTTGATAAGGTGGAGCTGCCAAGAGTGACCATGACGGTTCACTGCTCCAAGGGAACCTACATCAGAACTCTCTGCCATGATATCGGAGAGAAGCTGGGCTGTGGCGCCTGCATGGAGCATCTGCTCCGGACCCAGGTGGATCGGTTTCTGGTAAAGGACAGTCTGACCTTATCCCAGGTGGAGGAGCTTGTAAAGGACGGGGCCATCCAGGAGAGGATTGTTCCGGTGGATCAGATGTTTTCCCATTTTCCGGCCTTTTATTCAGAGGATGAAACGCTGGACAGGCTTTTGTCAAACGGCAACTTTTTCTTAAAAAGCCAGGCCAGAGGGCAGTGGGAACCGGACGCAGGGCAGGATACGCTGGAACAGGACGGCAGCATGTGCCGTGTGTATGACGGATCCGGCCGTTTTATCGGAGTTTACGAGTACAGGGCGTCTGAAAAGAAGTGGAAGCCAAGGAAAATTTTTCTGGGAGGAGACTAGCCATGGAATACATCAGAGGAACCAGGGAATTTCAGATTGAAGAGCCGACAGCCGTTACCCTTGGAAAATTTGACGGACTTCACAGAGGCCACAAAAAGCTTCTGGAGGAGCTGTTTCGATTCAGGGAAAAAGGCTGCAAGACGGCTGTTTTCACCTTTGAGACGGCTCCGGGAACTCTGATTCGGAAGAAGCTCCAGACCATGATTACCACAAACGAGGAGCGGTATGAGAATCTGAGAGACGCAGGTGTCGATTATCTGGTGGAATACCCATTTAACCAGCAGGTGGCTTCCATGAGCCCGGAGGAGTTTGTCGTTCATGTATTGAAGGGACAGATGAACGCAGAGGCGATTGTGGTAGGCACAGATTTTCACTTTGGACGGAACCGGAGCGGAGACGTGGCGTTTTTAAAGGCCAATGCAGAAAAATTCCGCTATGACTTAACTGTCGTGGAAAAAGCCATGGACGGAGAAAGGGAAATCAGCAGCACCTACATCAGGGAGGAGCTGGCCGCCGGAAGAATTGAGAAGGCTAACGAGCTGTTAGGCTATACGTACTCTGTCCAGGGCCGAGTGGTTCACGGAAAACATCTGGGAACCGGCATGGGATTTCCCACCGTAAATCTGCTTCCGCCGTCCCAGAAGCACCTGCCTGCCTTCGGCGTATATCTGTCGGAGGTGGAGATTGATGGAAAACTCTATCCTGGGATCACAAATATCGGCAGAAAGCCCACCATCAAAGGAGAACATCCCGCAGGCGTGGAAACCCATATCTATGACTGGACAAGGGATATTTATGGGAAGGACGTGAAGGTGAGACTTTTGACCTTCATGCGCCCGGAGAGGAAGTTTGATTCGGTGGAGGAATTAAAAGCCCAGGTTCTGCACGATAAGGAAGAAGGCAGAATCTGGCACCAGAACCGGCCGTAAGGGGCTCAGAACCTGTCAATCAGAATACGAAAAATAAAAAAGGCAGATACAGGACGTACCCATTCAGGGTGGAAGTCCTGTATCTGCCTTTTGACAGTGTCTGGCCGCTGTGAGAAGCAGGTTATAAATGGCTCTCCTCTGCAAGCATCCGTTCCACCTCGTCGCAGGCGATCCTGATGTACTCGGAGAGAGAAAGCTCTCTGCAGCCTACGACCGTATGGCTGCAGCGGTGGCTGACAGGAATCAGAAGCTTGTGGGCCGGGCTTTTCCCCACAGCCGCCGCCATGGTCTCTGTCACCTCGCCAAGCAGAGCGTCGGCGATGACGATGCCCACAGGCCCGATGATGACATCTGCCGAGCGGCTGTTTACCACCACGGGATTCTCTCCTGTGGCGCCCCAGTCGGCTCCGGCTTTCATCATGGCTGCGGTGGCGATGCTGTTAGTCCCTACAGCGGTGAGAGGAAACCGCTTTTTTAACTGCTCCACAATTCCCTTCCCCATACGGCCGCCCTGGCCGTCTATAATTACAATCTGAAGTCTGTTCATCCTATCCCTCTCTCTGTCGAATAAAAGAAAACCGGCCTGTCTGCCATAAGAGCCGCCAGCCGGAAATAATACCCCACTATATCCTTGTCAGTATAGCACAAAAACCAGAAAAATGGAAGACAAAATTCTACATCAAAACTAAAATTTTTTATTTACAGAGTCTGATTTTTCTATTATAATGCTGATAATGGTTAACTAGGGCCTGAATGTGAGGAGGCTCTGGCAGACACAAAGAAAGTAAACGCAAACTGGTGACAATGAGAGGGAGAAAACATGAGAAGAAATGACATTCACAAAGTAATGATTATTGGCTCCGGTCCAATTATCATCGGACAGGCATGTGAGTTTGACTACTCTGGAACTCAGGCATGTAAGGCTCTTAAAAAGCTCGGCTATGAGATTGTGCTGGTAAATTCCAATCCGGCTACGATTATGACTGATCCGGAGACAGCAGACGTTACCTATATTGAACCGCTGAATGTAGATCGTCTTGAGCAGATCATTGCAAAGGAGCGTCCGGACGCCCTTCTTCCGAACCTGGGAGGACAGTCAGGATTAAACCTGTGCTCCGAGCTGGCGGCTGCAGGCGTTCTTGACAAATATAACGTACAGGTAATCGGCGTTCAGGTAGACGCTATCGAGCGCGGTGAGGACAGAGAAGAGTTCAAGGAGACCATGGAAAGCCTTGGAATCGAGATGGCCAGAAGTGAGGTTGCCTACTCGGTAGACCAGGCTCTGGAGATTGCTGATAAGTTAGGCTATCCGGTTGTGCTTCGTCCGGCCTATACCATGGGCGGCGAGGGCGGCGGCCTTGTATATAACGTAGAGGAGTTAAAGACTGTCTGCGCCAGAGGTCTTCAGGCAAGTATGGTAGGACAGGTTCTCGTCGAGGAGTCTATTCTGGGATGGGAAGAGCTGGAGTTAGAGGTTGTCCGCGACTCCAAGAACAACATGATCACAGTCTGCTTTATCGAGAACATCGATCCAGTCGGCGTTCACACAGGCGATTCCTTCTGTTCCGCACCGATGCTGACTATCTCCGAGGAGGTTCAGAAGCGTCTCCAGGAGAAGTCCTACAAGATCGTAGAGGCTATCCAGGTTATCGGCGGAACGAACGTGCAGTGGGCTCACGATCCGAAGACAGACCGCGATATTGTCATTGAGATCAACCCGCGTACCTCCCGTTCCTCAGCCCTTGCCTCCAAGGCGACAGGTTTCCCAATCGCCCTTGTATCCGCTATGCTGGCTACAGGCATGACACTGGACGAGATTCCATGCGGAAAGTACGGTACCCTCGATAAGTACGTTCCGTCCGGCGATTACATTGTTATCAAGTTCGCGCGCTGGGCATTTGAGAAATTCAAAGGTTCCCAGGATAAATTAGGCACACAGATGAAGGCTGTAGGCGAGGTTATGAGTATCGGAAAGACCTACAAGGAAGCCCTTCAGAAGGCAATCCGAAGCCTGGAGAGAGGCCGTTACGGCTTAGGCCACGCAGGCTTCGAAGGAAAGAGCAAGAAGGAGCTGCTCTCCATGCTCCACACAGTTTCCAGCGAGCGCCAGTTTATCATGTACGAGGCCTTAAGAAAGGGCGCTACAGTGGAGGAGCTCCACGACCTCACTCAGATTAAGAGCTACTTCATCGCCCAGATGAAGGAATTAGTAGAGGAAGAGGAAGCTCTTCTCAAGTACAAGGGACAGGTTCCTCCAGTTGAGGTGCTTCGCCAGGCTAAGTTAGACGGTTTTGCCGACAAGTATTTAAGCGAGCTTCTGGAGATTTCCGAGGAGGCAGTCCGCGATGCCAGAACAGAGGCAGGCATTGAGGAAGGCTGGGAAGGCGTGCATGTAAGCGGAACAGAGGATTCTGCATACTACTACTCCAGCTACCACATCAAGGACGAGAGCCCATGCTCTGACAATAAGAAGATCATGATTCTCGGCGGCGGCCCGAACCGTATCGGCCAGGGTATCGAGTTCGACTACTGCTGCGTACACGCTGCATTAGCCCTGAAGGAGCTGGGATTTGAGACGATTATCGTAAACTGCAACCCGGAGACTGTATCCACAGATTATGATACTTCCGATAAGCTGTATTTCGAGCCGCTGACACTGGAGGACGTACTGAGCATCTACCACAAGGAGAAGCCTCTCGGCGTAATCGCTCAGTTCGGAGGACAGACTCCGTTAAATCTGGCAGCTGATCTTAAAAAGTACGGCGTAAACATCCTGGGAACCACACCAGAGACCATCGACATGGCTGAGGACAGAGACTTATTCCGCGAGATGATGGATAAGTTAAACATTCCGATGCCTGAGTCAGGCATGGCTGTCAATGTGGACGAGGCCCTTGCCATTGCGAACAAGATCGGATACCCGGTTATGGTTCGTCCTTCCTACGTATTAGGCGGACGCGGCATGGAGGTTGTACACGACGACAACGCTATGGCCTTCTACATGAAGCAGGCAGTAGGCGTGACTCCGGACCGCCCGATTCTGATTGACCGTTTCCTCCACCATGCGACCGAGTGTGAGGCAGATGCTATCAGCGACGGCGAGAACGTATTCGTTCCGGCTGTTATGGAGCACATCGAGCTGGCAGGAATCCACTCCGGAGACTCTGCATGTATCCTTCCGTCCAGAAACCTGACTCTCGACCAGGTAGAGACAATCAAGGATTACACCAGCAGAATCGCGAAGGAGATGCACGTAGTAGGTCTGATGAACATGCAGTACGCTATCGAGGACGGCGAGGTTTACGTGCTGGAGGCAAACCCGAGAGCATCCAGAACTGTGCCGCTCGTATCCAAGGTATGCAACATCAAGATGGTTAAGCTGGCTACAGACATTATGACTTCCTACCTGACAGGACGTCCTTCACCGGTTCCGGAGTTAAAGGAGAAGAAGATTCCTCACTACGGCGTGAAGATGCCTGTATTCCCGTTCAAGATGTTCCCGGAGGTTGACCCGGTATTAGGACCGGAGATGCGCTCCACAGGAGAGGTTCTGGGCATGTCCGCCAACGTCGGAGAGGCTATCTACAAGGCCCAGGAGGCGACTCAGACAAGACTTCCAGCGAAGGGAACCGTTCTGTTAAGCGTCAACGACAAGGACAAGGCAGAGCTCATCGAGGTAGCCAACGGCTTCCACGAGTGCGGCTTCGAGCTGATGGGAACAGGAAGAACCTGCGACATCATGGTAGCTGCAGGACTTCCGGCCAAGAAGGTAGCTAAGATTGACGAGGGCCGTCCGAACATTCTGGATAAGATTACAAACAGAGAGGTAGACATCATTATCAATACTCCTCTGGACAGAAAGGGTATGGGCGACGACAGCTACATCAGAAAGGCAGCTGTTAAGGGCAAGATTCCTTACTTTACAAACATGGCGGCAGCCAAGGCTACGGTTCAGGCTCTCAGAACGATTAAGAAGAACGGTCATCTGGGTGTGAAATCCTTACAGGAATTCCACAGCGAGATCAGAGAGCAGTAATCTTAAAGATAAAAAACAGGTTCCGGCAGAGAAGAAATTCTTTGCCGGAACCTGTTTTTTTGCTCTCTGGAATACATGATTTGCTGATTTGAAACTTTTCGCAGCAGAAAACAGTCTAATAAATGAAAGAGCTAATCCCCCAGCTATGCTGGGGCGAATAGTGTAGTAGTGATG
>OGPC01001852.1_pt1 | contig 11880 bp, 10 predicted proteins | sample 1552911 | NCBI WGS metagenome assembly OGPC01 (sample SAMEA2580248, study PRJEB22360) | human gut metagenome | biome: human gut; feature: human-associated habitat; material: faeces | place: Denmark | collected 2008/2010 | reverse complement strand
TATTGGCTGCTGAACGACGGCTTTTTTTCTTTTGCCGTCGTCCGGCAGGTTTTGTTATCTGAAATAAATTCGCATTATATCAATAATCGGCAAGTCAAATATTGGCTGCTACTGTGAGGTAGATAAAGAAACTGAAAAATGCAACATACAAGGAACTAAGCGTTAATGCCGCTTTAGAAGTGGCTGTACGTGTTTTTTTATTTTTCACCAGCCAAATTGCAAATACAAAGCCCCCAATAATCAACAGCGCGTATGCCGCAAAAATCAAGTAAAGCCACGGTGCCTCCATACCAATTTTCAAATGGCGAATGATGAACAGGGTCAACGGGAGAACACTTACCCCCAAAGATAATTTTCCTAAATTTTCTGCTTTCATGCTATCTCCTTTATCCAGCTACCACATCTGTCTTTTTCAGATAATGGGCTGCCAAAATCACAAACACTACTGTATAAACAAGAACCATCGGAACCAAAGTCGTTATGCTGTCAATCGGCAATACTTCATCTTGCGATGATAAGCCGAGAATGATTTGCGAATAAGGGAACATCACACTCAATCCGGCAATGTGGAACGCCAGACCACCAATACTAAGGCAGACCGCCAGCCCAACCGGCACCGCAAAGCTCCTAATTCGCATAGACAGATAAAGCTGAACCGCACCAACGCTCAACGCTGAAAACCAGCCCATAAACAGCCACCACAGCATATTGATGGGGATTGGCTGTTCAAAGTGAAATACTATTTTTCCAACGATAATGATAAACACCATCAAGAGAACCTGCGCGGCCAGGATGGATTTTGCCAGCACAACCATTTTCGCAATAAAAACGGTTGATCGGGAAACTGGCGTTGTCATAAGGCTGTTCCAGTTGTGGTTTGTATGTTCCAATCGCCACAGGTAAGACGCACAAATAGCGATCAGTATTGGAAAAAAGAAATATCCATAGAACAACCCTGTTTGAAGCCAAAGCTGCTGCCATACTGCACCATCGTACAAGTGGGCCGAAGCATTGATACCATAGATAATTGCACCGATGGCAGCGGTCAGGAGCGGAAGAATTAGAACCGCTACCCACATATTAGAATGACGGCTTTTCAAGTTCTCCGCTCGTATCGCATTGATAAGCATTTTCAATCCCTCCTTTAATACTCGTATTTTTGAAACTTCTTCTCAAATAGGATAAATGCAATCAATCCAATAACAAAAAGGATTGTAAGCGGAAGAAAATCAATATTCCGAATAACAAACTCGCTGGATTGCAAATTCCCGGAAGAAGTGTCTTGGCCCATCACCATCATTTCTGCGTAATTACCCCAAATGAGGATATTTCGGATACCTTTAGGAAGCAAGGTAGAAATAAACCCGATCAATGCCCCAATCATGCCAATGGACATCGGGACAAGCTGGTTTGCAAAAATGAGAGAGAAAAAAACCTGAATAGTTACAACCACGAATGTAACCATTGCTGTTCCTAAAACAAACTGTGCCAATGTTTCAACCGGCAACGGGCGGGCAATTCCCATAGCATTACCATAAACCGCAATTACAAGAGCCTGAATAAGAATTGCCGCCAGCATAAGAACGCCAACCACTGTAAACTTACAAAACCAAATTGCCCTGCGGTTTTCGTTGTTGCACTCTAATAGTTTCCACGTATTTCCACGGTGTTCCATATCACAAATCCGGCTGGCAATAACCGCCGCCAGAATGGGAAGAAAAAGCCCATTCATAGCAACCGGCCCATCAATCAAATCCTCCCATGCCGGTGCATTAGGGTCAGAAATCATACCGAGAAAATTTTCGTTGCTCCCATAGCTGGAAAACACAAAAAGCAACTCCACTCCGAGGATGAGCGCAAAGGTCAAAAAAACCTTTCTACGTTTTAATTTGTATAATTCGAGGCACAGATATTTCATCACAGTGTCAACTCCTTTCCCGTCAGGTTGAGGAAAATATCTTCCAGGCTTTCCCGGTGTTCTTCCACACGGTAAACAGAAATACCATTAGAACACAGGCATTGAACAACAGCGCCAGTCTGTTCATCCGTCAACGCGCCGATCTGTAAGCTATCTGCTGTGCGCTGCGGCTTGACTTTTTTAAGAAGTTCAAAAGCGCGGTTATTATCGCTGGTTCTCAATACAATCTGCGGCTCCCGCTGCATATCCAGAACAGACATTCTTTCCTGAAAAATGAGGCAGCCTTGATTGATAATACCGACAACAGTAGCCATCTGGTCGATCTCACTCAAAATGTGGCTGGAAATCATCACCGTCATTCCATACTGTTTCGGCAGCGTCTTAATCAGTTCCCGCATTTCTTCAATGCCCGCAGGGTCAAGTCCGTTGGTCGGTTCATCCAAAATCAGAAGTTTCGGGAACCGGGCCAGGGCCATCGCAATGCCGAGCCGCTGTTTCATACCGAGAGAATAGTTCTTGACTTTTTTCTCCATCTGCTTTTCCATGCGGACAATATGCACCGCTTCTTCGATGTTCTTTTTAGGCAGATCAAGCAGCCTGCGAATAATCTCCATATTCTCGCGGCCAGTCAAATGTCCATAATAGGACGGGGACTCAATCAGAGAGCCGACGGAGGAAAGAATATCACGGCGGGTCTTTTCATTGAACGGTTTTCCCATAATCTCAATCGTTCCGCTGGTGGGCTTGACAAGGCCGAGCAGCATTTTCATGGTAGTGGACTTGCCCGCCCCATTCGGGCCGAGGAACCCGTAAATATCCCCCTCTTTAATCCGAATATCCAATTCCTGAACACGGTAAACACCGTCATATTCCTTTGACAAATTATCTGTTGCTACAATCATTTTCTTTTGCTCCTTTCCTAAGCTGTTTACAGCATACATCCCCCACCTTGCGTTACGTTGGAAAGAACCTTGATTTTACCTTGATTTTGATTGTCACAGCCGCAAACGCGAAAAGATATGGTATAATACAGGTGGGAAAGGAGTGAGCCGATGGGTACAATCAAAGACAAGATTATTTTGCTGGTTGACGATGAACCGGCAATTTTACAGATGTGCCAATCTATTTTGAAAGAGAATGGCTTTGGAAATATAATAACCGCCAATACAGCCTTGAACGCATTAGAAAGAATGAGCGCAAAGCCGGATATGGCGGTTTTAGATGTAATGCTGCCGGATATGGACGGTTTCATGCTGGCAAAGACAATCAGGGAACAGAACCTAATCCCCATCCTCTTTTTGACAGCCAAAGGTGAGATTGACGATAAATCAAGAGGCTTTGAGGCCGGGGCGGATGATTACATGGTAAAGCCGTTCATTGCACAGGAATTTGTGTGGCGCATTACTGCCATTCTGCGGCGAACCTATAAGGAAAGTGCGGAAAGCAGTTTCTTACTAAACGCCTGTAAAGTGGATTTAGAGCAGGCAGAGGTCTACTATGAGGGGCAAGAGCCGGTTTCCCTAACAGCAAAGGAAGTAGAAATATTGAAAAAGCTGTATGCAAACGCAGGCCATATTGTGACTTTGGGTGCGCTTTGTCAAACGGTCTGCGGGGATATTTATATCGGCTATGAAAAAACACTTATGTCACACATCCGCCACATCAGGGAAAAAATCGAGGAAAAACCATCTTCCCCGGTTTCACTGGTAACTGTAAAAGGCATTGGATATAAGTTAGTCCTAAAGGAAAAATCAAGGTGAGCCTATGAATAATATCCAGAGATTTTTTAGGCGGTATGTCCATTCCAGTGTAAAGCTGTTCTGCTTTTTTATCTTGATTAACATCGTCCTTTTTATTGTGCTTGCGGTGGTATCAGGCAGCCGGGGCAGCCATAGCCCCACACAACTATTGAAGCAGATCTCCGCAGACTTACAGCAAAATGATGAAAGCTACCGTCTTTCAGAAGATACAGCGGCACAAATGGCGCAGGAAAGCGCATGGTGTATGCTGATAAGCAATGATACCGGCGATGTAATTTGGAATTACCAGATACCATCGGAATTGCCCCTGCACTATTCACCGGGCGATATAGCCGAAATGACAAGATGGTACTTAGAGGGTTATCCAGTATTTGCGTCAAATCAATCCAAAGGGTTACTGGTCGTTGGTTATCCGCAGGATAGTTTTTGGAAACTGTCTGCCTACAAAACGTCCGACAGCATTAAAATTGATATATTCGGCTTGATTACTTTATTTCTGCTGAATATCGTTATTGTGTTAATCCTGTTCATCTACAATAACCGCAAAATTGAAAAATCCATCAAACCAATTCTTACCGGCATAGAAGAAATTTCATCCGGGAAGAAAATACAGTTGGTTGAACAGGGTGAGTTGGCGGAAATCAATGCAAAACTGAATAAAGTCGCTAAAACGCTGCAACGCCGGGATAAGGCAAGGGCAAATTGGATTAGTGGCATTTCACACGACATCCGCACACCGCTGTCAATGGTTCTCGGCTATTCCAGCAGTTTAGAAGAACACATGGGGCTGAATAAAGACCAAATGGAAAAAATCGTGGCAATCCGTCAACAGGCCGCTAAAATCAAACAGCTTATTGAAGATTTGAATTTGACTTCAAAACTGGAATATGATATGCAACCGTTACGGGTCGAGGAACTTTCCCCGGTTGAATTAGTCCGGCAGGTGGTATGCGATTTTTTGGATAGCGGCCTTGATGAAAGGTTCACTATTGATTTTCAGTCAGACGAGGAAAGTGAACTACACTATATGCGGGGGGATGAAGCTCTCCTAAAACGGGCGGTTACAAATCTTATTCAAAACAGTATCCGTCACAATCCAAAGGGCTGTGAAATTACAATTTCGGTTTCTTGTACGAATGAACGCACTGAAATCGTTGTGTCAGATAATGGTGTAGGTGTATCTGCGGAAAAATTACAGGAATTGAATACCAAAACACACTATCTGGAAAGTACGGATGAAAAACTAAATCTCCGGCATGGGCTTGGTGTATTGTTGGTACGTCAGATTGTAGAGGCGCACAATGGCACACTAAAAATTGAGAGTGTACCAAATTGTGGTTATGCCACTTTGTTAGTTTTTCCAAAATCATAACAGTTAAAAATCCCGATTGACATCGGGATTTTTAACTGTTGAGCAATTATTCAAAAGTAATCTCTTTCAAAATAATTTCCTCCACCTGCGCTTTCAGCGTATTCATCAGCCCCACCCACCGCATGGGGTCGCGGGCTTTCAAGTCCTCTGTCGCACCCGCCGCCTCCATCATACGGGGCAGCATGGTGTCCATGCGCTCCTGCGCCGCCCGGTCAATCTCCAACAGGTGCGGGTACAGCTTTTCGCTTAAAATCAAGCTGCTGTAAAGGCCGGGCCGGTGTTCCTTCAGGTAGCGTCGCCGCATACGGCCATACTTGCCGATGGGGGCCTTCGGCTGCTCGGACAGTTTCAGATCGGGGATGTAGTAATCCCCGCAGCGGGTATAAGTCAATTCGCTCATGCTCATTCTCCTTTGCACTGTGATGGTTAGGTTACATTGCGGCATTGGCCGGTAACTCGGCCCGCTGCGGCTCCTTATGGGGTAGCTGGCTGACTGTGGTATAAATACCTTTTGCCATATCCTCGGCGCGGATTGCAGCCTTTTCCGCCTCTATCCGCGCCTTGCGCTTGGCGTTGTAGCGTTCCTCCCATTCCTTCTGCTTGCCGTTTGCCTTGCGCCGCAGATAGTTCCGATGAAGTCTGTCCTTGCGTTCCTCCTTCTTCCGCAGTTCTTCCTGTTCCTCCGGCGTGAGGGGAACCGGCTGCATGGCAGGCGGGATGTACCGGCCCACAAAGTTGAAGTAAATCTCAACCTCCTGCGTGGTGTCCTGGCTGCCTTTCCGGGCGCGCTCATGGACAAGGATTTTCTCGACAAACTCATTCAGCATGGTGTTCGTCAGGGTGTCGAAGTTCTCGTACTTGTCAATCAGGGCAATGAACCGCTCCGCAGATTTCCGGCTCTGCTCGTAGCCGGTGACAGCCTTTTCCAGTTCCGCGATTTCATCATTCAGGGCGTCCTGCTCTTTGGCATACTGGGCGTCAAGGGCCGCATACCGGGCGTCCGGCAGCTTGCCGAGGGCGTTGTCCTCATAGATTTTGCAAATCAGCTTTTCCAGTTCCCCGGCCCGCTTTTGGGCGGCTGCCAGTCGTCTGCGCTTTTTGGATATATCGGCGGTCTGCTGCGCGGCCTGCGTTTCCTGAACGGTGCGGATAAATTCAGCCCGGTCATTCCGGGAATACTCAGCGATGGCGCGGAGCATATCGGCAATCAGGGTCAAAACGGCCTCGGCTTTGATACGGTGCTGTGTGGGGCAGCGGGAACCGATAGGATATTTCCCATACTGGCCGCAGGTGTACTGTGGAATACGCTTGCCGTTATAGGTGCGGTGGACGTACATCTTGCCGCCGCAGTCGGCACAATACATCAGGCCAGTCAGAGGATGGGCCTCGCCAAAACCGTCCGGGTAACGTCTGGCGTTGCCCCGGATGCGCTGCACATTGTCAAAGGTTTCCTGATCGATGATTGCCTCATGGGTATTCTCAAAAATCGTCCATTCGCTTTCATCGACATAGTGGCTTTTCTTGTCCTTGAAGTGCTTGCGGGTTTTGAAATTGATGGTATGGCCTAAATATTCCCGCTTTTTCAGAATTTCAACAACCGTTGATGCGCTCCATCGGTAAATATCTTTGAACGCCTTATTTTTGTTCACGCCCTCACCGTGGCGGGCAAGGTGGACAGCAGGCATTTCAATCTGTTCTTCCGACAGCTTGGTTGCAATCTGATAAGGGCCATAACCCTCCATCGCAAGCGCAAATATGTGGCGTACTACCTCGGCGGCTTCTTCGTCCACAAGCCAGTGCTGGCGTTCCTCGTCCCACAAATAACCGTAAATGACAGTGCCGGTCAGGTGCTTGCCGCTCATGCCTTTGGTCTTGAATACGGAGCGGATTTTCCGGCTGGTATCGCGGGCGTAAAACTCATTCATAATGTTGCGGAACGGGGTAAAATCATCGTCCCCGTTCAGGCTGTCCACACCGTCATTGATAGCAATCAGCCGGACGCCTTTCTGCCGTAAAATCTCCATGACCTGACCGACTTTCAGATAGTCGCGCCCCAGGCGGCTCATGTCCTTTATAACGATGGCCTCCACCCGTCCGGCTTCGACTTCCTCCATCATCGCCAGAAAACCGGGCCGGTCAAAACGGGTTCCAGAAATTCCATCATCGGTGAAGTGGGTAGGGTTTGGAAGTCCGTTCCGGCGGGCATATTCCTCCAACATCTGCTTTTGGTTGGATATGCTGTTACTCTCGCCCTGCAATTCATCATCGCGGCTCAAACGCTCGTACAGAGGGGTGATTTTTTCGTTTCTCATGGCTGTACCTCCTGAAATGAAAATGCTCTAAGTGACTGCTTCACTAACCATGACAAAAACCATGATTAAGAAGTCACTTAGAGCATATATCACCGCTGGCGAGCTTGTATTTCTTATACTGCCTCACGGCGAAGTGCTGGGGGCTGCGGCGTTCCAGCCCGTCAAACATATAGTCCACCGCGTTTTTGAAGGTTTCGTCATCCTCCCGGACTTCCATGCTGTTTATCATTTCCACCAGCGTATTCATGTTGCGTTCTTCCTCCGGCCCCTCAAAGACGATGTAGGCCACAAGGGCACAGTACAAGAGGGTTTCGGCTTATAGTGATAGGTAATCCTTTGAAGTTATCGCCGGATTTTCCCCCACTCCACACCGGACGTGCGACTTTCACCGCATCCGGCGTTCCATCGGTTGTTTTCACAAGCATTTAATCAATCACCAAATGAAATGTTAGTTTTCTATTGCGGACAAACCAGCCTGCTGGCGCAGACTGTTCACTTTTAACATCAGTTCCTTTGTTGCCTTGATCGTGTCGGCTATCTCTTTTAGCTCATTCTTAGGACACTCTTGCAGGAGTGGAAGAAATCTATTATGGAACAAAATCATATTTCGATAGCGTTCCTTGCCGCCCAATTCTGCCGGTGTTTTCAGCCAGCATACTATGTCAGCCGCATTTTCAAAGAGTTCCCCACTTAGCGCACATTTTCCACGTTGAGCCGAGAATAGTGAAATCCTGCTGTCAGTAAGTTCTGTGCTTCGCCCCATAGACGGTTGATTCCTCAAACCTGATAGAACAGATGAGTTCATACTTAGGTTCGTGTGTATCAATGCCCGTCCCTCTACCGTGTAACTGCAAACCGCCGCTTTCTTTGCCATCGGTATCTTGTTCTTGATGTATGCGATAGGGTAGATAGGTTGGTCGATTCCAGATACATACCGTATCATTGCCGACTTTCCAAACCGTTCTTTTTCGCTCTCGGTCATTGCGCCGCCCTCTCGAACAAGTCTGCACCCGGTTTCTGTATTGAGCCGATTTGTTAAAACTGTCATGACCTGTCTGTGGATTTTCCTGCAATCAATGCTGATGCAGGTGGCAAGTTGAAAATAATTCTGTATTCCCAGAACCATTGAATTGTACAGCCGTATTTCGTCCAAAGGTCTTTTTCCCTCTGAAGGTCGGGCAATTCGTTTCGCCTGTTCCACCAGTTTTTGCCTTTCCAGTTCCAACTTTTTGTCACAGATATGAGATTGCACGATGTACTTCCTGCTTTTCGGTCTGACTCGTATCTTAAACCCAAGAAACTCTGAATAGCGTTTTCTAACATTGACTATCCTTGTTTTCTCTGGCGATACCTCCAACCTCAGCCTCTCGGTTATCCATGCCGTTACAGCCTCTTTCGTTCTCAAAGCGTCCTCTTTATTCCGGCAGAAAATTCTGAAATCATCTGCATATCTCACGATATACATTTCTTTCAACCCTGTTTTCCTCATTTTGAGGAATGCCTTGCTCCGGTCAAAAGTAATCGAGTTTCTGATTTTCCTCTCATACCCGTATTCCTTTACAAGAGGGTGGTTCTGCCATTGGCTCTCAACCCATTTGTCCAGTTCATTCAGCACGATATTGGCAAGCAACGGTGAAATGATACCGCCTTGCGGAGTGCCTTTGTCTGGAATGAGTGTAGTGCCGTCTGGCATTCTAATCGGTGCTTTCAGAATCCGCTTGATAATAAAAATCAACTGTTTGTCGTGTATTCCCATTGCCCATATTTGCCGCATTAGCTTGCTGTGATTTACGTTGTCGAAAAATCCTTTTATATCAAACTCAATCACATAATGCAGGTTCATGCGTTGAAGCATGGTGTAAGTTTTCTGCACGGCGTGTTCCACGGAACGGTTCGGGCGAAAGCCGTAACTGTTGTCGCTGAATTTCGCTTCGCAGATTGGCTCTATGACCTGTTTGATACATTGTTGTCCCAGCCTGTCCCAGATACACGGAATCCCCAATGGACGCATTTTATCGCTCCCAGCTTTTGGAATCAAAACACGTCTGACTGATTTGGGTCGGTAGCTGCTAAGGCTTTCCCGAACGGTAGCAACAATCTCAGCATTGCTGAGTTGTTTTATATCGTCTATCGTCATTCCATCCGTTCCAGCCGTTTTACTGCCACTGTTTGATTTCAGATTACGGTAAGCTAAACAAATATTTTGTTCCGAACCAATAATTTCAAGTAACTTATAAAAGTTATTACCGTTCTTGCTCTGTGCGTATAACTCGTCATAAATATGTTGCATATCATAATACTCGTTATAGCGGAGCTTGTTTTTCTTTAGCATGGTCTGTACCCTCCTTGTTTGCAGGAGCAAGTACATCTCTTAGTCTTACTCGAACCCATACCATTTTTCTTAGTAATTCTATTCTTCATATGACTAGTGGCTATCCCTCCACCGCTTGTTATCACGGTTTCATAGGTACTGTGCCACCACTCTCACTGACATTAACACACCTTATATCATTGCTAATCTCACAATAACTTTCTGATGTGAACACTTCACAGACAGTAAAATCTCCATGTTGTCAGCTTTCAACGTTCCAAACACACTATCTGTACATATATCCTTAGGTTTCCTCTATAAGCCTGCTACCTTGATAACGCCTTTAACGTTATATGGATTTTCATAAATGCGGAGTCTTACTCACCCACAGTAGCGACACTGTTTGTGTCACTGGACATTTCTATCCAGCCCCGATATAGACCTGTACATTCAAGGATTCGTCAGTAGACCTCTCATCTACATTCTAACCATAGATATTTTATAGACTTCCGGCATATAGGACACAACGCCCACCTCTGGGAATCTTTCGTCAGCATTATCTGTTACGGTGTCTGTCTGCCGACTTCACCGAGCTTCTGACAGAGCCTTGTTTACTCAAGTTTCTGCCAGTCGGAGTATTAAAGTAGCCTTTCAGGGCGTTACCCCGTCATTCGACTATTCGTGTGTTTAGTTCTCCAACACACATTAAATATTGATTTAATGAAGTGCTGTGCCTACTCTTTTCAAGTAGGAACGTTTCGCACCCGACTCCGGATCGAGGATGAGGATGTCATCTTCCGTGGAAAGGGCAAGGTCTACGATCTCTTCTTTTGCCGAGAAGCTCTTTCCGGAACCGCTGACTCCCAATCGGAACGAATTTCCATTTAACAGCTTCCGGCGGTCTGCCACCAGCATATTTTTGCTGACTGCATTCTGCCCATAGTAGATGCCGCCCGGCTGCATGATCTCCTGCGTATGAAATGGAATCAATACAGCGGTGGACTCTGTGGTAAGGGTACGCACCGCATCGATCTTCCGCAGGCCATACGGCAGGACGGTGTTCAGCCCATCGACTTGTTGCCATTTCAGGGTTGCCATCTGGCAGAGATGTTTTCTTGCAATGGAATACAGGGTTTCCGTATCGGAATCCAGCTGTTTCTTGCTGTCTGCCATATGTACCATTGTCAGGATACCGAACATCATTCTCTGATCCCTGGTGGTCAGATCGTCCAGCATCTCCTTGGTCTCTTTTCTCTGCAGCTCCATGTCATAGGGAACTACGGCAGAAAAGTTATTATTTGCATTCTGGCGTCTCTGCCAGTTCGTTACGTTGGTCTCTACGCCCAGCAGTCGGTTCTGGATCTCACGCACTGCTTCATCTGTTGGTACCGGGATGATGTCAATAGACAGCATCAGATTCCTGCCAAGGCTGCACAGTTCGGAGATCATCTCGTCTTTCACATAGCTGGCGTAATCTTCCATAAAAAGGACTCTGCCGTACTGCTCGCCCAGCTTGAAATGGTCGTTATGGAATTCCATTGTGTCCGGGCAGATCCAGTCTTTGAAGCTGTGTCCTTTTTTCGCAAAGGCTTTCATGTCAAATGGAAAACTCTGTGGAACGTCTGCCTTGAAAAAGTCCCGGAAGATCTGTAGCCTCTGCTCTGCATCCAGCTCTTCCCCAATAGAGGACAGCTTGGCCAGATGGGTGATGATGTCCGTTCCCACACGTGCGAAATAGGTTCTGGCTTCATCGATGTTTTTCTTGTGGACGCTGATGGTCAGATAGCGTTCCTGGTAGATACTGTTGTTGGTACCGGAGATCTTGGAAAGGAGCATGTCATTGTACTCTTTCCGGTACTCGTCCAGACCGTCCCCTTTCATCGGGATCAGCAGGGACTGCTCAAACTCTTCCTTGTTGATCTTACGATTGTTCAGGGTGATCTTCGCCGTACAGCCAGAATCCAGTGCATTTAAAAGTTCAGAGTAGTCCAGGAACATTTCCGTCTTATCCGCTTTACTGGCAATGGAATAGTTGATATCCGTAAACCGGAATGTCCTGGAATACTTGCTCTCCACCTGAAAAATACCATCTGGCCAGATCTTGCGAATCGGGATGGCCTGCTGGACAGACTTCGGTACTTTAAATTTTTCCTTGTCCTGTTTCAGTGTCTGACTCAGGGTTTTAATCAAAGGCATCACCCCTTCCT
>OGPC01001848.1_pt1 | contig 11901 bp, 10 predicted proteins | sample 1552911 | NCBI WGS metagenome assembly OGPC01 (sample SAMEA2580248, study PRJEB22360) | human gut metagenome | biome: human gut; feature: human-associated habitat; material: faeces | place: Denmark | collected 2008/2010 | reverse complement strand
TATATCACAAAATCCTAAAATAATCAAAATTCCAGGTGCATTTTAAAGCCGTCTGTGATACAATGAGGGGCAGTGAAAGGGGCAAGAAAATATATGAAAATAGGATTTGATAACCAAAAATATCTGAAAATGCAGTCCGAACATATTCGGGAACGAATCAACCAGTTCGGAGATAAATTATATCTGGAATTCGGCGGAAAGCTGTTTGATGACTATCACGCCTCCAGAGTCCTTCCGGGCTTTGCCCCGGACAGCAAGCTGCAAATGCTGCTTCAGCTTGCAGACCAGGCCGAGATCGTTATTGCCATCAATGCCGCTGACATTGAAAAAAATAAAATCCGCGGAGATCTGGGCATCACCTATGACACAGATGTTCTCCGTCTGATTCAGACATACAAGGATCAGGGATTATATGTAGGAAGTGTTACAATCACTCAATTTTCCGGTCAGGAAAGTGCCCTCCTGTTCAAAAACAGACTTGAAAAGCTGCATATTCCGGTATATCTTCATTATCTTATTCCCGGATATCCATCTAATATTCCGCTTATCATCAGCGACGAAGGTTATGGAAAAAATGATTATATCAAGACAAGCAGACCTCTTGTTATCGTCACTGCTCCCGGACCCGGAAGCGGCAAGATGGCAGCATGTCTTTCCCAGCTTTATCACGAGCATAAACGGGGCGTTCTTGCGGGATATGCAAAATTCGAGACGTTCCCTATATGGAATCTCCCGCTTAAGCATCCGGTTAACCTTGCATACGAAGCGGCAACTGCCGACTTAAACGACATAAACATGATCGACCCGTTCCATCTTGAAGCGTATGGAGAAACGACTGTCAACTATAACCGTGATGTTGAGATTTTCCCTGTATTAAATACAATCTTTGAAAAGATTTACGGAGAAAGTCCTTACAAGTCTCCTACTGATATGGGCGTCAACATGGCAGGAAATTCCATATAGCGACGACGAGCCCTGCCGTGAAGCTTCCAAACAAGAGATCATCCGCCGTTATTTTGATGCTCTGAACGCTCTTGCAAAGGGCAGCACTTCCGAGAAAGAAGCTCAGAAAATCGAACTTCTTATGAATATGGCAGGGATTACTGTCACAGACCGCAAAGTTGTAATCAAAGCTTTAGAGCGCGCCAAAGAGACAGACGGTCCCGCTGCCGCTCTTGAACTGCGTGACGGAAGGATCATCACCGGAAAAACAACCAATCTTCTCGGAGCAAGCGCGGCGCTTCTGTTAAATGTACTAAAAGTGCTTGCAGGTATCGATCACGAAACTCATATTATTTCTCCTGAATCGATCGAACCGATCCAAAAATTAAAAGTAGATTATTTAAAGAGCAAAAATCCACGGCTTCATACAGATGAAGTACTTATCGCCCTATCCGCAAGCGCGGCAACAAATCCACAGGCACGCCTTGCCCTTTCCCAGCTTCCCGAACTTGCAGGATGCCAGGCGCACACATCTGTCATGCTGTCAGACGTAGACATTAAAATCTTTAAGAAACTGGAAGTGCAACTCACTTCCGAAGCCGTATACGAGCACGCTTTATAAAATAACAAAGGGGAAGGATGACTCCTCCCCTCTTATTATCCTTATGTTACAGACAGCCGGATGTTTTTAGATCCGGCTGTTTTTTGTATTTCTATATTACTTCCTCATTCGCAAAAAGTTCCTCTATAATTTTTTCGTACACAGCACATTTTTCCGCTTTTTTGATCTTCTTTGCGTATGGTCTGCTATTAGTAAAAGAGGACGCCAAATAAAACCACAGTTCTTTCATCTTATACAAAACTGTTCTTTCACCGGACATTTCCTCGCAATATGCTTCATATAGCATATCATGAAAATGACGCATTTCCGCTTTATCCGCACCATCTCCGCCTTTTATCTTCCGGGCAATCGCCGGATCGGCGAGAACTCCCCTGCCGATCATTATACTCTCTACTTCCGGAAACTGTTCCGAAAGATTACGGACATCTTCTTCCGATGTAAGATCTCCGTTATAACATATTTTATGCCTTCCTGTGCCGAGCGCTTTTTCAAACACATCCATATGCGGAATATTTTTATAAAAATCTTTTTGTGTACGGGGATGAATGATCAGCTCTTTTATCGGATACTTATTATAAATATCCATAAGTTTCGGAAATTCCTCACCACTTTCTGTTCCGATCCGCGTTTTTACAGAAATATCGATCGGGCAATTTTGAAACACTTCTTCCAGAAAAAGATCCAAACGTTCCGGAAATGCTAAAAAGCCCGCTCCCCGCCCTTTCGTCACAACAGTTTTAGACGGACATCCTACATTCAGATTAATCTCTTTATACCCGTACTGTTCCAGCTTCTTTGCCGTCTGTACAAAGTCCTCTGCACAATTTGTCAATATCTGAGGAACAGCATGCATCCCCTTATTATGTTCCGGAAGAATATCTTTTTTCTCCCTCGCGCTGAAACGTCCCATTTGATTCGGCTTAATAAACGGAATAAAATACTTGTCAAACCCTCCAAAACACTTCTGTACGGTGCCGCGGTAAATCCATCCCGTAATTCCTTCCAATGGGGCAAGATATATATTCATATATAATAACTCTCCTTTAATCAATATATGACCTTTAGTAACAGTTCATCCCGCGACCTTTAGATTATTACAGCGCCCCCTGCCTTGTCAAGAAAAATCTCATGTGCTAAGATAAGAACAGTATTTTTTACCAAAAAGGAGCATAACGTTTATGAATACATTACGGAAATTTATCACCTATTACTCACCGTACAAGACCGTCTTTTTTATCGACCTTCTTTGCGCTGCATTCATCAGCATTGTCGATCTTGCTTACCCGCAGATCCTGCGCGTGCTGACAAATACTTTGTTTACGAAAGACAGCAGTCTCATCCTTCATGCGCTCCCATTCATTGCAGCCGGACTTCTTTTCATGTATCTTATACAAAGTCTTTGCAAATATTATGTAAGTTACCAGGGACATATGATGGGCGCCTGCATGGAACGTGATATGCGCCGACAACTATTTGATCATTATGAAAAACTTTCTTTTTCTTATTACAGCAAAAATAATTCAGGACAGATGATGAGCAAACTCGTCTCCGATCTGTTTGACATTGCCGAATTTGCACATCACGGACCTGAGAACCTTTTTATTTCTGTCGTAAAGATCATCGGCTCTTTTATTTTCCTCTTTCTGATCAATGCGCGGCTCGCCCTGCCCCTTGCCATTATTGTTTTATGTATGTTCGTTTTTTCCATACGCCAAAACAAAAAAATGCAAGAAACATTTATGGATAACTGGAGAAAGATCGGAGATGTCAATGCAAGTCTCCAGGATACCCTTGCCGGAATCCGTGTTGTACAATCTTTCACAAATGAGGAAATAGAACGGAAAAAATTCCAGAAAAGCAATCACGCTTTTCTTCTCTCTAAAAAAGAGAATTATCACTGTATCGGAAGTTTTATGGGATGGAATCTTCTGTTTCAGGGGTTGATGTATTCAGTCACTCTTATCTATGGCGGATACCTTATCGCAAAAGGATTCATGAACGTCGGAGACCTTGCCATGTATGCACTTTATATCGGTATTTTCATCAGTCCGATCCAAATCCTCGTAGAACTTATTGAAATGATTCAAAAAGGTCTTGCCGGATTCCGCCGTTTTCTTGACGTCATGGAAACAGAACCTGAAATCAAAGACGCTTCCGACGCAGAAGAATTAACAGATGTAAAAGGCCTCGTCCGCTATGAAAACGTATCTTTTCACTATGCTGATGACGATACGTCTGTCCTTTCTCACATATCTTTTGAAATTCCCGCCGGAAGATCAGTCGCTCTTGTCGGTCCGTCGGGAAGTGGAAAAACAACGATTTGTTCCCTTCTGCCACGTTTTTACGATGTGACAGGCGGCAGGATCACAATAGACGGAAAAGACGTCCGAACATTGACTTTAAAAAGTCTTCGAAGCCATATCGGCGTTGTACAACAAGACGTATATCTGTTTTCGGGAACGATTCGCGACAACATCGCCTACGGAAAACCGGACGCGTCGGATGAAGAGATCATAGATGCCGCAAAACGTGCAAATATTCACGATTTTATCAGCGAACTTCCCGATGGATATTCCACTTATGTAGGCGAGCGCGGAACCCGTCTCTCAGGAGGACAAAAACAAAGGATTTCTATTGCCCGTGTCTTCCTTAAGAACCCTCCGATCCTGATTCTTGACGAAGCTACCAGCGCTCTTGATAATGAAAGCGAACGGCGAATACAAAAAAGTCTCGAAGAACTTTCTAAAGACAGAACAACGATCACAATCGCACACCGCCTCTCTACAATCAAAAACGCCGATGAAATCATCGTCATCACAGAAGATGGCATTGCCGAGCGCGGAACTCACGGATCACTGCTTGATAAAAACGGACTTTACGCTCACTATTACCGCGCTTGATCTGTTTACTTTCCCGGATTATAAAAATAAATGTATGCTGCCGAAAACCGACTGCATACATTTATTTTTTCATCTATTATTCATATCTTACCATTTCCCTTTTTAATCTCTGCATGATCTTTTTTTCTAACCTCGATATGTATGACTGCGAAATCCCAAGCAGATCTGCGACTTCTTTTTGTGTTTTTTCTTTTCCATCCGGATTATCCAATCCAAATCGCATACTTACAATCAGCTTTTCTCTGCTGTTAAGTTTATTCAGAGCACGAATCAAAAGTTTTCTCTCCGCTTCATTTTCCAGATCTTTATAAATCGTATCTTCTTCCGTTCCCAAAATATCCGACAAAAGCAGCTCGTTTCCATCCCAGTCAACGTTCAAAGGTTCGTCGATGGACACCTCCATCTTTGTCTTGCTATTACGCCTTAAGTACATTAAAATTTCATTTTCAATACATCGGGATGCGTATGTTGCAAGTTTGATCTTTTTTGTCGGATTAAACGTATTGATTGCTTTGATCAAACCGATCGTTCCGATCGAAATCAAATCTTCAACGCCTACGCCTGTATTGTCAAATTTTTTCGCAATGTATACAACAAGCCGGAGATTGTGTTCTATTAATACTTTTTTTGCATCCTCTGCATACTCTGTTCCGAGCCGGTTAATCATCTCGCTTTCTCTCATCCCCTCAAGAGGCGGCGGAAGGACTTCCGTTCCTCCTATATAATGCACCTCTCTCCCGCTCCCGAAAATCAAGGTTTTCACATCAGGTACTACTCTTAACTTAAACCGCTGCGGAACAGCTACTTTCATCATCATGTCATATCCTCCTATATTCCCCTGTTTTAGTAATTTTAAGCGGCAGTAAATATAAACTGTCAAAGATATTAATCCATATTTTTTAACTCCCGCTTATAAAAAGATCCCCGGATTCAGGATCATTTCATATCGTTCTTTTTCCGAAAGAGTTCTTTCACTCATCCCGAGAAGCGGATTTTCTATCCATATGTCTTCATCCATGTGAATACACATTTTTTCAATCCGAAACACCTTCATCACTCCATCTCCCCCGATGCTGCTGTACGGAATCATATGAAAGCCTTTTTCCCATTCCGGATGTGTCGTAATAGACTCTGCCAATCGCGGATCAATAATATTGACCGGATCATCAGACGCAAAATCGCGGAGCTCATTTCCCGTATCTATAAGACCGATCACTTTCTTTACCCCAAGACTTGTATACAATGTTACTTCCGGAAGATTTTTCGTATTCTGTCTTATGCGCGATATAAACTTCCACATTCCCGTAAATGCAAAGTATCCGACTGCAAATACTGCGTAAAACACTCCGGCAAATTTCATATACGGACGAAACAGATTCGCAGCCCCTCCGAAGACAACTGCCGCTGCATACAGAACGATCAGCGTCCTCAAAAACCAGGCAGCCAGTTCTTTTTTACTTTGTTTTCTACCCTTTTTCAAAACATCTCCGCCAAGTCCCGCAAATATCATCACACTATTAATCCCAACGCCAAACAGAAGTGTTTTTATCGCCGGCATAAGCGGAAGCGCTATCACAACACAAGTCAAAAAACTGCCTGCTGCCCCTCCTGCAAGCATCCGCGCATAAGAATTCCTATACTGCATAACACGGTTTACAGCCATTAAAAGCAGACTGTCTAACATAAAATTTTCTAAAAAAAATACATCTATGTATAATTCATAGTACATAGTCCACCTTCTTTCTCTTCCGTAATTATGTAGTGCGGAATCTATTATATATTTAGAAACAGGAAAATTTTGTCATATATTGACATGTATCTGTAAATATATTTCGACAAAAAACAAAAAAACAGAATGGAACTCTTACATGAAATTCCATTCTGTCTTAAAATTCTATATTATTATACCGATTCGCTTATTTCTTAAAGAAATCCGGAATCTTAATAGACTGCTCTTTCACCGTACTGGATGGCGTACGCGGCTGTAAAGTCGGCATCGTACCTCCCTGCGGTCTGGCAGATGTCTGTGGTCTGGCCGCAGATACTCTGCTTCCATCATTGTCAAGACGACTTCTTACTGTCGATTCACCGGACGGAAGGATCGATCCTACTTTCTGCTGTCCTTCCAATCTCGCCTTTAATTTTGATGCGCTTCCGCCTACATTATGTAACCCGGTCGCAATAACAGTGATCGTACATTCATCTGACTTCGCGTCATCATACATAGCACCGAAAATAATACTTGCGCCTTCTCCTGCAAGTTCCTGTACATAATCAGCCGCATCAGAAGCATCCATAAGAGTAATATCTCCCGATACGTTAACGATAACATTCGACGCACCCTGAATCGTCGTCTCAAGCAGCGGACTCGCAACAGCTTCTTTTACCGCCTCAAGAGCCTTATCGTCTCCGCGTCCTGCACCGATACCGATATGAGCAATGCCTTTATCCTTCATAACTGTCTGAATATCCGCAAAGTCAAGGTTGATCAGAGATGGAACATTGATCAAATCTGTAATACCCTGAATACCCTGCTGCAATACCTCGTCCGCTTTTTTCAAAGCCTCCGGCATTGTTGTGCGTCTATCTACAATCTCTAACAATTTATCATTTGGGATAACGATCAGAGTGTCTACGCTCTCTTTTAACTTTTCAATTCCATTTAACGCATTACTCATACGTGTTTTTGATTCGAAACGGAAAGGTTTCGTTACAACACCTACGGTAAGCGCACCCTGCTCTTTTGCAATACGAGCAACAACAGGAGTTGCTCCTGTTCCGGTTCCGCCGCCCATTCCACACGTAACGAATACCATATCTGCGCCCTTAAGAGCTGCTGAAATCTCTTCTGCACTCTCTTCAGCTGCTTTTTCACCTACTTCCGGTCTGGCTCCGGCACCAAGTCCTTTCGTGATCTTATCTCCGATCTGCATAAGTGTGGGAGCTTTGCTCAACTGAAGTGCCTGTTTATCTGTATTAATAGCTATAAATTCCACACCGGCAATCTGTTCATCAATCATGCGGTTCACAGCGTTATTACCGCCTCCGCCTACTCCAACAACAATTATCTTTGCCGCCGCTTCTGATTCATTTGTCTTAATTTCTAGCAAGGGTTTCTCCTCCTTTGTTATCCTTATTATATATTATACATCCCATACATAGTGCAATGCATACAAAAGTACAGCTTGCCATATATACTATATAATATAGACTTTTGTATAAAATATCAATAGAATTGCAGAATTTTTCTTAATTTTCTTCTGATTTTTTTTGTTCCTCTACTTTCACATCAAATGGAATCGTTTCCTGATCTTCGGAATAGTTTTCCAAATGAAGGGTTCCCGCCTGTCCTTGCAGCTTTTCAAGGATCGGAGGAAGCTGTGCGATCTTCTCTGAAGTCACATGCGCCCCCAGACTGACGCATACATTTCCGACGTAGAGATAAATCCTTTCTTTCTCGCATACAATCTTCTCTGTGGCAAGCTTCTGCTTTTTCAATTCCTGAGAGGCTTTTAAAATCTCTCCAAAGATGCCGGACGCGTCACTTTTTAATGGCTTATATTCCTCCATCGTTTTCACATTGATTCCCTCTACAAGAGGAATTCCTTCTATGGGAATGGTCCCTTTTTCTACTACAAGACCCTCCTCATCGAAATATACGTAATTCTGTCCGTCCATCATATATCCCACGGGCTGTTTTTCCTTCACGGTGATCTGAATACTCCATGGTGCTTTTAAACGGACAGTGATCTTCTCAAAACAGGGAAGCGTACTGCCTTTTCCCATCTTATATTTTCCAAGTACATAGAGTGAATTATTCGAAAATCTGTCATTTTTCGCAAGATCCACAATTTCTTTATCTGTGCAATAGTTATTTCCTTTTACTTCTATCTTCTGTATGTGAAACAATAGAAGCATAGAAAGTACAATGATCATAATTCCAAGTGTAAGCACAAAAAACGCATAGATTCTATGTGATTTTTTCTTTCTGTTTTTTGCCATGTATCCTCCTCCCGGTATGGGTTCTTTTTATCTTTTCTTCCTATTTTATCACTCTTGACACACTCAGCACAAGCCCCATTTCCGCAAGGAGGAACACCACGGATGTTCCTCCGTAGCTGATAAACGGAAGCGTAATTCCGGTATTTGGTATCGTATTCGTTACCACTGCAATATTTAAAATGACCTGAATCATCATATGCGCCATGGCACCGGATGCAATCAATGCTCCAAAGAGATCCTTGGCATGGACAGCGATCACGAAAAAGCGCCAGATCAGAATCAAAAAAAGAAGAAGCACGAACCCGGCGCCGAACAGCCCCAACTCTTCACAGATGATAGAGAAGATCATATCGTTTTGCGCTTCCGGCACAAACCCGAGTTTTTGCACACTTTCTCCAAGTCCTCTTCCAAAGAGACCACCGGAACCGATGGCGTAGAGTCCTTGAAGCGTCTGATAACCCTTTTCGTAATTTTCCGGATGACGCCAGATTTTCAGTCGTTCTAACCGATAGCTCTCCAGCGCAAGGAAAATAGTCATAAATCCTGCTCCCAAAAAAGCCATTCCGAAAAACTGAGCGTATTTGGGACTCGCGACAAATATAAGGATTACCGCGATTCCGAGAATGATGATCGCAGTGCTTAAATTACTTGCTCCCACCAATGCAACAATCGGCAGAATGGTTACCACGATCGCTAACAGCGTTCGCATACTCCCGATTTTTTTGACATTGCGCTCTACAAGCCATGCCAGAAAAAGAATCAACGCCACCTTCGCAAATTCTGACGGCTGAAACGAAAAAGGGCCCAAAGACAACCATCTTTTGGACCCATTATACTCATCTCCTACAAAGATTACCGCCACGGACAACAAAATTGCCGTTATATACCCAAGCACTGCCAAACGCTGCCAGAAATGGTAATCAATGTTTGCAATCAAAAACATTCCCGCAATTCCAAGTCCCGAAGCAAATAACTGCTTTTTCAAATAGTAAAAAGAATCGTGGAACTTCACTTCCCCATTGTAGGCACTGGTACTGTACAGAATCACAAGTCCTGTCACAAGCAGCAGACACAATGCCGCAAGAAGTGTATAGTCATACTTTCTATTTGTTGACTTTGAAGACGTTTCTGAAGATATCAATATCCATGCACTCCTTATAAGGAATTTACAATTTCTTTGAATTTCTCTCCACGTACTTCATAATTCGGGAACATGCCCCAGCTTGCGCATGCCGGAGACAGAAGCACCGCTTCCCCGCTCTTTGCTGTCTTTGCCGCAAGAAGAACTGCCTCTTCAAAGGTATCTGCGAATACATAATCATGAAATCCGCACTTTTCGGCATCCTGCGCAATCTTCTCACGCGTGGCTCCGATCAGGATCAGCTGTTTTACCTTCCCATCAAATGCCTGTATCCACTCTGTATATTCCGAATTCTTATCATATCCGCCGCCGATGAGTACCGTTTTGCGGTTCATTGCCTGAATTCCTTTGATCGCCGCATCCGGATTTGTACCTTTGGAATCGTTATAATACACAACACCATCTTTTTCTGTCACATATTCAATCCGGTGCTCCACACCTTTGAATGCGAGAATTGCTTTTCGAATTGTATCCATCGGGACACCGTAAACCGCTGCCATTGCTACTGCAGCCATCACATTTTCGTAGTTGTGGATACCAAGGATCTGAAGTTCATCCACATGACAGACGATCACTTCTTCCGGATTCTTATAAATCATCTTTCCATCATCCAGATAGATGCCTCTCTCTAACTTATACGCGCTGGAAAAATATAGAACCTGTGCTTTCACTTCTTCTCCGAACGCCTTTGTTCTTTCATCCTCATAGTTAAGCACACAGTAATCTTCTGCTGTCTGATTCTTCGCGATCTGTTTCTTTGCTTCCACATAAGCTTCCATTGTATGATGACGGTTCAAGTGATCCGGTGTGAAATTTAAAATCGCACTTACCTTCGGACGGAAAGTCTCAATACTTTCCAGCTGGAAGCTGCTCATCTCCGCCACTGCCACTGAACGTTCTGTCATCTGACTGGCAGTATATGGATTTCCAATATTTCCTACAACAAACACTTCTTCCTGATGACACTTCATAATCTCACCAAGCAGGGATGTTGTCGTTGTCTTTCCATTCGTTCCTGTGATCGCAAGCACATCCCCTTTTCCGAACGCATATGCAAGCTCCACTTCTCCAATCGCCTGTATGCCATGCTCTTTCATAGCAAGAATAATCGGAAGATCTGTCGGAACTCCCGGGCTTAACACGACAAGATCCAGTTCTTCAAGAAGATGTTCCGGGAACTCTCCAAGCACGATCGTGGTCTTCTCTCCAAGCTGTTCCCGAAGACTTGCCTGATCAAGGGATTCATTTCCATCATAGAGCACAACCTCTGCCCCATGATCTTCCAATAATTTTACAGCTCCGATCCCACTGATTCCGGAACCGAAAACCAATACTTTTTTTCCTGTAACTAACATTTTCTTCCTCCTACATACCCATAAGAGCGATCAGGCAGAGAAGTGCTGTCGCAATGGAAAATACTGCTACTACTCTTGTCTCTGACCATCCGCACAATTCAAAATGATGATGAATCGGCGCCATCTTAAAAATACGTTTTCCACCGGTTTTCTTAAAATAGGTTACCTGGATCATAACAGACAACACTTCTATCAGATAAATCAATCCGACAATCACGATAAATACCGGCATCTGCAGCATGTATGCAGTAGATGCTACAAATCCGCCAAGAGCCAGAGAACCCGTATCTCCCATAAACACACTGGCAGGATAGACATTAAACAGAAGGAAGCCCAGAAGTGCTCCCACTACTGCACAGGTAATCGGTTCTATGCCGCTCTTCGTTCCGATTGCGACCACGGTAAAGAAGGTTGCCACAAGTACAGTGACACTGGACGCAAGACCATCCAGACCGTCTGTAAAATTCACGCCATTGACGGTTCCGATCACAGCGAAGAACATAAGTGGAATCGCAAACCAGCCAATATCAAGATAATAACCGCCGGAAAACGGAATCAGCATCGTCAGCGAAACATCTGTAAATTTCACAAGGTAAAAAGCAAACACTGCGGTCACTACGATCTGAAGCGCCATTTTCTGTTTTGGGAACAAACCGTCTGAACGTTTCATCACAACCTTTAAATAGTCGTCCAAAAATCCGATCAGACCGAAGCCCAGCGTTACAAATAAGATTGGAATAATCTTCGGATAGTCTTTGATATAAAACACGGAAGTGATCACCACACTCAGAAGGATGATCACGCCGCCCATTGTCGGTGTCCCTGCCTTCTTAAGATGCGACTGTACACCGTCTACCCGTTCAGTCTGCCCCATTTTTAATTTGCGAAGGATCGGAATGATCACAGGTCCCATCATTACACTAAGTCCAAAAGCAATCA
>OGPC01001847.1_pt1 | contig 11904 bp, 7 predicted proteins | sample 1552911 | NCBI WGS metagenome assembly OGPC01 (sample SAMEA2580248, study PRJEB22360) | human gut metagenome | biome: human gut; feature: human-associated habitat; material: faeces | place: Denmark | collected 2008/2010 | reverse complement strand
TGAACTCACCGGCAGTATCGGGAAAATGATAGCCGATGTCGCGCATATTCGCCGCTCCCAGCAATGCGTCACAGATAGTATGGATGAGCACGTCTGCATCCGAGTGCCCCAACAATCCCTTTTCATGTTCCAGGCGGATACCGCCCAGCCAAAGCTCGCGCCCTGCCACCAGTTGGTGGACATCAAAGCCGAAACCTACACGTATCTTCATATCGTTACTTCTTTAAGTTGATACGAAAGTACGGAAAAAATAGGAACAAGAGAAGGAACAAGACACAAATTGCACGGATTACGCCGTTTTTTGCTCCCCTTGTGGAAAGAAAATCGGAAGTAAACCGTGCAATCGGTATGGAGCATGAAGAATATGTTACGGTCTGTCGGGCAGACTGTCTACAATTCCTTTATAAAAAGCTCTCACATCTTGCCAGTGATAGAAAGGAGCCATATCCGTCTTCACCGGGATACTTACTTCATGCTCGTGCAGCAACAGTTTTACAATCACATCTTCCGGCGAGCCTTTCTTGCGGAAGAACACCAGCTGTATATTTCCTGCCATCGGCGCAACCTTGTAGTTGCACCACGCCTGATAGAACTTATCGGGGTCGGCCTCGTCGGCAGCGGCAATGATGTTCTCCAGTGTCGGTTTGGCGTTTGCCACCATCAGTCCGTTGGTCATGGGCGAGGGACCGTCGCACACGTAGTTCTTGTAGTTGTGTATCTGCCAAATGTCGAATAACTCTTGCTTCTCAAAAATATCATAGAACGATACTTCCTGCTCCACGTCCTGCATGTCCGAGGCTATCGCATAAAGACCGCGCATCAGTTCCTCCGGATTCACACGTTTATGGACAAACTCTTTATCGGAGAAAAGTGAGTTCATCAGACGTTCGGGACGAACATGGCTCTTCTCGAATTTGCGGAACTCCTCGTACCAAGGGCCCTTGTGCGAAGTGAACTTCATGGCTTCCTGCGTATGAAAGTTCAAGTAAGGCATGTATTTGTTGCTAGATTCACGCTCAATCTTCAGTTGGGGATTGAATTCCTTCAGACGTTCGCAGAAGGCATCCATACTGAGTACGCAACGTATTACGAGTGTAGCACATGCCGACATCTCCGGCGCACCTTTAAAGACTTCGGGAAATGCCTGATACATACGTTCGGCAATACCGCGCTGCTGATCCACGCCCACTGGGCTCAAGTCTCCACCGCGTCCTTCGGCATCTGCCCAGACAATAGCCAACCGCTTGCGCACATCTTCGCCCAGCGGAGTAAGTTTACCTGCCTGATGTGCCTTTTCAAACACTTCCATCACACGGATATACTCCTCGTCAGAAATCAGCCAGCGCGAGCCATGACGTCCGAAGTGACTGATATAGAAAGGCTCGTAACCCTTCGGTGCCTTGGTCTGTACACCCGGTGCCGGATAGGCATAATACACTCCTCCGGTAACGGCAATGTTATCGAAGATTTCTTCGCGCGTGGCTTGTGCATACGACGATGTATGCACAGCCGATGCGGCAAAAAGAATGGTAGAAAAAACGATTCGTTTCAATCTAAAATTCATAGGATAATAAAGCTTTTCAGTTCAAGAAATCAGGATTTTGTGTCAAATTAGGATTGGTGGTAAACTCGTCCTGCGGAATGGGGAAGAGGTTGTATTTGTCGTCCACATCCTTACCTATGTAAGAACCTGCCACGCCATTGTCACTACCTTTCCAGTCCCAGTTATATCCCTTGGTGAACTTACCAAAACGAATCAGGTCTGTACGGCGAACCAACTCCATGTGCAACTCGCGGGCACGTTCATCCAAAAGGAAATCAAGATTCAACCGACTGTCGCTGATGCGTCCCGATACGCCATTACCATATTTGCCGGACATGTAAGCACGGTCTCTGATTTCATTCACATACTCCAACGCTTCGGTACGCGAACCACCTTCGGCGCCACGCAGAATAGCCTCAGCCGCCATCAAGTAGGCATCTGCCGTACGGAACATCGGATAATCGACAGAGGAGTACTTCGTGCCGCCTGGTTCCAGTTCACTGCCGTCTTTGCGCACGTTTCTCCACTTGATGCAGGCGTAGCCGTTATTGAAATCGCTCTGGAACTCCTTGCCTTCTACCCAAGTTTCTTTGGTGTGGCCAATAGAGAAGAATTGGGCACGCTTGTCTTTCTTGCCGTTCCCCCAGATGTCGTCTGCCACAAAAGTCTGGTCTTCTTCTTCGAACATATCCACCAGCTGTGTCTTTACGCGGGCATTGCCCCAGGTGCCGTTCACACCTATCCGGATATAGTTGCCCATATCTCCATTCATCAACGCCTTAATCAGGAAGTTAGTACCTGCGCTGCCTTGCGCATAGTCTGCATCCTGCACCAGCGGCCAGATGATTTCGGAACAAGTTTCATTGTCTGCCAAGAAGATGTGGCGATAATCGGAAGCCAGCGGATAATTACCTTCCGTAATTACCTTTTTGGCATATTTGTATGCGTTTGTGTATTCATTCTTTCCTACCCAAGTTTCGGCATTCAAGTAAACACGTGACAGCAAGAACCAGGCTGCTACACGGTCCACACGGGCATATTCGTTCTTTTTGGGTTCTTTCAGCAGGGTGGTCAATTCTTCCAGTTCGGACACCACAAAGTTGTAGATTTCCTCGCGAGTGGCTTGCTCGGGCATGTCACCTACTTCCATCGTTTCGTCCACGAAGGGTGTAGAACCGTAAAGGTCGCAGAGCATACTGTAACTATAAGCACGGATGAAGCGGGCTTCGGCACAATAGTATTGATACTCGTCTTTCAAGGCTTCATACACACCTCTCTCCTGCAATTTGCTCTCTGTACATTCACGTAGGAACTCGTTGCAATAGTTAATGGTCATGAAAAGACGGTAATAAGGATAACCCACAATCTCAGTAGAAGCATCCCAATTCAAGTAAAGCATGGCACGTACACCCTTGCTGCCACCGGACTGGAATACGATTTCATCCGTACAAGCTTCCTGCAAGTAGAACAAGGCACGAGTATAACCAGAATATCCTTCATCGATGCCCGACACATCGCCGTCTCCTCCGTCACCACCCTTCTGCCCTGTCTGTATCAGGGCAGCATAACACTTGGCAATCATGCCGATATAGCCCTCGGGAGTAGAGTACACCATCTCACCGGTCAGTTCGTTATCATCCAGCGGCAATGTATCCAGGTCGCCCAGGCAAGAAGCAAAAAGTGACACAGCCAGCAAACATACTGTTACTAATTTGAAATATCTAGTTTTCATAATCATGTATCTGTTTTTAGTCATTAAAAATTAAGGTTAACTCCCAGCATGAACGTACGCGGACGCTGATAGATGTTTTTATCGATTCCGTCATAAAGCTCCGGATCAAGACCGGAGTATCCGCTCAAAGTGCATACATTCTGTACGGCGAAGGAGAGACGGAGCGATGTCCCGTCGTTCCACAGTTTATTGAACGTATGACCGATGGTGATATTGTCTATACGGAAGAAGTTGCCTCTCTCCAGGAAATGGTCGGTGAACTGGCGGTCTTGCGTAAACTTGTTTTCGAGCGTAGAACGCAGGATGTTGCTGGAAACGCCGTTGCTGCCATAGAGTGCATCCAAGGAGTTGGAAGCAGCCACATAGTTATAGACATAGAAACCGAAGCTACCGTGTCCGTTGATGCCCAAATCCCAATTCTTGTAGGACAGACGGGTGGACAGACCGCAATAGTAAGGGGCCTTGGAACTCTTACCAGTGACGTACTTGTTAGAGTCTTCTTCGCTAGAAGTGATGGAGCCGTCTTTGACAATGTATTTACCGTCCAGCGGCTGTCCGTTTTCGTCATAAGCTTGCTTCAGTAGATAGTAGGTATTCGGAGTCTCTCCTACCATGTGTACTTGCAGATAGCGGCCTGTACCTCCGGCGTTACCTGTCTTTACGTAGTTGCTCTCGTTGTCGATGGTGTTCAGCTTGGTAATCTTTGAGGCATTCCAAGTGAAGTTACCGCTGATGTTCCATTCCCAATCTTTGGTCTGGATGGGAACCAAGTTCACACCGATTTCAAGACCTTTGCTTTCCATATCACCGATGTTGGTTTCGATACGGTTGGTGAAGTTACTGCCGGCAGGTACAAAAATGTCGTTCAGCAGGTCTTTCGTGTTACGCCAGTAGTAGTCAATCGTACCCGAGATGCGGTTGTTCAAGAAACCGTAGTCGATACCGATGTTGTAAGTTTCCGTAGTCTCCCATTTAATGTTGGGATCGTAGCCGTTGGGGCGGTAGGTGGTGTACCACTTGTTACCGAACAAGTATCTGGACTCATCGTAAGATGCAGTATAGGTGGACAAATGCTGGTAGTAGGAACCGATGGACTGCTGGCCGGTCTGACCGTAGCTCAAACGGAGTTTTAGGTCGGACACTACTTTGTTGTCTGCCAAGAAAGCCTCATCGTTCACACGCCATGCAGCGGCTACGGAAGGGAAGTAGCCCCAACGGGTCTCGGGCGAGAAGCGAGAAGAAGCATCGGCACGTAACGTAGCAGTCAGCATATAACGCTGTTTCCAAGAGTAGTTCAATCGACCGTAGAAGGAGAGCAGGTAGAGTTCAGCTTCCTCGTGCTTGGGAGAGGTAAGATCCTCACCCTTGGTGTCGGTAGTGGTATCATGGTTCTTGTACCAGAAACGTTGCCAGCCGTAACCAGCCATGGCATTGAGGTTATGGTCGTTGAAGTCTTTGGCATAGTTGGCGTAGAAGTCGAGTAGTGTATTGCGTTTGTCGTTATGATATGTATAACGCTTTCCGGTACCATCCTGTTCGTTGCCGGTGTACATGGCGGGGGCCAAGTCAGGCATGTTATCGTGTTTGTCTTCCGTCAGGAAATCATACCCCATGTTCAGGTTCAGTCGAAAGTCTTCAAAACCGTGTATTTTATAATCGAGGGCAATATTACCGATGGAGCGTTTGGTCTTGTTCTGCTTGTCGGCAAGTTCCAAGTCGGAGACGGGGTTTGAGGCAGCTAGCGTGATGGGGGTATTACTTACACCCATCCACATATAGTACCCCAAACCTACATTACCGTCATAGTTCTGATATACAGGGCGTGTAGGGTCGAAACCTACGGCACTTCCGATGACACTGGTGGAAACCGGCTTTTCGTCCTCGATGCTACCCTTGATATTGATGTCAACAGAGAGATGCTTGTCGAAGAACTTGGGCGACAAACCGATACTGGCATTGAGGCGCTGGTAGTTGTTGTTTTTCAACGTACCGTTCTGGTTGGTATAGCCCACGGACACGCGGTAAGGCATATTCTTCAAAGCACCAGTCATGGAGAGGTTGTGGTCTGTACCCATTGCCACGCGGTAGATTTCATCCTGCCAGTCGGTATTGACATCACCCAGCTTGAAAGCCTCCGGAGCATTGGCATACTTGGCAAAGGCTTCGCGATATTCGGAAGCGGAAAGTACATCCAGTTTCTTATACACATTGCCCACCGTCACGTTGGCACTGTAGCTGAAAGAGGGACGTGAAACACCGTCGGTGTTTCCTTTCTTCGTAGTGATAATGATGACACCGTTGGAGGCACGCGAACCGTAGATGGCTGTTGCCGAAGCATCTTTCAATACCGTAAACGAAGCAATGTCATTCGGGTTGATAGAGCTGATGGAGGCGTTGCTGACAGGCACACCGTCGATAACTATCAGTGGGTCGTTGTCTGCTGACAAAGAAGCTCCCATACGGATACGGATGGTACCGCCGCTGCCCGGAGCACCGCTGCCCGGTACAATGTTCACACCGGCAACCTTACCCACCAGAGCGTCTTCGGCAGTCAATTGCTTTCCTTTGTTCAGCTCGTCCGGCTTCACAGTTAGCAGAGAACCAGTGACATCTCCTTTCTTCACTTGACCGTAACCGATTACAACGACTTCGTCCAGCATCTCCGTGTCTTCCTGCAAAGTGATGACGAGCGGTGTATTGCTGCCGGTAACCGTCAGTTCCTGGCCCTTAAAACCGATACATGTAATGGAGAGAATATCATTGACGGCAGCTTTCAAAGTAAAGTTACCGTCCACATCAGAGATAGTTCCCACAGAGGTACCCTTTATCAAGATGTTAGCCCCAATCAGTGGTTCACCTGTGTGGTCTTTCACATGTCCTTTCACTGCAATATCTTGTGCCGAAAGTGACAAAGACAAGAGCAATCCCAGCAACGAGAGAATACTCTTTGCGATTTTAATCATGCTTTTCATATAATACAATATATAGTTAATAAAAATAATGTTTGCCAAGAAAAGGAACCAAGCACGCCCGGTTCCATGCAATCCTTATACCCAATCTTCTTAACTAATACTTATCAAAAAACTACAGTTAACTTTAATCTTTTGTCGATGTTGCAAAGGTATATGATTAACTGTCCCGCGAAAAAGGCGAGTAGAAGCTTAAAGTAGACGCAAGCAGATTAGCTTTATCTATAAAACATTAAAAAACAGCATATTGTGAAAATCAGCAGAAAGTAAGAAAGTAGATTCACATAAAGGGCATAGGAGGAGTTTTACCCTATTTTCTGCACCATATTCAGGAAATCTTCTTTAGAAAGAAAGGATTTGCTCCGCACTTTCAAGCGGTAATTATATACGGTCTGCGAAGAGTAATGCAGGAAGGTGGCAATCTTTCCGCTATCTGAAATTCCCAACCGAATCAAGGCAAACACACGGAGTTCCGGAGTCAGCAGTTCGCCCTCTTTAGGATAGATGCGCTCGTTCTCCTGCAAAAGGTTATTAAAGTCGTTCACAAACTTAGGATAGAGTTTCAGGATGACGCTGTCGAACGTATGGAAGAATTCTTTCAACTCGCCGGTGACAAAGGTGGTGGAGTGGATGGTTTTCACCAGGTCGTCCAGCTGCCCGGCCTTCACTTTCCTTGCCAGCATCTTGCGGAATTCTTCCTGCTTGTCTATATAGACGGAACACATGTTGAAGACGTAGCCGATGTACTCCTCCTTCACACGGTTCGACTCCTGCAACCGAGCATTCAGTTCCTGCAAGTCACCGTTGATGTGCTTCAATTCCTTGTTCATGTCATCCATGGTCTTTCTGGCAAGGGAAAGGCGCTTCATCTGATGATAAATATAGACCAAGGCCACCAGCAATACTGCCGCCAGGATGGATATCCATATAAATAAGGTGACCAGCTGTTCTTTTTCCTCATGCAACTTGGCCTCGTAGGTGGAGTTGATGACGGGCAACATCCCCGAAATCTCCATCGTACGGTAGCGAGCATTACAGAAGGTAGCATCTTGCATGGAGCATTCCATATAGGTATACGCACGTTCTATGTCGCCCTCGCCATAGAGCAGGTTGGCAAGTTTCCAAAGCGAAATGTATTCCTTTGTTCCGCTTTGCACGTCGGCTATTGCCGAGATGGTAAGATATTTCTTTTCCTGCTTGTGGTCTCCTTTGGCACCATAAACGCTTGCCAATGCAACAGAAGGAATGGCAAGGCTGAAGTCCTTCTGGCTATGGATATCATAGCAACCCTCCAAAACACCTATGGCTTCGTCATACTTACCCTCATACAGTAGTTTGTCGCCCAAAGTCAGTTGATAGCCTTGCGAATCGGGACGCTTCACACGCAGAATGGAGTCTTTGTACTGATATGCCAGCCGGGAGTATGACGCCTGCAATTCTTCTGAAAAAGCATAGGATGCCATCAGCGTGTACACTTTATGATAAAGATTATAGTAGTAGAACATATCTATCGCACCCAGTTCCTCCTGGGGAATGTCTTCCAAAATTTCCAGTCCTTCCTTATACATTCCTGTACCAATCATCACCTCTGCCACACGCATACGGGCAGAGTAGAGATGCGATGCTACGGACATACGCTGGGCTACTTCCACGCAACGATTTGCTGCCCACAAGGCAGAGTCCATGCGGTAGGCGCTGTATTTGCCGAACAACTCCTGGTAGATTTCCAGTAATTCCGCATCGGAACGGGTAGCCTTCAGCTGGCACTGCAAGGCATTGATTTGAGACTGACGTTCCAGTGTATATCGTTCACGCCCCTGCACAGATGCATCAAGCACCCGAAGCAATGAATCCACCTCTCTATCTTGGCAGAATAAAGGCATAGTGCAAAACAAAGCGAAAAGGATGGCAAACAAACGTTTCATGCAGTACGGTTTCTCTGTCTATAGTTCAAGATTACATCACAAAAGTAAACATTTACCCGTTGATTACAAAGTTCTTTGGACAAAAGATGTTTGGACGAAATTAGTAAAGGGATACTTTAGCTTTATAAAGCAGAAGTTTAGTAAGCTAACATAGAGGTTTACGGACAAAAATCCCGAATGCCGCTCAGCGGATATTGAAGTCAAGTACTTTCTCTTCCCCAAGATAGCCCTGCAAGTGCTGTCCGATGCTGACGGGACCTACTCCCACAGGGGTACCCGTGAACAGCAAGTCACCGATTTTCAAGGTCATGAAGCGGCTGACATAAGCAATGATTTCATCTACCTGAAAAAGCATATCCGATGTATGACCGCGTTGCACCTCCTTATCATCAATCGTCAAATGGAAGTCCAAATTCTGTACATTGCCGCCCACTTGTTCCAAAGGGACAAAGGTGCCGATAGCTGCCGAATTGTCGAACCCTTTGCAAAGCTCCCACGGATTACCCGCCTCGCGGAACTTGCGTTGCAAGTCGCGTGCCGTGAAGTCGATGCCCACCGTCACCGCATCGTAATAGCGACGAGCAAAGCGGGGAGCAATATTCTTGCCTAAACGGCAGATGCGCACCACCACTTCCGTCTCATAATGCACCTCATCAGAAAAATCAGGGATAAAGAAAGGTTTGCCATCTTTCAGTATAGCCGAATCGGGTTTCAAAAAAATAACCGGTTCCTTATTCTCATGTGTATGTCCCAGCTCCTTGTTGTGCAGAGCATAGTTCATTCCTACAGCAATAATCTTCATTACTTGATCTCATTAAAGTTCAGTCTGTTAAACATCACGGCCAGATGGGCATAAAGGGAAGTGTTCTGCACGACAATGTTCTCGGGAACACGGATACGGAACGGGGTGAAGTTCCATACGGCCTTGATACCGCCCTCTACCATGGAATCCGTTATCTGCTGGGCTATTTCGATAGGTACCGTCAGTACGCCTATATTGACATCGTACTCCTGCATCTTCTGCTTGAACTCGTCCGAATGATAGATGGGGATGCCGCTCAGTGTCGTACCCACCAGTTCGGGCTTCACATCGAAAGCAGCTACTATCTCCAAACCGAAATGGCTCAGACCCGAGTCGCGCAGCAAGGCACCTCCCAAGCTTCCGACACCGAACAGAAAGGCTTTGTGTATATTGGTAAATCCCAGGAAATCCTCCAGTACAGCTATCAGCGTGTCCACCTCATATCCCACACGCGTACGGCCCGAGATATTGACATACGAAAGGTCTTTGGCAATCTGTGAAGCATCAATATTGATTTCCTTGGAAATCTGGGTGGATGATACGAATCGTTCCCCCTTTTGTTTCAGCAACTTTACATTGGAAAGGTACCACGGAAGCCGGCGCAAAGTAGGTTCCGGCACCTTCATGGTTTCTTTTTTCTGTAACGGACTGCTCATAGTTTCTTATTTAAGTTCTCAATATTGCGATTGGCAAAAGTAGTGCTTTTTTTCTAATCAGTAACACGGATGCAACAAAAGCTTAACATAATTTCTAATTGCATAATTCCACATAATATCGTACTTTTGGGAAGTTTAAAAGAAAGAAGTATGAAGAATAATGATTGGAAAGAACGGTTGAATATAGTCTATTCCACCAACCCGGACTACAACTATGAGATGAATGACGATGAGGAGCAAGCTACCCTCCCCCCTGCACAACAACGCCTGCGTGTACAGCTGGACCGCAAGAACCGGGGTGGCAAAGTCGTCACTCTTGTCACCGGTTTCGTGGGCACCGACAATAATCTGAAAGAACTGGGCAAATTGCTGAAAAGTAAATGTGGAGTAGGCGGAAGTGCCAAAGATGGAGAAATCATCGTGCAAGGCGACTTCAAACAACGTGTCATCGACCTCCTGAAGGCAGAAGGATACACGCAAACCAAGCCCGTGGGATAAACGCATCATCCGTCTCACTGCAACTGTAGAGGCATAAAAAAGTGACCGTTTAGGAATTCAACTCCATATACGGCCACTTCTTTTTATAGAATCGTTTCTAAGCGGAATTATTCAGCGCGCAAAGTAAAACGTTTGAAGTCAACAACCTTCAATTCAGGATCAGCTTCTTTCAAGACTTCTCTAACTGTCTTCTTGCCGTCCATGATGTCTTCCTGGTTCAGCAAGCAAACTTCTTTCAAGAACTTGCCAAGACGGCCCTTAGCAATATTCTGAATCATTTGTTCAGGCAGATGTGCAGCTTTCTCGGCAGAAACAGTAGCAATGATTTCCTTTGCCTTTGCCACGTCTTCAGCAGTAATCCAGCCTTTGGCCATGTTGCTTTCCATGTGGTCTTCGCTGTCCACGTGAGCCGGGTTGATACCAGCCTTCTTCAAAGCGGCCTCAACAGCCTTCTGTACCTGTTCAGCTTTTGTCTTCTCGATAGCAACATCTATTTCCTTCTGCTTGATTTCTTCAGATACGCCATCTTCGTCTACTGCAATCGGGTTCATGGCAGCAATCTGCATGGCAATCTGCTTAGCCAGTCCTTCTTCAACAGCCTTGTTGAAAGCAACAATAGTGCAGAGGCCATTTCTGTTCATGTGGTTATAAACCACAGTGCTTGCACCTTCTACAGTCATGTAACCATCCAACTCCATCTTCTCGCCAGTGATACCGCTACGGTCTGTTACAGCATCCTGTACAGTACCGTTGCCCATCGGCAGAGCTTTTACTTCGTCCAGAGTCTTGCACTTGTTAGCCACGGCAAGGTCCAGAATGTCCTGAGTCAATTTCACGAAATCAGCATTCTGAGCCACGAAGTCAGTTTCGCACTTCAGAGCGATGATAACGGCAAAGTCACCCGTAGTCTTAGCCAGCACACAGCCTTCAGAAGCCTCGCGATCTGAACGCTTAGCTGCAACAGCTTGTCCCTTCTTACGGATAATTTCCATTGCCTTGTCGAAATCGCCTTCAGCTTCAGTCAAAGCATTTTTGCAATCCATCATACCAGCACCGGTCATCTTGCGGAGCTTGGTTATATCAGCCATACTTACAGCCATAATATCTTTTTATTTTAATTGTTAATAATATCCTTATAAAGTAATTGAGAGTTGAGAATAGAGAATTGAGAATTGCCGTAAAGTAACTCTCAACTTTCAATTCTCAACTCTCAACAGTATGATTAAGCCTCTTCTTCCTTCATGAAAGCAGCAGCCTTAGCGGCATTGATTGCTTCCTCGTCGGACTTGTCGAGTCTTGCTTTTGTAGCTTTCTTCTTACCTTTGTTGGCAGGAGCTTCACCGGCAGCTTCCATGTCTACCTTTTCGGCCTTACGTTCTTCCAGACCTTCCTGCATAGCAGCGCAGCAAGCATCAAGAATAACTTCTACTGACTTAGTAGCGTCATCATTTGCCGGGATTACGAAATCGATATTCGTAGGATCGGAGTTTGTATCAACGATACCGAATACGGGAATCCCCAGACGGTTAGCTTCACGAACTGCGATGTTTTCCTTCATTACGTCGATAACGAACAGAGCAGACGGCAGACGAGTCAGGTCAGCGATAGAGCCCAAAGTCTTGTCCAACTTTGCACGTTGACGTGAAATCTGAAGAATTTCTCTCTTGGAGAGGTTTGAATAGGTACCGTCGCTTGTCAACTTGTCGATGGTAGCCATCTTCTTGACAGCCTTACGGATAGTCGGGAAGTTAGTCAACATACCACCCGGCCAACGCTCGA
>OGPC01001841.1_pt1 | contig 11952 bp, 10 predicted proteins | sample 1552911 | NCBI WGS metagenome assembly OGPC01 (sample SAMEA2580248, study PRJEB22360) | human gut metagenome | biome: human gut; feature: human-associated habitat; material: faeces | place: Denmark | collected 2008/2010 | reverse complement strand
TTTTCCTTCGTTCTCACCAGTAAATTCTGTGCTTGCGATCTCTTTTAATGTTGCTTTTCTTGCCTGTTCTGTCTTATAGTCCTGATACTTGACCCATCCGAATCTTCCAAGACAGATCACACAGACTAGTACTGCAACTCCAAGAATGATCTTCCATCCACTCTTCTTCATTCAGCTTCCCCCTTATACCGTTATTCTTGTCTTATTATATCTTTTTTTCTATCTGTGGTCAATGAATCCTGCATCTTCGGACAACCTGTGCCCTAAAAATCCATCGCCATTTTGCTTGACTCTTCTTCTGACAATTCTGTAACCTGTGTTTCCATAACACGATAAACTCTTTGACACATATTTAAAACACTCGGACGATGGGTTGTCACGATGCATGTTTTATTTGGGCGTTGTTTTATGATATTTCTTAAAACTTTACGTTCCGTTGTTACATCAAGTGCCGATGTTGCTTCATCTAACAATAAGATCGGTGCATCCCTTAAAACAGCCCTTGCAATCGCAATTCTTTGTGCCTGTCCTTCCGAAAATCCTCGTCCTCGCTCTCCGATCTTGGTATAGATCGTTTCTTCCATATTCTTTACGAAATCCCATGCACAGGAAATCTTCAATGCCTCGATCATCTCTTCTTCTGTTGCATCCTGTTTCACCATCTTTAAATTTTCTGCGATCGTACCAGAAAGAATTGTATTTCCCTGTGGTACATAGGCAAATAAATGTCTGGTATCTGCATTCATCTCCACCTGTTTCCCATTTGAAGCCCTTAAATATGCTTCTCCTTTTTCCGGATGGATCAAACCTAAGATCAAACGGATCATCGTTGTCTTTCCCTCTCCAGAAGGACCAACCAACGCAACGATCTCGCCCGGATTAGCCATAAATGCAGAATCTGTAATAACACGGTTTCCTTCGATATAAGAAAAATCCACATCCCGCATCTTCACCTCGAACCCATCTTCCACATAAGCATCCATCTCAGAGCTTTCTGGAATATGAACTTCTTTCTTAAGCTGTGCAAGCTCTCTGATACGATGTGCAGAGATCGAACTGTTCAAAAAGTTTGGTATGATCGATACCAGATTGTTAAATGCCCCATTTAAGTTACTTCTCTGTTGTAAAAATAAAGTCATCGTTCCATAAGAAATATCTCTTGTCCAAAGTCGGAACAGACAATATCCAAATGCTGCATACTGAACAACCATTCCTATGATCGACATAACGATATTCGTTTTGATCGTAAACATATTATACTTTAAACTGATATCTTTAAACTTCTCCTGCCAGTTTCTCATCTTCTTTCCATATAAAGAAGAGATCCCAAAAGACTTGATCGTATCAAAATTATAGAATGTCTCGACTTCAAATGTCATCATCTCACTACTCATTTCCCGCACTTTCTTCCCATATTCTCTCTGCTTGGAAATAAGAAACTTCGACATCAAAAGCATAAACGGTGCACTTGCAAATGCCAGTAATGACATGATCTTATCGTAATGCCAGATAACCGCAAATGTTGCGACAAAGTCGTAAACTGCTATAATGATCGTCGGCAGCCAGCTGATCGCATTTCCACTGATCGTATTGACATCGCTGTTAAAACGATTCAAAACATCTCCATTACTATATTTATTTATCTCCATCCAGTCGGCATCGATGATTTTATCAAAAATATCCGCCTGAATATCATTATTGATATAGATACTCAACTTTGTAGAAATACGTCCGATCACATTTCCGATCGTCAGACTAAAAAATGCACTTCCAAGTGTGATCAAAACCATGATCCACAACTTACTCATCTGATATCCTGTGATGATATCGATCATATATTTACTTGCCACACTTCCAACCAATCCCATGGATGTGCTGAAAATACAAAGGATCGTGTAGAAAGCGATCGCTCCTTTATATCGTTTGCTGTAGGAAAAGATCCATTTCCAGTCGTCAATGATCTCTGAAAATGTTCCATCTCGCCATTTCCCGATCAGAATATCTAATGACTCAAACGATATCTTCTGATTGGGTTGATTTTGATTTTCATTGTCCATCATGTGATCATCACCTTCTTTCCTTCATAATTTTGTAAAATTCTTTTGTATACTCACAGATATATTTCGGAATTCCTTCATAATCTCCTGTTTCTAATAAAGCTGCCGCCGCACATGTATTACAGATTGGACGATATTTGCATTCTGTACACCTTTCATTGATCAAGATCTCTTTCGTCTGTGCTGATATCATTTCCCAGCTTCTTTGAAAACCTTCTGCAAATACATTCACTTCTGGTTGACTTTGCATCACACATGGACGCATCATCCCCTGCCAATTGATCGTAAAAGAGCAATTGCCTGCCAGGCATGAAATGTGCCTGCTATATTGCATATTTTGCGGATGATCTTCGACCATGCTGATCACATGATCTTGATATTCTCTAAGAGCTTCTTCTCCCCATTGATGTTGAAAGATCAACTTCTTCGCCATCGCTGCATTCTTTGGATTCATGCGACTTTGTTCATCAAATGGTTTATTTCTTTCTCTGCTTGCCGGATACATATAGGTATCAAGGTTCACGGCTGCATCCAGATCATCTGCAATATCTAAAATCTTCCTGATATCCTCTTCATTCTTTGAAGTGATGCTTCCATTAATCTTTACATCAATCTCCCTGTCCCTTAGCAGCCTGACTGCATTGACCGTCTTCTGAAATCCACCTGGATAATGACATAACTGCTCATAGGCCTGGTCATCTGCTCCATATAAAGTAATATTCATTCTTCTTGGCTTGTATTTCTGAAAGAAATCTGCCCATTCTTCATTGATCAGCGTTCCATTTGTATTGATCGTAAGAATCATTCCCATATTCTGCAGTTCGATATATAATTCCTTAAATCCCGGAAATAATAACGGCTCTCCTCCTGTCAGTAACAGAAATAACGTTCCTGCATCCTTCATCTGATGAGCCAGTCTGATCCATTCTTCTTTGGTTCTTAAACGGCCTTTTTGTTCCATCTCTGCCTTGGATAAACGAACATAACACATATCGCAGTTCATATTACAAAGTGGTAATAATTCCAGACTGCCATTTACTGGAGCTTGTCTTTGATATGCTTTCTGGACCAGCATCTTTTCCATGGAATCCATTGCATCTAGGTCTTTCATATGGCTCCCCTTCTTTCTTGTACATTCTGTTTTATTATATGATGAGATGGCGGAAAAAGAAAGTTTTTATTTGTGCATGATCAGATCAATGCATGTTTCTTTGAAGGCAAGTCGAAATTAAATCCTTTCGTTTGCCATAGCAATTATTTCGTAGCCACGAGTATTGGCTATATCAAAAATTTTTTGCTTAACATCGTCAGTAATAGAACCTTTTAGTAGTTTCTTACGATATTTAGTTACAAGAACTATATGTACTTTTAGACTGTATTTTCGTCTGTTATGACGATTATATCTATTGTCCATAGCCTACCTCTGATAATCATTGACATTCACTAGCTATTATTATATACTATATCTAGTGAAATATCAATGAAGGGAGTACATCTATGGAACAGATGACTATAACAGCAAAAGTTCAAATAGTCGCTACTGATGCAGATAAAGTTTTGCTTGATGAAACTATGTCTGTTTATCGTGATGCCTGTAATTATGTTTCAGACTATGTATTCCAAACTCATGATTTAAAGCAGTTTTCACTGAATAAAGTTTTGTATTCTACTCTAAGAGAAAAATTTGGTCTGAAATCGCAAATGGCTCAGTCCGTTTTGAAAACGGTCATTGCAAGATATAGAACTATTCTCGAAAATCAAAATAAATGGATACGACCAACCTTCAAGAAACCTCAGTATGATTTAGTTTGGAACAGAGATTATTCTTTAACGCAAAACTGTTTTTCTGTGAATACGCTGAATGGTCGTATTAAACTGCCATATTTCGCTGAAGGTATGTCTAAATATTTTGACCACACAATCTATAGGTTTGGTACAGCTAAGCTCACAAACAAACATGGTAAATATTATCTTCACATACCAGTAACTTATGATGTCGAAGAAAGTAATATTTCTGACATTTGTAATGTTGTAGGCATTGACAGAGGAATTAACTTCGTTGTTGCGACCTATGACAGTCATCACAAGTCTGGATTTGTCAGTGGTAAAACCATTAAGCAGAAAAGAGCTGCTTATTCTAAACTTCGCAAAGAATTACAGATGCGACATACGCCATCCTCAAGGCGAAGACTAAAAGCTATCGGTCAGCGAGAAAACCGTTGGATGCAGGATGTAAACCATCAAGTATCGAAGGCACTCGTTGAAAATAACCCGAAGCACACTCTCTTTGTACTGGAAGATTTGTCTGGTGTCCGTAATGCCACAGAACGAGTTCGTACCAAAGACAGATATGTTTCTGTATCTTGGTCTTTCTATGACCTTGAACAAAAACTAATTTACAAAGCCAAACAGAACCAGTCTACTGTAATTAAGGTAAATCCTCGTTATACGAGTCAGTGTTGTCCTGTATGTGGACATATTGAGAAGGCTAATCGTAACAAGAAGTTACATCTGTTTGCTTGTAAAAACTGCGGTTACAAATCTAATGATGACCGTATCGGAGCAATGAATCTGTATCGTATGGGAATAAACTATCTTGAAGATAGTCAAGTACCTAATACAGTTATGGCTGAGTAAACTCTGCCATAAAGGGTGCTGTCAACCACCCTGCGATGTAACGCCACTTTAGATAGCGATATCTATTGGGGTTAAAGGTCGGAGGCGTAAGCTGTTAGTACGACTGGGCAGTTACAAGCCCATGACCTTTAGGTCGTGGGTAGTTGACACAATGAAGTACGATATGGATTTAACCCTTGATACCGGATGTAGCCACGCTTTCGATAAACTGCTTCTGGAAGATGAAGAAGATTACAACCAGCGGGATAACGGCTAATACGGCGCCTGCCATCTGCATCGGGTACTGTGTTGTGTACTGACCCTGCAGAGTGGACAGTGCAGGACCTAAGATCAGCTTATCCATGGAGTTGTTGACGATCAGAGGCCACATGAAGTCGTTCCATGCGAACTTGAAGGTGAAGATGGTCAGCGCTGCGATACCGGGCTGGATTAACGGAACCATAATACGTCCGAAAATCTGGAACCGGTTACAGCCATCTACGATTGCGGCATCTTCCAGCTCCTGAGGCATGGACATAAAGAACTGCCGCAGCAGGAATGTACCGAAGGCACTGAACAGGTTCGGAAGAAACAGCGCCGGGATGGTGTTCAACAGTCCCATCTTCTGGATTAACTGATACTGGGGAAGCAGGAAAATCTGTCCGGGAACCATCAGGACGGATAACAGCAGTACGAAAATAAAGTTTTTGAACGGGAACTCAATTCTCGCAAAGGCATATCCTGCCATGGAACAGAACACGATCTGCACAACTGTAGTAATGACAGCGGAAAGGATGGATTTCTGGGAATTTTTATATGTAGATAAAGGAAATATTCTTGTACGCGCAGCAGATGATTTTGCTGAATCTGGAGCTGTTTTTGCTGACGCTGCGCAGGGAGCGGGAAGAAAAGGCGGACGATTCCAAACGGTTTGAACTGACGGAAGAGACAGCACATCTGAAAAGTTCCCGACTGATTCAGGTCGTCCACTATATGCAGGAGCATGTTCAGGAGCAAATCGATATGAATACACTCTGTGATGTTTTTTATATGAGCCGGTCTACGCTGCAGCATCTTTTCCATAAGGAATTCGGATGCGGACCAATGGAATATTTCAGCAGAATGAAGATCCGACGTGCACGGGAAATGATGCGGGAAGAAAATTGCAACATCACAGAAATTGCTGCACGTCTGTCCTATGGATCGGTACAATATTTTTCCAGACAGTTTAAAAAAGAAATGGGAATGTCTCCAATGGAGTATTTGTCGTCGGTGAAGGGAATCACACAGGCACTTCGATGAAAAAATATGCAATTTGTATAGAATATACAAGTTCTTAAAAAACAAACATGCAATCTGAATAAATTGATATTGCCGCATGGTGTACCTCGTGGTAATATACAACCATAGCATCCGGAAACGTTTCCGGAAGCGTTCCCGGGAGCATTACCGGGACAACAACAGACAGGAATTGCGCTGAGAAAAGCGCCTGTCACCAATAAAAAAGAGAGGTAGAGCTATGAAAAAGAAACTGATCAGTGTATTACTGAGTGCGGCAATGGCAACAACGATGCTTGCAGGCTGCGGAAGCACTGCCGCAGATACCGGAGCTGCTCCGGCAGAAACGAAAGCAACTGAGGAAAAGACCGAGGCTGCAGATACCGAGGCAGAGACTGGAACGGAAGAGGCTGCTGCCACAGGCGAAGGCAAGGTTTATTACTTAAACTTCAAACCCGAGCAGGCAGATGACTGGGTAGATCTTGCAGCAGAGTACACCGCTGAAACCGGCGTACCGGTAACTGTTGTAACTGCAGCAAGCGGAACCTATGAATCTACTCTGAAGTCCGAAATGGCAAAGACAGAAGCACCTACCCTGTTTCAGGTAAATGGTCCCGTTGGTCTGGCTTCCTGGAAGGATTATTGCTATGACTTAAAGGACAGCGAGGTTTATAAGAACGTACTGTCAGACGATTATGTGTTAAAGGATGGCGACGCTGTTCAGGGTATTGCATATGTAATTGAAACATATGGTCTGATCTACAACAAGGCACTGTTAAATGACTATTTTGCATTGGATGATGCAGAGATCAAATCCATCGATGAGCTGAACAACTTCGAAGCACTGAAGAAAGTTGCAGATGGAATTCAGGCTCACAAGGATGACCTTGGCGTAGAAGGTGCATTCGCTTCAGCCGGTTTTGATTCCTCCTCTGACTGGAGATTTAAGACACATCTGGCAAACCTGCCTCTGTACTATGAATATAAGGCAGACGGAATTACCTCTTCTCCTGCTATCAAGGGAACCTATCTGGACAACTACAAACAGATCTTCGATCTTTACATCACAGATTCTACCTGTGATCCGGCTCTGCTGTCCGGTAAGACTGGTGAAGATGCTGCCAGCGAATTTGCACTTGGCGAAGCTGTCTTCTATCAGAATGGTACCTGGGCTTACAACGACATCAAGGATAACGAAGTAGCAGATGAAGATCTTGGCATGCTTCCTATCTATATTGGCGCAGAAGGCGAAGAAAATCAGGGCCTGTGCACCGGTTCCGAGAACTACTGGTGTGTAAACAAGAATGCAGATCCTGCTGATATCCAGGCAACTCTGGACTTCATGGAATGGGTTGTAACCAGCGATACCGGTCGTGACGCTCTGGCAAACACCATGGGCTTTGTAACACCTTTCAAGACCTTTGAAGACGGTTATCAGTCTCAGAACCCGCTGGTACTTGCAAATGATGAGTACACCAAAGCTGGTAAGACACCTGTATCATGGAACTTCACCACAATGCCTTCTGAAGAGTGGAAAAACGGCGTCGGCAGCGCACTGCTTGAGTATGCTCAGGGCACCGGCGACTGGGATGCTGTTGTAACCGCATTCGTAGATGGCTGGAAGACAGAGTATGACGCAGCACATGCGGAATAATTTAGCTGCATAAGAGTCCTGCACCAAAAATCGGTATGCAGGTAAACAAAGAGGATCATAATCAGAGGGCGGGCTATGTGCCCGCCCTTTCCCTTTCACGCACGGGATTTTTGCTTCACGTGCGGTAATTACAGATGTTTTGAAACAATGCCGCCTGTGCGGATGCAGAGAACACGAAAGCGGCAGAATGAGAGGAAATTATGGAGAAAGCAATCAGACGGTATTGGCCGATTTTTGTTCTGCCCACATTTCTTGCATTTATCCTTGGATTTATTGCGCCTTTTGCGATGGGTGTATATTTGTCCTTCTGCAAGTTCACGACGGTAACAGATGCAAAGTTTATCGGTTTTTCAAACTATCTTAAAATTTTTACAGATGCTTCATTTGTACACGCCCTGTGGTATACAGCACTTTTCACAGTTGTGACGGTTGTGCTGATCAATGTGCTTGCATTTGCGGTAGCGCTGCTTTTGACAAAGGGATTTCGGGGGACAAATATCTTCCGGACAGTATTTTTTATGCCGAACCTGATCGGTGGTATCATCCTGGGTTATATCTGGCAGCTTCTGTTAAATGGTGTACTGCTGTACATGAACCGGACACTGACCTATTCCTCCGTCTATGGCTTCTGGGGACTGGTTATTCTGATGTGCTGGCAGCAGATCGGCTATATGATGATCATTTACATTGCCGGAATTCAGAATATCCCCGGGGATCTGATCGAGGCTGCAAAGATTGACGGTGCGACCTCCGGACAGATTTTGAAAAACGTGACAATTCCGATGGTAATGCCCTCCATTACGATCTGTACATTCCTGACCCTGACCAATTCGTTTAAGCTGTTCGACCAGAACCTGGCGCTGACAAACGGCGAGCCCTCCAACATGTCCGAGCTGCTGGCGCTGAATATTTTCCGTACATTTTATGGACGTACCGGCTGGGAGGGCGTCGGTCAGGCGAAAGCGGTCGTATTCTTCCTGTTGGTAGCAGCGATTGCATTGACGCAGAACTGGCTGACACGTAGAAAGGAGGTACAGCAGTAATGAATGTGAGAAAAGCAAAGCATGGCTGGATCTTTACGCTGGTCTTTACCCTGATTTCAATTGCCTATGTATTTCCGATCGCACTGGTTGTGATCAACTCTTTTAAAAAGAAGGCCTACATCAGTAAGAAACCCTTTGCTATTCCGACGGACAAGATGTTTGTCGGCATCGAAAACTATATCAAGGGAATCCAGAGAACCGGCTTTATTGATGCGTTCTTTACCTCTCTATTTATTACGGTGCTGTCTGTTGGCGTGATCATCCTGTGTACCTCCATGTGCGCGTGGTATATCAGCCGTGTAAAGAATCGTTTTACAACTGCACTGTATTATCTGTGTCTGTTTTCGATGATCGTCCCGTTCCAGATGGTAATGTTTACCCTGTCCAAGCTTGCGGATATGCTGAAATTAAATAATCCGCTTGGTATCGTCATTGTATATCTGGGATTTGGCGCAGGGCTTTCCGTCTTTATGTTCTGCGGTTTTGTAAAGAGCATCCCGCTGGAAATTGAAGAGGCTGCGATGATCGATGGCTGTACGCCGCTGCAGACCTTTTTCGGAATTGTTATGCCGATTATGAAGCCAACCTGTATTACGGTTGCAATCCTGCAGACGATGTGGATCTGGAACGACTATCTGCTTCCGTATCTTGTACTGGATATGACGAAGTATAAAACAGTTCCCATCGCAGTTCAGTATCTGAAGGGCGGATATGGCTCTGTCGACATGGGTGCGATGATGGGCGTCCTGGTGCTTGCCATCATTCCGATCATTGTATTTTATCTGGCATGCCAGAAGTACATCATCGAGGGTGTTGTAGCTGGTGCTGTAAAAGGATGAGCTGCGTACCGGAATAAAAATACATATTTAGAAAAAAGAATAAAGCCGTTCGGCTACTGCAAACAGCCGGGCGGCTTTTTATAATTTTGTGATAATTTTGTGATTGTTTTGACTTTACGGGGGTTTTCCTATAAAATGTCGGAGGAAACGCGAAATTTTGAAAATTGCGGTCGAAACAATAAGTATGGTAGGGCAGAGAAGCAATGGAGCAGGAAAACAGAGAGATAGAAGAGATCACAATTAAAGATATTGCACGGATGTGCGGCGTTGGAGTAAGCACAGTATCCCGGGCGATCAATAACCATCCGGATATCAATCCTGAAACGAAGCAGAAGGTAATGAGCATCATTCAGAAGTATGGGTATATTCCGAATAACAGTGCACGGTATCTGAAGCGGACGGACGGAAAGTGTATCGCTGTGCTTGTGAAGGGATTAACAAACCCGTTTTTTGCCGGAGCGATCAAGATCATGGAGGATGAGATCAAAAAGAAAAAGTATTCCATGGTGATCCGGCACGTTGAATCGGATGAGGATGAGGTTGATGTGGCGTTGGAGCTGGTAAAGGAAAAACGTCTGGCAGGTCTGATCTTTCTTGGGGGACATTTTGTTCATTCAGAAGAAAAGCTGAATAAGCTGCGGATACCGTTTATTCTCTCAACAGTCGGAGAAGGACCGGACGGAATCCAGCATGATAATTACTCCACCTTGTCTGTTGACGATGAAAAAGAAGGATATCGGATGACAGATTACCTGATCCGACTGGGACACCGCAAAATCGCGGTGCTCGCTGCGGGAAAAGAAGATGTCAGCATCGGCCGGATGCGTTTGATGGGATATTTGCGGGCACTTCGGGAACAGGGAATCGAGCCGGATGAGGGACTGATCTGTTATATGAATCCGAAGCTTCCGTCCTACAGTATGGAAAACGGTTATGTTCTGACCCGACAGCTGCTGGATGAAGGAAAAGAGTTTACGGCAGTGTTTGCTTTTTCAGATACGATGGCAGTGGGAGCCTGTCGGGCGATCGCAGAGGCGGGGAAACGGATCCCACAGGATTATTCTGTTGCGGGCTTTGACGGAATTGAGCTGTGCAGCTATTACAATCCGACCCTGACGACGATCCGTCAGCCGATTCAGGAAATTGCAGAAGAATCTGTCCATCATCTGTTTGATCTGCTGGATGGCAAAAGCAGCCATCAGCATAAGATTTTTCCGGGAGAATTGCTGGAACAGGAATCGACGCGGGCGCTGTAAAGGAATCTGTACTCTGGGGATATATTACAGTTCACTCGTACCCTTCTGAGCTCTAACGGGAATATGTTACCGGTTGATATTTTACGAAATAATATTTACAATACTAGTGGGAGAGGAATATTCCTGATTTGAAATGGAGTGTAGAGACAGAAAATGGCAACCTTAAAGGATATCGCCAAGAGGGCGGGTGTAACGGCAACAACAGTATCTCGTGTTATAAATAACAGGGGATATATCAGTGAAGGGACGCGGAAAAAGGTATATGCAGCAATGGAAGAAATGCACTATCAGCCAAATGAGCTGGCACGTGCATTCTCCAAACAGTATACCAATACGATCGGACTGATCGTGCCGCATATTTCGCATCCCTTTTTTATAAAGGTGATCAGTAATTTAGAATCCTCAGCAGCGGAAAAGGGCTTTAAGCTGCTTTTGTGTAATTCAAAGGAGCAGCCGGAAAAGGAACAGGATTATCTGGATATGTGCATATCAAACCGTGTGGCGGGCATTGTGCTGTGCAGCAAATATGTTCAGACACGGGAATTTCGCAAAATGAACATCCCAGTCGTGAATCTGGAGCGGGGAGGGGACGATGATACGATTTCCGTACAGTGTGACAACTATCAGGGCGGTAAGCTGGCAGCAGAGCATCTGATTGAATGCGGCTGTAAGAATCTTTTGCATTTCGGCGGCGTCGCCGGTAAGGATATGCCCGCGGACCGGCGTGCGGATGGATTTTCCGATGTCTGTAAAAAGGCAGGAATTCCGTACCGCATATTGGTGAGTGACAGACTGCAGTACGGCTCTATGCATTATGAAGACTTTATCCGCAGGGCACTGCAGGAGTTCCCAGACGTGGATGGAATTTTTGCCAGCAGTGACCTGATCGCTTCTCAGGTGATCCAGGTCGGTGCACAGATTGGCAAGCGGGTGCCGGAGGATATCCAGCTGATCGGCTTCGATGACGTGATGATATCGACGGTAACAACACCCCAGATCACGACGATCCATCAGCCTGTGGAAGAAATGACAGAATTGTGCGTGGAATATATTGCGAAGAGTCTGAAGAATGAGTCTGTCCCTCAGAAGATTGTACTGCCGGTACGGCTGGTGCAGCGCGGGACTACGGTTTTAAAGACGGAAATATAGAAGAAACTGGTATAAAAAAGAATCCTGCGAAGCAGGATTCTCCGCTTGTGGCGGGTCGCG
>OGPC01001836.1_pt1 | contig 11995 bp, 16 predicted proteins | sample 1552911 | NCBI WGS metagenome assembly OGPC01 (sample SAMEA2580248, study PRJEB22360) | human gut metagenome | biome: human gut; feature: human-associated habitat; material: faeces | place: Denmark | collected 2008/2010 | reverse complement strand
AGCTGAAGCAAGGGGTTTTACGACGCATTGGATAACTGTACGGCTCTTTTTAATATACGTGTATGTAATTTTGATTCCGCATACAGAATAGATTTCTTTAATAGCCTTATCAAAGCAACGGTCTTTAAATTGGCTTAATTTGATTAGTTTGTTTTGGGTTCCTGTAATTTCTCTTAACTCCTCCAGAGTCAAATCAAATTCTATCTTCTCAATACCAGGCTTGATTGAATGCATTTCCCGTTGCATTAAATGCCATATAGCAATACTATAAGGAGACTGCATTTGGAGAAAATCGCTCAATAATGGTTTCGAAAAATCACCTTTAAGCTTGAGAAGGAAATCCGTCATATCAGGATTTAATTTAAAGCGCAATATTCCATGTTGATATTCGCACATACTGAATAGTGCATATTTTCGAAATCGTTTTTCCCCTTTTGGTGTAACCTGCAGAATGCCTCGCATTAGTTCCGTCGTTATTTTGTCCGCTTCCGAGTATATTGCTTCTGGTGTTATATTCATAAGATTTGCAAATTCCTTAACAGAGATTTCGTAAGTGTAGAAAGATTCATCTGTCATTTTGCATTGCGATATAGCAACGTAGAGCATTTTACGGGCTTTAAGAGATAACGTTTCCAAGCCTTTAGCTGAAATAAAACTATTAGATGTAACAGTTTTTACGGAATCATTCGTATTGACTTTTCTTATTTCATCCACATATGTATCCTCCACTAAGGTTTACTTTATTGTAACACGAAAAACCACATATTTCAACTAAAACATGTGGTTTTTCGCTTCGCTCATATATGTATCCGGCTCTATAGTCAAATTAAGAATGTATGGTCTTTAATATCCATCACATACATATCTGGTTCTGTGGGCAGACTAAGAATATGTGGTTTTTAAGTCTTTCTGCAATACCGATTGACTACGCAGTCAGACTAAGAATACGTGGTTTTAAATCTTTTCACGATACTAATCATCTTCGCGGGCAGACTAAGAATATGTGGCTTTTAAATCTCTTCACAATACTAATCATCTTCGTGGGCAGACTAAGAATATGTGGCTTTTAAATTTCTCCACGATACCAATCAGCTCTGCAGCAAAACAAAGAATATGTGGTTTTTCCACAAGGAATATGTGGTTTTTAAATCTTTCCACGCTACCGATCAGCTCTGTAGCCAAACAAAGAATATGTGGCTTTTACGCTAAGAATATGTGGTTTTACGCTAAGAATATGTGGTCGAAAAATCGTGCAAACCCTTGATTTTACTGGATTATTAATATCCTAAACGTATAAACGTGAAAACGTTATTATATATTATATTATATATGGTCGATTAGTCTCCTCCAGAATCATAATAACAATTTAGAAACGTTCATTTGTATCTTTAAGTCGAAAATTTATTTCCAATTCACAATTCAACCGATCTGCAATTTTTCTTAATTGTTCTTCAGTCCAGTTATCTTTCTTAAAAAGCCGGCTTACGTTTTGAGGGGTACATTCCAATACATTTGCCAGTTCCGATGAATTGATTTTTCGTTTCACCATTATTAATTTTATTTTTTCACTCATCATAGTTAAAGTCCTCACTTTATAATTTTTTTAAACACTTTTATGGTTACTATAAAGTATATATACTCTATAGTAACCATAAAATTATTTGGTGTATTCCGGATAACGAAGTTTAATGGCTTCCCAGAAATATGGTGCATAACGACAACCGAACAGTTCATTTGCGGTATACTTCTGGCATTCTCTCAGTTGATCATCCGCTTCCGCTACACTTGGTGTTCCGCCGTACAGGTTATAAGCCATCCGGATCACCGTGCGAATATCTTCTGGATCTTCTGCGGACGCTACCCATCCTTCATGTATACATTCCGGCGTAACCTGTTTTGTTGAAAAATCATAGATATGATCCACATGCCACCGGATAGCCGGATGGATTCCCAAACAGTAGCACAGTGCCTTTTCCGGAGCTGCCGGATTAAGAAATCTTTTCAGTGTGCTGGAATAAAATCTATGATGTTCTTCATTGATAAAGTGGAGTTCCTCTTCCTGGCCGGAACGGTCATTGGAAAGCTGTGGTTCTGGTTCTTTCGGAACATGAGCGGCCGCCGCTCTTCCCGGAGCTGCCGGATCGGATGTTTTCCTAACCGACGCAGGGGTCTTTTCCGGTTTTTCTTCCGGATCCGGAAGTTTTTCCGGCATCGTCTCTGTAATCCAGCCGCACCGGTTCGGACAGTCTTTCCGGCAGGAGATACAACAGCCATATGGTGCTTCGCACCGGGCCGCTGCTTCGCAGGTTCCCGTAAGGCTTAAGCCGGTTGTACATTCCACTGTATATGGCTGCGCGGCGGTCTGCGGTGCGGATACCGGCGGAAGCTCCGGAGTCGTTTCCCGTTTTCTTTGTGCAGCAAGATAACCATCCATTGCCGGAACCGTTAAAAGTTCCATGTTGACCAGTTTTTCCTGATCCTCCGGTGACTGTCTGGCCAGATACAGGGCGGATGCCGGAGTCAGTTTCTCTGCCTTAAAAGCAGCCATTCCAACAGCAGAAAGATGCCGGAAAATATACATCATGTTCTGTACGGTTGATTCGCTCTTCTTCACGGAAAGTGCGATTTCTTTCCGCAGGACACGGCCTTTCAGGTTTTCATTCCCTTTCATTTTGGGAATAAGTTCCTGCAGCCTGACGACTTCCATCATCTGCTCATAGCCGTTGGCGTCTCCCCGGGCAGTTGAATTGGTCAGAATCAGGATGACTTCGGCGGTGACGTCATCACATTCGATGGCAAGGCATGGAAGAAAAGCAAATTTCTGAAGACCTCGTTCTTCGACTAAAATTTTGCTGGCACGCCATCTCCGGTGTCCGACTAGGATTTCGTACCGGTCAACGCCGATTTTTCGCACCAGCAGGTTCTGTGCAATGCCTCCCAGCAAAAGAATGGTATCTGCAAGCTCTTCCAATTCTTCTTCACGATAGAACTGATTCTTGTTGGAAATCAGTTTTGAGAAGTGAATGGGTTCCACCGGACGCTGGAACAAACCATTCAGGGAAGAGAGAATCTTGCTTTCGTTCGTATCCGCAAGGGAAATCCCCTTATTTTTGAGAATCGCACTAATATCAGGCATCCTTCATCTCCCCTTTCTGTTCCAGCATGGCAACTACTTCTTCCGCCAGCTTCTGATAATCCAGTGTGGCTGCGTTGGTGCTTCTGTGTTTGGCCAGCGGCTTCCGGATCGCATGGGAGGAGCATACAGCGTCATGCTGGAAGCTGATTGCTGTACCCATAACCGGAAACGGATTGGTGACAACCAGATCGGTCAACTGTTGCTGCTGTAGTTTCGTTTTAGTAAACATGGTGATCAGGATGTGGAACTGCAGTGATGTATTGTAAGACTCCGTGATCTGCCGCAGATATCCGATCATGTTATCCAGACCTTCCCGGCCAAATGCATCGGCATTGCACGGGATCAGCAGTTCATCGGCTGCGATCAGCGCGGCAATGGTCGGAAGCTGCATTGACGGGTGACAGTCAATCACCGCATAATCATACTTTTCAGCAACCTGGGCCAGTGCTTTTTTGATTGCGGATGCGGAAACCTCCGGTCCGGATAATGTTTCCAGATCACGGGAACCGCGGATCAAGTCCAGGTTCGGATATTTTGTACGGTAGATGCAGCGGGATGCTTTCATACCGGCAAAGATATCCAGCAGGCTCTTTCGGCCTACTTCACCGATCTTATCAAACTGGTTTGTAGTGTTGACCTGTGGATCTGCATCTACGATAAGTACCCGTTTCCCCATGGCGGAAAGATCGTACGCCAGGTTAATGACGGTTGTGGTTTTGCCAACGCCTCCCTTGTAGTTGTGAACAGCGATAATTTTCATGTATTGCTCCTTTCGGGTTCGCTTTTCGGAACCGATTATTATGTGTGATATGTGATTTATCTTTATCTTTAATAACATTATACAACAAGAAAGAACAAAAGTAAAGAAAAACTTTCAAAAATAAATAAATACTTTCAAAATGAAAGAAAAACTTTAATTCTAAAAATTGAATTGCTTTATTAAGGTTAGGGAAACTCAAACCTATACAAGTTGGGGAGGACGTTACTTGATACAACATAAAGACTCTTGTTTTTGCTAAAACATAAAAAATAGCTTTACAGGAAAATAAGATAATTGTATAATTTGGCTGTACGGAAATACTCAACACTATTTTAGAAACGCGATTAGATGGCGCTGACTATCTAATCGCGTTTTTTATGTTCATTCAAGAAAAAGCTCTGGATCATTCCTTTCAAAAAAACAGAAAAGGGTTGCTTTTACATCTTCTAAGCTATTATGAAAAGCATCTTCAGAAATTTGATAATTAAAATAGGAAGCACAAGTAGATAAAGTTTTCCATGTGTAATCGCTAAAATAATCATTTATTCACCTATAAAAAGTAAACGAGTGATACAAAATAATGCAAAATTTGGTCAGTTACATATGATATTTTTTGATATCTCGCCTTTAGTGGATCAATAATACAGTGCGTCAAAAATACAACTCCAAGCTGCCAGGTTAATCCAAAGGCAAGATAAAATGGCAAACAATACAACGCACAATGTACGAACAAATGATACCAATTACTTCCTTTATTCTTTGCAATAAAGTCATTTTGTAAAACATAATCACCAACTAAGTGACAAAATACTAACAAAATTAATTTATTCATATATATTTATTCTCCTTAAATCTAAATGAAAGAGTGATTTGATCGTCTTTCTTCTACTATTAATGTAAATATATTTTTTGAAAGATTGGTTTTACTTGTCTTTATTTTTTTAAATCGTCATCAATTTGTTCCATTAAAAACTTCTTTGTAGTTGCGTGATAATCAGCACATCCCGTTTTCATATCAACGGCTTCCCACCATATACAATGATCTGGTTCATAATAACCACAATTACTAATTCTGTATCCTTTATACTCGTAGATACCTTTTGATATTTTTACAGCTCCCATACTTTTATTCTCCTAATAGCTGGCCGACTTTTTTCGCATTTTCAGCTTTTTCCTTGCGCTCTAAAGCGAGTTTTTCTTTCAGATTATCCTCTCGTGTGTCATCAAAAACCACGGATGTTTTATCGAGGAACTCCTTCTTCCAGTTGCGGAGAAGATTCGGCTGAATATTGTTTTCGGTTGCGATTGTATTTAAGTCTTTTTCTCCTTTGAGCAGTTCAATCACTAATTCTGATTTGAATTTGGCAGAGAAATTTCTTCTTGTTCGAGACATAATAATAATCCTTCTTTCTGTAGTGTTTACAGTATATCAGATTCATTAAGAAATGTCTCTTGAAGTGTCTTAAATTACCAAATGATAATTGCAGAATTATTTCCACTAAAATTCAAAGTAACATTCCCTGTTTCAAGATTGACATTACCTGTTATTGATGTTTCAGAAGCACCACATAGAGATTTTATATCAATTTGATCTTTATAGTTTCTTGATATTAGAATTAAAGATTGACTAACAGTATTAACAGTGCCAAACACAATTGCCGTTTTATATCTTTCTAAACAAATTTGGGTAGAGCTGCCATTTACAACTACTCTTTTACTATTTAATTAACACTGCAGCAGAAAATCTATATAAAGTATTTTGTGTCGAACTTCCAATTGTTATTTGACCATCCAGCCCAATTGAACCAAACATACAATACGGATCAGTTGGCATACTTCCTACTTGAAATATGATCTGTGTTACATTGATGGCATTAATATCATTTATCTTAGCTAAAACATACTGGATGCCTGTATTTTGTGCAGTCACATAACCTTCTACTATTAATACTTTCCCGTATGAAACAGCAGATATATGCCCTTGGTTTGGTCCATACAAAATGTCATAACTTTTAATTTCCGTTTTACTATTTAATTCAAAAGTATCTAAACGTTCTTGTTTTTCTTGTTCAGCCTGAAGCTTTTTTTCAAGCCACTGTAGATGTTCTTCTTGTTCGGCCTTTTTCTGCTTCAATAATTGACGTGCTTCTTTTTTTTTTTTGACATTCTATTTTGCGCCAGGAGTCAAGCTCTTCTGATGTTGCTGGTCGGGTCTGCTCTTCTGTGTAATAGATATAAGAACCGTTACAGAAGCGATTGGAATACATTTCTAAACCAACAGCATCTTGACAAATGGCTCTTCCTTCTTTTCTCCATTGATCAATTGATAGACTATCATCAAAAGACATCTATAGCAAGACCCGAAAATAATGCAAAAAATTCAGCACCGCAGAGCGTGAATTACTGCGTCACAGATTTTCGTCGTACCCCGGTACGCCTTCAAATCTGTTCCTTGCAATTCGCGCTCTGCAGCACTGCCTTTTTTGCATTATTTTCGGGTCTTGCTATAGTTGGTGCGAAGGGGCTTTAAATATGTACCTAAACGGGAAGAGTCCACAGAATATGAGCTTTGAAGAAAGGATGGAATTAACCGCGAGTGGCAATAAAGATTGGCAGTACCTTCAGGCTGCGCTTATCATGGCTGAGAGAAATAAGGGAACAATTCTTGATGGGTTTCGTGGACTTATCATAGAAGCTGGAATGTCGGAATTAAAAAATATTCAAAAATACGGAGCATGTTATTTTAACTGTGTTGGAGGGCATACTTTCGGCGTTGAATATGATATGTTCTGCCGCAGAAAAGAATTAGTTTTTCCGAATTATAATGTGTCAGATATTCGAATTAAACAGTTTGAAAATGGGGAACATTTTTATGCATATATAGGTGACACTCAAGTAAAAGACAAATATAATAATATGAAATGGAATACACGTAACGAAGCATATGAAGCTGCATATGCTTCGTTACGTGTAAATATGGCTTCGTAAAAGAAGAATTACAAAGAGTGAAAACCATCCTATCCTATCCTATCTTATCCATCATAATGCGCAAAGCGCATTGGCTTTTTTTGAAAAGCAGAGAAAAAAGTAAATAAAATTAGAACAAAGCCCGTGTCAATCATTGACACGGGCTTTATAAATAATAATTTATTTAAGGATGTGATTATAATATCATAGCTATGTATAATTTTCAAGAAAAACTCAAAAAATATATTGTTATACACAACAATAACAACGTATAACATATGTATAACAACTTGACAGAAGCGCCGGGGAGTGCTATTTTGAGGGTAGAACAACCACAAATATGAAAGTGAGGAAAAAGAATGGGAGAAGTCAGACAGACCAATTTTCGCGTCGATCAGGACACAGCGGATAAGTTCCGGGAGTTCTGCGCGGCGGCCGGAATGAACCAGGCACAGGGATTTGACCACGTGATGCAGGTATTGGAGCTGGATCGCGCAAAAGAAGCGGTGCCAAGCCGGGCAACAGAGATTGAGGAATATGAAATGCACGTTAAGGCGATTATGAGTGCCTACATGAATAGCCTTGAAATCAATAATAACGCAGAAGATCGCATAAAAGAACAGTTTTCCACGACATTAGAAAGCAAGGATAAAACGATTCAGGACCTTCAGGCACAGATAATGCGGCTAAAAGATGAAAAAGATGCTGCAGAACAGATGGCTACAGGGGCGGCAGAGACTGCGGCACAATCTATGAAAGAAACGGCTGCAGCCACGGAAAGAGCGGAGTCTGTAAGTCAGCTTGTAGCAGAGAAAGACCGGACGATCGGAACTTTGGCTGAGAAATTGGCAGCGGCAGAAGCGAAAAGCGAGGGATATGATGCCCTTGAGCAGGAAAAAAAGGAATCACAAGAGCAGATCCGGACGCTGCAGCTTACGATCGAAGAGCAGAAGAAAGATCATGCTGTAGAAATAAAAGATCTACAGAGGAACATGGAACGTAAACTTTCGGATGCACGGAAAGATGCTGAACTGGAAGTAGTGAATAAAGTGGCGGAGAAAGAAAGAGAGCTGAACGTGAAAATGCTGCAGTTGGAACGCGAGAACGCGAAGCTGCAGGCGAAAATCGAGATACTGGAGGAAAAGCTGCAGTCTGAGGAGTGAGAAAAGCATGGAAAAGCTGACAAAAGGACAGAAAGAGGCATTAGAGGCCGTCAGAACGGGAAGAAACGTGTGCATTACGGGCGGCGGTGGAGTCGGAAAGAGCTATATTTCCCGAAAAATCATCGAAGATCTGCAGAAACAGAGAAAAACAGTGCTGATCACGGCATCAACAGGGCGCGCAGCCATGCTGATTGGCGGCATAACATGCCACAGAGCATTCAATATTCCGGTCAAGTTGACATGGCAGGCCGAGCCAAAGATTACTACATCATCACCAATCTACGAAGCGGATGCGGTGATCATCGACGAGGTATCTATGCTGCGGATCGATGCGTTTGAGTTCATTGCACGAGTAGTTAAGGATGTAAATGAGATCCGGAATGTCGGAATATTATGGATTTGATGTGGGATCGGGCTATGCGTTCCAGGCCCCGGGCTGGAAACAGAGTGATTTTCTACTGTGCGATCTGCAGGAAGTGGTGCGGCAGTCGGATCAACGATGTCCGGGTATCGAAATTAAGCGGTAAAGAACGTACATATGAGGCGGAGATTACCGGACAGGTAACAGAACAAGATAAGCAGGCTCCGGAGCTGCTGCGCTTGAAGAAAAATGCGCAGGTGGTCATGCTGTTAAACACCGAAAAGTATCGAAACGGCAGCACCGCGATCGTAAAACAGCTCAGATCGAGGGAGATAACGGTAAAAATCGAGGAAACTGGCGAGCTGGTTGATGTTCCGTACGCAAGTTGGAACGTAGAACGGTATGTTGTCTCAAAGGAGAAGAAGAAAGTCGAAAGAGAAGTGATCGGAACTTACCGACAGCTCCCGGTGCGGCTGGGATATGCGGTAACGATTCATAAGGCCCAGGGCCAGAGCCTTGACAAGGTGGTTTTGGTGCTGGAAAGTGACGATCAGATCGAGGATGCAGAGCCAACAAGACCGGAAAGATTCGCGTACGGTCAGCTATACGTAGGCCTGTCCAGAGCGACGACGATGGATGGCCTGTATATCGAGGGAAATCTGGATCTGGTCGATAAGCTGGCGGCTCCGGAAATCTTAGAGTTCTATGGTGTTCCGGAGCCGGCCGCTACCAGCGAGCCAAAGAAAGTTCCCCTGCAGAAGCTGCCGGAATCAGAGAAAAAGGCAAAAAAAGGCCCAAAGGAGCCTAAAAAAACAGAGAAAGATAGTGGAATGGTTGAGGTACAGTGCAAGAAGCATGCACAGAGGGTAGCCTGGACGTTTGCACACACTCTTGCACCGAAAGCCGAAATACAGGGGAATAAGCTGATAATTCCGGCAAAATGTAGGGAACAAGTCGAATCGTTCATTAAGGCAATAGGGGGTTGATGATGAGGCATGATTAGAAGAAAGCCCGTTGTAATTATGGGAATAGTGTCAATGGTATTCTGTATATTACATCGTAAAACAAATTATGTAGTAATACCAATGCCAGCCGGTATTGGGTATCATATTAATATTTTGAAAATCAATGCGGTGTTTAGCGTGGCGGCATTAATAAATATGCTACTTATGCTGAGAACATCAGAGAAAAAATTTATAAAAAAATTAGAGGGAACAGATATTTTAAAGGAAAAAAATTGCATAATTGGACAATGTATTGTATTTGGAAGCATTTCAACATTTATATCAACAGTATGGAGCTTAAAAATACAGATGGATTTTGTGGCATTTATAATAGGAAAAGAATTATTTTTAGTAATTAAGGAATTTTTGTTTTATGTTGAAAGTATGTCTTTTATCGTTAGTATATTCTATTTTTTGCTATCAGTATATAAAACGATGCAATTATTAGATCTATTATACATACCAAAAGAAAGATATTCGAGTGACGAGGTGAGGAGACTCCAGAAACAGATCTTTGATAAAGAGAAATAAGGAATATTTCAAGCGAGCTTTAAAACTTTATAAAGTATGTAGTTCAACATTTATAAACAACTTACAAATAATCTATATATAATTTACAATAAATTTAGTTGCAATCTTAGTCACGATGTGGTAAAATGGCATACGAAAGGAGATAAGATATGAAATGCGTGAAATGTGGCAGAGATTATGTTGAAAGGCCAGCAATATTCTAGGTTGGATGGGACTAAAATTTGTCCGGAATGTGGCATATTAGAAGGTCTTGATGCCGCTGGGTGGAGCCAAGAAGAAAAGGAAGAAGCTATACGACTAGCTCGTGAAGGAGTCAAACAAATTAAAAATGCCAAGAGTAAACAGATACTAATACAAGGGAGGTAAATAAAAAATGATTGTTGCATATAAATTTGGAATACAGAAGGGTGGCGCGTTGAGTGCCGCAGAAGGAATTAAAGTTCATTATCTTCACGCTGAGGCCAATGATGGGAAGGTCCTTTTAACCATGGGGCGATTTCCAAGGGCGGAATATCGTGATGATATCACGCAGGTGATATTGACTACGCGTAGTGGGAACTATGCTGTCATCGGCGATGTTGAAGATCTAAGTAAAATCGACTTGTTTGCCCCACCGGAACAGTATACGGTGCCATCCATCTGGAATGATGAGACTTCAGAAGAAGTCGCCGGATGGTTTGCGTTGAAAAACTTACGCGAAATTAAAATTAATCCAGGAGATTTCACTGCGACATCTGGAAAAGATCTTTTAGACAGTCTTGATTCAAGGGCCTATATGATTTATTGTGAGAGAACAAAAAAATAAAAAATGTTTACATGGAATATCAATTGGTAAAGTTCAAGCATATTCATAAAAATGTTCCCCGTGTCATCAATTGACACGGGGAAAAAAATAAAATCCCCCCTAAATCCCCCAAAGGGGGATTTTTTTCGTTGCATGGTGAGTAATGTTTCCTCCATGTCTATAGGCATGGAGGAAACACCATAAAAATATTAAAAGAAGTGGGATAACGGTATGCACTTTTCTTTTAGAACAGTTGCCGGAGCCAGGACAGAAACAGTACCAGAAGTCATTTTGAGGGAAGAACAAAATATTTTATTTAAGGAGGAAATGTATAATGAAAGGACTTTTAATTGACGTACATAACGCAAAAATTCAAGAGGTAGAAGTATCGGAACTTGATGATTACTATAAATGGATTGGATGTGAAAACATTGATATTACATCCCGAAAGATTGGTGGTAGAATTTATGATATTATTTGCGATGACGAAGGATTTTTTCATGAGCCAGTGCTGGTATCTGCTGTTGATTCTGAACAGAATGCAATGCTAGTTGGAAATCTCATTGTGATGGGCAATTCTGAGGGAGATGAAATTTTGCATGGACTTTCCAATGAAGAATTAAAACATCTGAAAAAAAATTTAGCAGTTATCGGTGTGGAAAGAGACGAAAAAACTACCGCGGTATATATGATGCTTTGTAATGTAGAATATCTGTAAAAAAATAAATTCCTGTGCTGGTAACAGCACAGGAATTTAAAACATTGTAAATGAAAAAATATTTAAGGAGAAAAATTTTTGATGAATAATATAACAGAGTTGTCCGAAAGAATTTGTAACTGCGTATCGGGATGGATATGATGACGAAGAATGGCGAGAAGATGCCGTAGATAAAATGACAGTTGCCCTGGAAAAATGCCATGATGAAGATATAATGGTAGCGTTTACGAGATTATGTGAGCGCATAGAAGAATTTATGGCATAAAAATATAAGGAGACCGACAAAACCTGTACAAATAAAGGTTTGTGTTCCACCAATTAGTGTTCCTAAAATTCCTGCAAAAAAAGCTAATATAATTGATGATAATGAAAACATTTTATAACCCCTTTCAGGCGTATTATATAGGAAATAATCAACATAATAAATACAAAATATAAATTTATGTTATAATACCTAAGAGGTGAAACAATGGAATATCAAGTTATATTAGATGATTTTCAAGGCCCTTTAGATTTATTGTTACATTTAATTAAAGAAAAAGAGATGGATCTACAAACACTTGAATTATCA